>ERZ779932.380-NODE-380-length-21015-cov-4.365029_pt1 | contig 21015 bp, 22 predicted proteins | sample MGYA00511064_ERZ779932 | MGnify/ENA primary metagenome ERZ779932 (study PRJEB29588, sample SAMEA1966821) | human gut metagenome | biome: human gut; feature: human-associated habitat; material: faeces | place: Denmark | collected 2008/2010 ...
CTGCTGGCCGAACGGCCGCAGGAGAAATTGACCGGGCAGGGGGGAAACCTGACTTCACGGCCGCAGGAAAAGCTGACCGGGCAGGGGAAAGACCTGACTTCCCGGATGCAGGGGGAATGAGCGGCGCAGATGGCAGACGAAGCGATTTATCCCAGCAGGAATCCGTATCTTATCGGGCATGACGAAGAAGTGCGGCTGTTTTTGTCGGCGTACAATTCCGGCGCATTGCATCACGGCTGGCTGATTACCGGCGACGAGGGAATCGGCAAGGCGACGCTGGCCTATAAAATTGCACGTTTTCTGTTGGCGGCGGAAACCGGCAAAACTTACGAAACGCTGGAGGTTCCGGTTGACGGTCCGGTGTTTGCGCAAGTGGCGCAGAAGTCGCATCCCGATTTTAAGGTGCTGGAGCGCGACTTTACCGAGACGGATAAGAAAAAGCTGATTAAGGCGATTAATCAGGGCGAAGAAGTTGACGACGAAATGAAACAGGGGCTGAAACGTTCGGCGGTGATTAAAGTCGAAGATGTGCGCGGCGTGGTGGAATTTCTCGGCAAGAAATCGTTTAACGACAACTGGCGGGTGGTGATTGTGGACAGCGCCGACGATTTGAACGTTTCTTCGGCCAATGCGCTGTTGAAAATTTTGGAAGAGCCGCCGCTTAAAAGCATTCTGCTGCTGGTGTCGCACAATCCGGGGAAATTGTTGCCGACCATCCGCTCGCGCTGTGCAAAGCTGGCGCTGAAACCGCTGCAGGAAACCGAGGTGGCGAGCCTGCTGCGGCGGTATAAGCCGTCGCTGAAAGAGGCTGAAGTGCAGGGGCTGGCGAAGATTGCGGCGGGGAGTATCGGACGGGCGCTCAAGTATGCCGAAAACGACGCGCTTGAAATGTATGAAAATATTAAGAAAATCTGTTACGGCGGGGCAAAATGCGACGGCGGGCTGTTGCTGGAACTGGCAGGCGACGTTGCCGGCGACGAAGACTGCTGGTATCTGTTTGCCGAGCTGGTCTGCCGGTTTGTACGCGACAATCTGCCCGATGCGGCACATCCGCGCGAGCTGTACGAGGCTTATGAGGCGACGCTGAAAATCCTCGACGAGACGGTGCGGCTGAATATGGATAAGAAACTGGCGGCGCTGCAAATCCTGACCGGGCTAGGCAGCGCGTGCTGACAGGCAGGCTTTGCCGTAACAATTGCGGCCGAAGAGGAGAGAACGCTTATGTCGGTTAAGGATATTATATTTGTCGTGTTGGCCGCGTGTCTGATGTGTTATTTGCATCGGCGAGATATGCTGGGACGGGCGGCGGCCGAACTGGGAACGGTGGTTTCCGTGCTGGCTGTATGGCTGGTTTTGACGGCGGCGACGTGGAAACTGATGGCGTATGTCGGCGTACCGCTGCCGGTGGCACTGGCAACAGAGGTGCTGGGTGGTGCATATTTACAGTTTATTGTGCTGGCGGCGGTGTTTTATTATAAGAATTTTGACGATTAGGCGGCGGTGCCTGGATACGACGAAAAGAAGCCGGACAGGCTGAAACCGGTTGCCGCTCGGAAGCCGACGTTCCGGAGCTGCCGTTTAGAAACAGCTGTTTCAGAAGCCGTCGTCCCGGAGCCGCCGTTCAGAAATCGCTGTTTCGGAGCGGCCTTTCAGAAGCTGCCGTTTCAGAGCGGCCTTTCAGAAGCTGCTTATTAGAAATAGTACCTGTCGTGTAAAAGCTGTTCGTCAGAAGTGATTTTTCCGAAACGGCGTTCGGCTGTATTGATGTTGCCGCAGCAGCCGTAATTTACCATACCGATAGAGAGAAAAGTAAATAATATAAGGAGAATAATAATTCCTACGGCATGAAGAAAGAAGTTCCGGCAGCGGGCGCGTCTTTGCTTTTGCAACAGGGATTGCTGCGCCAGAAGGAGTGGTGCACGGGAGGTATTTATGTCAAAATTTTGCGGCGAGCGAGAGATTCCCGCGTCAAAGTTTTGGGGTGCGATCCTGCAGATGGAATTTACCGATACCGGAATTGCCGGGGCGGGTTGAGCTATGTTATTGGCGGAGGAGCTGCCAAAGGGCTGTTTTGCTGTCGGGGTTTGGGGCGGCAGAATTGTTTTTCTCAGTTTATAAAGGAATATCAATTCTTCACATACGCTGATGATTAGGCAAGGGATGAGTAAAGTTAAACCGCTTTCGAGCATAGCAAATATGCATAAGACGACTATTGTCAGGCGAAAACAGGGTTGATATTTGTGCCAGAACGGAAACCGCGTTGTTTTTTGGGGGGTATCGGCTTTGCAGTTTTGGGCTTCCGGCGGTGTTGGTGCAGCGACGTGCCGGGCTTTCAACCGGCGCGAGAATGCGGCGGGAAGCGGCAAAAGACATAATGCCGATAGGCCAAAGAACAGGCAGCGCCAAATAATCTTAGGCATGAAGCCTGAGATACTTGCGAAGTTCGTAAGAAAGAAGAGAAATATGATGAGGAGGACAATCAGACAGAAATACGGCAGCAGGGCATCGCGGCGGGGCGTGCGAAAATCAAAAGCCGAGCGGCGGATGTTGTTAATGTCGTTCATTCCGCGGTAAAGCACGTTCAACATTACGGGAACGGATAACAGCAGCACGAAAGAACTATAGAGGATAAATTCGGAAGGATCCACAAAGGTTATTTTGTCGGCAAATATGGAGTAGGGGAAGAATACAATGAACCATATCAGCCCGAGGATGACTTGCGGGTATATCCAGCGGGTATGCAGAGCCAAGGCGGTGAAAAACATTATCAACAATGTTTTGGCAAGACAGCTCAGCGGCGTCTCGACAACCCAGCGGAAAGCCCAGCCGATATACCAGCATTTGGCGATAACCAGTGCGGTTATGATTTTGACGATGGTGTCGGTCATGACTGATATGGAGAATTTGGCCGCAGTTGCGGTGCAGGTTGCGGCGGTGTCGGTTGTGGCAGTGGCTGTGGCTGTGTTGTCGGTTGCGGGGGCTGCGGCGGTGGCAGCGGTTGCGGGAGCTGCGGCGGCAGTGGTTGTGGGGGAAGCTGCTGCGGCGTCGGTGTTGGTCATGCTTTTTTTCTTGAACAATAAAATTTCATTTAGGGTAGCATTGTACTGAAAAAAAGCCAGTATTTTTGTTTGGGGCGGTGCTTTTTAAGGCTTTTTAAACGCTCGGAAAGTATTATGGACAACAATTGCGAAAGGATAAAATGAATATGTTTACAGACAGCCATTGCCATATTGAAGATGACGCGACCGCGTTTCGGGCAGGTGAAGCCGGCGTCGGCGTGATTTTGAATGCGGGAAAGGATTTGGATGAGGCGGCGGCGCAGCTTTTGATGTGCGAGCGGATGGACAGGCTGCGGGCAGCGCAGAGCGCGGCGGGCAGGGGCGGATCGGCAGGCGTTGCGGGAGAGCTGAACGGCACCGGGGCAGGAGGTGGGGAAGGCAGCGGTGCCGGAGACGGGGACGGCGGCAGCGGCGAGAATGAGCAGTCCGCCGGCCGGGGCAGCGAGGCGTGCGGCGGGATAATGAAGCGGATTATTCCACAGATGTGGACGTCGGCGGGCGTGCATCCTGACAGCGCACCGAATAAACTGGGGCGTATCGGCGCGGCGGAAATCGTGCGGGCGGCGGAACATCCGAAAGTCATTGCCATCGGCGAATGCGGGCTTGATTATCACTACGGCGCAGATGCCAAAGCGGAGCAGAAAGAAATGTTTGCGCGGCACATTGAGGCAGCGGGCATTACGGGACTGCCCTTAATGATTCACCAGCGTGAGGCGGAGGACGATATGCTTGATATGCTGCGGCGCGGAGCGGAGAAATTCGGCGGGCTGGCCGGGGTTATCCACTGTTTTACGTCGACGCAGGCGTTTGCAGACGCGGTGCGGGAGCTCGGATTTTACATTTCGGCCTCGGGCATCGTTACGTTTAAGAGCGGGGCAGACGTGGCGGCGGTTTTTGCATCGTATCCGGCAGATAAAATCCTGATTGAAACCGACAGCCCGTATCTGGCGCCGGTGCCTTACCGCGGCAAAACCAACGAGCCGGCGTTTGTGGCAAAGACGGCGGAGAAAATTGCCGCAATTAAGGGCTTGACGATTGAAGAAACAGCGCGTATAACTACGGATAACTTTTTTAAATTGTACCGAAAAGCGAAACGATAAGAAGAAAGGTGTATCGTGTCCAAAGTCATTATTTTAGGTTCGGGAGCAGCGCCGGGCGTGCCGTCGCTGGCCTATGGTTTCGGCGATTGCGATCCGAAAGAGGAAAAGAATATCCGGCTCAGGTCGGGAACGTATATGGAAATCAGCGGGGTGAAACTGCTGATAGATACGTCGCCGGATTTGCGGATGCAGCTGATTTTATCGAATATCCGCGATGTGGACGCAGTGTTTTATACCCATGCGCACGCAGACCATCTGCACGGAATTGACGATTTGCGCGAGATTAACCGGATTACCGGGCGCGCGATTGAACTGTTTGCCTCGCCGGAAAATCTGAGCGTTATACGGACGAGGTTTCCGTATCTGATTGTCGAGAAAGGGGAAGACGTGGATCCGGTATATCGCGCGGCGCTGCACCCGAATGCGTTTGAATACGAAAAGAGCTTTTATTTCCGCGAACTGAAAGTTACGCCGATAAAATTACAGGGGCATAACGTGGAATGCAGCGGGTATATCTTTAATGACGGCGAAGTCGTGCATATTTCCGATTTTCGGGATATTCCGGAGAGCGCGTTTGAGTTTATCAAGCGGCGGCCGGAAGTGCTGATTATGCCGCTGACAACGCCGGAGGGGACGCGCTTTCATGCAGGTTTGACGACACTTTTAGAATACGCGGAGCGGATTAAGGCGAAGAAGACGATTATTACGCATATGGCGGTCGAATGCGACTATGCGGCAGTTAAGGCGCAATGCCCGGCGGGCGTGGAACCGGCGTACGACGGCTATGAAGCCGAGTGGGTGGACGCGGGCGCGCAGGCGGAGGGCTTTTAAGAGGAAGCGGTGCGCCGGATGGTGTTCGGATGGCGGCTTCAGAGAGAAGATGGGCGTTGTCGGGCGGCGGACGGCGGCTCCGGAGAGAAAATGGGCGATGCGGCGGCAGGCGATAAATGACGGTGCGGCGGTGCAATGCACGGGCGTTTCGGGCAGGGTACGCGCGGCAGGCGTTGTCGGGCGGCAGATGTCGGTTTCGGTCAGAACCGGAGCGGCGAACAGCAGTGCGAGCGGTTTCGGAGAGAACGGCGGCGAATTAAAAACAAAGAAAGGAAAAGAATATGTTATGCATTTACCATATGGCGGATCACGACGGCAAAGGGTCGGCGGCGATTGTCAAATACGCGCATAAGGACTGCGAGCTTCTGGGATATAACTACGACCAGGAAATTCCGTATGCGGAGATTGAAAAACATCAGGAAATCGTTATCTGCGACATTTCTTTTCCGATGGACTATATGTTCAAGCTGCACGCGGAAAAAGACCTGATATGGATTGACCACCATGCGTCGGCGATTGCGCAGTATGACGAAAAGCTCAGGGAAGAGGGCGGTTTCGGGATTAAAGGGCTGCGCGCGGTCGGCACGGCGGCAATCGAGCTGACCTGGCAGTATTTCTTTCCGGCGCAGCCGGTGCCGGAAGGGGTAAAGCTGCTGGCGCTCAACGATTTGTTTGATTTGCGCGACAAAAGGGTGCGTCCGTTTGAGTTTGCGTTTCAGGCGCTGGGCGTCAACCGGCCGTACGAGCGGGTGTGGCGCGATTTGTTTGAGGGGCGGATTGACGTGCCGCTGATGGTGGAAAAAGGCAATGCAATTTTGTCTTACATCAGGCACCGCGACTACCGCCTGTCGCGCAATATGGCGTTTGAGGGGACGTACAACGGGCTCCGGTTCATTGCCGCGAATATGGCGCAGGCGGGGTCGGACTTTTTTGAGTCGCTGGACAATATCGCCAATTACGACTTTATGGTCAGCTTTTCCTTAAACAAACGCAGCAAATGGAATTTGTCGTTCCGCACGGTGAAAGACAATGTGGACGTATCGGCGATTGCGGCGGCGTTCGGCGGCGGCGGTCATAAAAAGGCTTCGGGAGCGTCGGGGCTGGATAAGCTGCCGGAATTTCTGACGCAGAATGTGCGCGAGTGGACGAAGTTTAACTAGGGAAAGCGTCGGAACCGACCGGCGGATGGCGGCAGGTTGTTTGGGAGGCCGGCAGCGGTGCCGTCTGACGGGCGACGGATGTACCGGGCTAAGAAAACCGATGCGGCAGGATTTGAAACAAGGGCATAGAAAAAGAGCGTTCGTGTGAACGCTCTTTTTTTGTATGATGCTTTCAGCTTTAGACAATGTCTTTGCCTTTGGCTAAATTAGCAATCATTTTGCAGACACCACCGCCGACAATGTATATTGCGCAGCAGGCGAGGATAAACACGAGGCCGCACAATGCTCTTACCAAGGCAGGAGCGGTGCATCCGATATTGAATATGATGCAGAAGCTGAGGGCAGCTGCGCATATTAAAAAGATGCTCAGTGTTGAAAAGATCACAATTGTAACGATGTCTTCTCTTTTATCTGCTTTAGTTCTCATAATTCTTGATTTTTTTAACGAGGTTCGGCCCTGTTGCCTAATCCTTCGTGAAACAACGCCACAAGGACTGCCGTTTCAAAATTTAACATAATTAGGTTTTTATGCCGCATTATGAAAAACTTTCAGCATTCAGAACAGAGGAAGCCTCTAAACCAAAATTGTGAAAACCGTTTTCCAATAATACGACATAATATTTTTTTACGTTTCCATTATACTCTTTTTTTCAGATTTTGGCAAGATGTTTTTATGTTGTAAATTCAGCTTGTTGGCGGCGGAATTTTTTATTTTTGCAAAAAAGTTTGAACTTTTTTAATCCAATTCCGTTATACCAGATGTAAGTTGTGATTTTTGCGAAAGAGATTTAACGATGGACAAGATTTCGGAACTTTTGGCGGAAGCCGGCCCCCTGTATCGCAAACGCCGCAAAGCGCGCCAGTTTGCGGCAGGGACGCTGTGTTCCCTGCTCTGCGGCGTCTGGTTCGGCGCGGCGGTGCTGCTGCCGGAGCGGGCGGCGGACGAAACGCAGCTGGAAGCGTATTATGCGGCGTTGTACGAAAGCGACGGTTACTTTACTTACGGTGTTGCGGCGGACGATATTTTGCCACTCGACGGGTACGGCTTTTATGAGGTTAGCTGATGGAAAAGCTGAGCTGGCTTCATAAACGGCTGGTCAGAAGCGTGGTGAAAAAAATGCTGAACCGCGCCGACGAGGACGTTGAACAGGAAATCTACATCCGCCTGTGGCAGAAGTTTCCGACTTATCGCGAACAGGAGAAGCTTGGTGCCTGGATACGGGTGGTGGCGGAGAATTTTTGCAAAGATTATCTTAAGAGCAAAAGCCGAAAGCTTTTGGCGGCTTCGGTCGGGGAGGAAGAAAGCGGGCTGGCCGATATGGCAGCGGCAGACAATCCCGAACGGGCGTGGCTGCGCAAATGCCGGCAGCGGCTGATTCTTGAGGCGGTAGACGCATTACCGGGGGATATGCGCCGGGCTGTGGTGCTGGTCGAATTTGACGGGCTGAGCTATGACGCGGCAGCAAAAAGGCTGGGCATCAATCCCGGAACGCTGAAGTCGCGGCTGCACAACGCCAAGCAAAAACTGCACGAAAAGCTGGCGTATCTTGAGCTTTGACGGATGTGCCGGGCGGCCGGCGGCAACAGAAAGTGCAGCGGCGGCGGAAAAGGCACAAACCCAAAACGTTTGTGCAGACGGCATGGCGCGGGGGACAACGGACGGTTCGGGAGATTTCGAACGAGGATTAACAAGATAAGGAAAGGATTTTGACAATGGAAAAAGGAAGAAAGAATATGCTGATTGCTGCGGGAGCCGCTTTTGCCGGCGGCGTGGCGGTAACCCTGACGGTACTGGCGCTGGCATTTTGCCCGGCGAAACGCCATGGCATGTGGCACGGAGGCTGGCACCGCGATATGCCGCGGGCGGAGATGCGTCTGCCTACACGGCATCATCCGGAGGGGCGCTTTGACGGCGAACGCCATCGAGAATGGAAATATCGAGCAGACAGGGGGGACGCTCCGCGCCGCTTTGGGCATCCAGGCTTTCATCCCGAACGGGCGCTGAAGCACCGCTTTGCGGAAAAGCTGCAACTGACAGATGAGCAGAAAGCGCAAATCGAACAGTTTCGCAAAGAGGATATGGCGCAGATGGAGCCGCTGTTTAAACAAATGGACGACCTGCGCGCCAAAGCTGACAAGCTGCGCGAGGAAAACAAGGCGCGGTTTGAGAGCGTACTGACAGACGAGCAGAAAGAAATTCTTGCGGCGATGCATGAGCGGCGCGCACAGATACGGGAACGGCGTGCGGAGATGCGGGGACGCCGGGCTGAGATGAAGGAACGGCGTGTACTGGCGGACGGGCAGCGTGATGTTTACGGAAAAAAACAACTTGAAAAAACGCAGCCTGCGGGGGAGGAAACTGTTTCCGCCGAGTAGGCCGCAGGATGCTGCCGGATATCAAAAAAGCCGCTGACTTTAGGGTCAGGGGCTTTTTTATGACTTTTTTTCGGTTAATACTAAAAAAATTTCTGCAAAAATGCAATGCGGGCTGTCAGTATCGGAAAATTTCAAATTTTTCGCGGGCGGCAGCCTGTCTGGCGGCGCGTTGAAGTTTGTTTTCATGTTTTTTCCAAACTAAACGGACCGTAAAAACAACGGCGGAAAATGCAATTGCGCCATATTGCAGTATAACGGCGGCATTTTCCATAAAATTTCCATGTTCCATACTCTAATAATTTAAAGTGTTACCTAAAAATTCTTTTTACGATACGGCATATAACATGGCATATTTTTTTTGTCAATAGCTTTTTGGCAATTTTTTTGAAAGGGGAAAAAGCCGTGTTGCGGATTAGGCGTTACTTTTTGGGGGGGGGAGAGATGCCGTGTTGCGGATTAGGCGTTACTTTTTGGGGGAGATATGCCATGTTGCGGATTAGGCGCTACTTTTTGGGGGTGAGAGATGCCGTGTTGCGGATTAAACTTTACTTTTGATGATAAATATGGTATTTTCTTTTTATATTTGGCAGAAAGGGGCGCTATGGTTAACAAAACGGCGGCATTTGCAACTTTGCTGACGCTCGGAGGGGCGGCGAATGGCGGCATGGCACAGGAAAGCATGGCGCAGGAAGGGCAGGTTCCAGCGTCTGAGAATAATCAAATTTTGGCAGAAACTCGCACGGATACCGACAGCAGTCCATTGCGCGAACAAACGGCGGATAGCGCTCTTGAGCCGCAGTGCTACTATAATTATATTCATTTTGACAGAGATGGATACTGTGGGGAAAAAAGGCGGGAGTGTTACCGAGTGGCCGGGGCGTCATATTCATTGTTTCCGCTGAAAGAGCGGGCGGTGATGGACAGCTTTTTAGACGGAGGAAAAGGCGGGGTGGTTGTCAACCAATATGTCATCTCTGATGAAAATGCATTTGCGATGGCAGCGGGCAACCGTGATTTTCAACAAGCTATGGCTCAATTTCAGGCAAAAGCAAACGGGGTAAACTCACAGATAAAAACACTTGATGATGTGAAAGCTTGTCTGGAGGAAGAGAAGAAGACAAGAAAAAGGGGAATTTTGCAAAAATGGGCGGATAGCTTGGGGCTTAGCGCCGCGATAGAAGCTAAAAATGCGGTGGCAGAAATTAATGCATCTAACCGTTCTGACGCAGTTCTTGCGCATGAGGGGACGCACTGGCAGGATAATGATATTCTCTCAGGCATTCAAACGGGGAAGTTAATGGTGAAACCGGAACATCATTACGCGTTGAAAATGATCAGCGAAATGAAAGCCCGGATGGCGGAAGCCAAGGTTCAGGGAAAAGATGCAGCGCAGGGTTTGGCAACATTTGAGCAGGAGTGTCTAGACGAGTATCGGACGGAATTTACGCAAGATGCACGGGGAAGATTTGGAAATGCCGTCCGCCGGAGACAGCTGGCGTTGGCGATGGACAGCTTGGGAATGCAAAAAGTTGTTCAGCCAACGTATCCCGACGATGTGAAGTACGTGCCAAACAACGATGTGCAGGACGGGTGGGTACAGATGGCATTTTACAGTACGCCCGAGCAGAAATATTGCGTTTATTTCAGGCCAGACAGCGTGGCACAAAATGTTACGCAGTTTACGGATAAATTTAATGAGGTGCATCCCTTTAATGTGCTTCTTGACGAAAAAAAAGAGCCGATTAAAGATAAAAACGGGAATATGATTGCCGTTACGCCTGATTCATATACGCCAGCTGAAGATGCGGTGATTGCGCTGGAAGGCATGAAGCCGTCTTATGGCGATGAAACGATGAGAATTAATTATCGTCAGGCTATGCGGAAGATGCTTCAGCCTTTATCTTCTGAAGAAAGGCAACTGGTGGTCGACAAGCTTAACAGCAGCGCCTATCAGCCGGTACAAAATTTGGAGATACGGCAGAATCTTGCATCTGATGACATTACGTCTTTGCGAGAAGAGACATGGCTGGACGGAATGCCTAAAGAAGAATGCATGGCACGGGCGCTTGACGGCAGCGTGAAACGCATGGAGCGGGAGTATATGCAGCAAAGTGCCGATAAGGCTCAATCTTATGTGGCGGTCAGCCCGCAGGGGGAAGCAATTAAAAAGACGATGACCGCAGAGGCATTTTTGCAGAAAGCGCAAGCAATGCGGCACGAACGTTAAACAGATAAAATGCCTGCGGCGAAAAGGGGAAATTCCCTTTTTAAATCTTTTTAAACGTCTTGAAACTATATTTCCGATAACAGGAAAGAAAAATTTTATCTGATTTAGGGGAGACAGGTTATGGCAAAAACAGTTATTCTGATGATGGACTCTTTCGGGATCGGCGGGGCAAAAGACGCGGCGGCGTTCGGCGATGCCGGCGCGAATACGTTTCTGCATATCGCGCAGAATTATCCAGAGTTTGGCGGAAACGGGCTTGCGCTGCCCAATCTGGAAGCGCTGGGACTGGCGAATGCGGGCGAGCTGGCGTCCGGTGTCCGTGCTCCGTTGGTGTCGGGGCGGGCGAAAATGACGCTTGCCGGCAGGTGCAAATACGGCTGTATGGAAGAAATCAGCGCCGGCAAGGATACGATTTCCGGACACTGGGAAATGGCGGGCGTGCCGGTGTGGCAGGATTTCGGGCATTTTCCGCTCGAGTATCCGTCGTTTCCGGCAGAGATGGTTGCCCGCATCTGCGAGCGGGCGGGGATTCCGGGCATTCTCGGCAACAAGGCGGCGTCGGGCACGGTAATTATCCAGGAACTCGGCGAGGAACATCTGGCGAGCGGAAAGCCGATTTTTTACACTTCCGCCGACAGCAATCTGCAAATTGCGGCGCATGAGGAAAAGTTCGGGCTGGAACGGTTGTACAAATTGTGCGAGATTGCTTTTGAAGAGGTGAAACCCTACCGCATTGCGCGGGTGATTGCCCGGCCGTTTGCAGGAGAGAAGAACGGCGCTTTCGTGCGGACGAAAAACCGGCACGACTATGCGCTCAATCCGCCGGCACCGACGATTCTGGACAAGGCGAAAGCGGCGGGGCTGCAGGTTACGGCAATCGGCAAGATTTCCGACATCTACGCCGGGTCGGGCGTTACGCGCAAGGTTTTGGCGAGCGGGCTGGAAGAACTGTGGGACAAGACGCTTGAAGAAGTGCAGAATCTGAACGGCGATGGCATCGTCTTTACCAACTTTGTCGATTTTGACATGATGTGGGGGCACCGGCGCGACGTCAAAGGTTATGCGGAAGGGCTGATGTATTTTGACCGCCGCCTGCCGGAGCTGGAACCGCTGCTCGGCGAAGACGATGTTGTGTTTATCACCGCCGACCACGGGTGCGACCCGACATATCCCGGCAGCGACCATACGCGCGAGTGCGTGCCGGTGCTGATGTTCGGGCGAAAGGTTCCGGCGCAGAATATCGGGCGGCGCAAGACTTATGCCGACATTGCGGAAACGATTGCGGCGAAGTTCGGGCTGGAGCCGTTCGGAATCGGTACGGCGTTCTGATGCGGACGCGGGAGGAAATCAGATGCGGGAAGAAATCGGACGCGTGAGGAAATCAGAGACGGATATCTGGCGGCAGCGGGGCGGTTTATTTCGGGCGTGAGGCTGGGGAAAAAGGCAAATAATACTTGGCGGGCGGAAAAGTTGTGTTATATTCGCCTATTATGAATTAAATTGATGCAATGTAAGGAGTATTCGTGTTAGCAGGATTAATCACGGCACTGGCTGCCGTTGTGTCGGATCAGGCATCCAAGGCGCTGGTGTTCGGCTTTTTGGCGGAAACGCAGCCGGTGGTGGCGGTAACGCCGTTTTTCAATCTGGTGTCGGCGTGGAATACGGGCGTCAGCTTTTCGATGTTTGACAATCTGGGCGGGGCAGGCGTGTATATCCTGTCGGCGTTTTCGCTTGTGGTTGTCGGTTTTCTGCTGTACTGGCTGAGCCGCGAAAAGACGCTGCTGATGCAGGTTTCGCTCGGCATGGTTATCGGCGGGGCAATCGGCAATGTTATTGACCGGGTACGCATCGGCGCGGTATTTGATTTTCTGGACGTGCATTTCGGCGGTTACCACTGGCCGGCATTCAATCTTGCCGACAGCTTTATCTGCATCGGCGCGGTATTGATTATCTGCGACGGCCTGCTGGTGCGCAAATGCGATAATACGACAACATCATCTAGCAAAGGATAGAAAAAATGAAAAAAGCATTTATTTTACTGGCGGCGGCGTTGTTTTTATCCGGCTGCGGCCTGACGAAAGAAGATTTGGGAATGGCGGCGTCCAAACCGGACGAGACGCAGGTAACACGGCGCAACCAGCTGGTTATTCCGCCGGATTTTGACGTTCGCCCGCAGCAGTAGGCGCGAAGCGGAACCGGCGTACCGGTCGGGAACAGTGCCGGGGCGGCGGTCGGAACAGCGCATCGGGGAAATGCAGTAACGGAACGGCGTCCGGGACAGTGTTCCGGGCAGGGCAGATAGCGTCTTTGGCGGGGCAAAGCCCGAACAGCGGAGGAAAATTAATGCGAACGGGAAAAACGTTTTGGCGGCGAAACATCAGGGCGGCAGCATTCGGGCTGCTGTTGGGCTGTGCTTTATGCTGGCGGGCGGGAACGGCGGAAGCCAAGCTGATGAACCTGTCGCACTTTACGCTTGGCAACGGGCTGGAAGTGGCAGTGGTCGAGAACCATAAGGCGCCGATTGTTTTGCAGATGCTGTATTACAAGACGGGGTCGGTTAATGACCCGAAAGGCAAGGGCGGAATTGCGCACCTGTTGGAGCATATGATGTTTCGCGGCACGAAACGGCTGCCGGACCAGGCTTTTAACCGGCTGACGGAAGAACACGGTGCGGTAAGCAATGCCTATACGACCTATAACGAAACCGGCTATTATGAATTTTCGGACATTGCAAAACTGGAGCTGATGATGGCGATGGAAGCCGAAAGAATGTCCGGGCTGGAGATGGACGAGGCAGCTTTTGCCAAAGAGCGCGACGTGGTGCTGCAGGAACGGCGGCAGCGTTTTGAAACCAACCCGGTGCCATTGTTTTACGAAACCCTGAATAAAATTTTGTGGCAAGGCCATCCGCTGGCAAATCCGGTCAGCGGCAGCCCGGAGGAAATCAAAGCGCTGTCTGTGGCGGATGCGCGGGATTTTTACCGCCGTTATTACCGTCCGGACAATGCGCTGCTGGTGCTGGCAGGCGATATTGGTGCCAGAGAAGCGAGAGATTTGGCGCAGAAGTATTACGGCGGCATTGCACGGCCGGAGGGCAGTGTTCCGCAGCCTGAATTTGAAAAAGGGCGGGCGGCCGAGGCGGAAACGGCAATGAAACTGGCGGGAGTGGAACAGCCGCGCTATGCCGATTATATCCGGCTGGATGCGGGAGAGTTTTCCAAAACCGACATTCTGTCGCTGCAGCTGCTGGCGGAATATCTGGCAGGCGATGACACGGCGCCGTTGTATGAACGCCTGGTTTATCGCGGCAAAACGCTGCTGGGAATAGATGCGGACGTTTCGTATGACGACAAGCTGGGCGGCACGTTTGCCTTTTATGCGACGCCGGCGCCGGAATGGCTGGAGCGGGCAGTCCTGGACGGCTCGGGTGCGCTTCGGGCAGTAAAAGAAGAAATCGGCAGAGCTACGGAAAAAGCTTTGGCAGGGCTGACGGAGGAAAAACTTGACAAGATTAAAAACCGTACGCTGGCGGATACGGTATATTTGCAGGAGAATCCGCAGACGGCGGCGGCTTTTGCCGGCGGAATGCTGACGGCGGGATATTCTCCGGACGAGATTATGAATTTTGATGCGGCGGTGCAGGCGGCAACGGTTTCCGACATTCGGGCGGCATGGGCAAAGGTTCAGGCTTCCCGGGCGCGGGCGACGGGTTGGCTGGAAGGGAAAAACGCCGGCAAAGATACTGGTTTTTCGGGCGCAGACGCAGAGGCGGCAGAAAGGGAGAACGCAGGCAAAAGAGGGAGCTTGTAGGATAATGGAACATAACGGAAAACAGGACAGCGGAAAGGAACGCTTTTTTATGCTGCCCGGGGGAGAAAATGTGCCGGTCAAAGGTGAGACTGTGACGGCTGAGGGGGCAGAGGCGGCTACGGGTGCCGGACGGAAACAGTTCTGTATGCGGCGCTGGGCAAAAATGCGTTTTGGCGGACAGCGCGGGGCTTGGAAACGCTTTGGGGCGTTGGGCGGGGCGCTGATGATTATTGCGGCGGCCGGGGCGGCAGTTTGTACGGCCGGTTATACGAATTGGAACAAGCCGGCGCTGAACGCGGAGAAAATTCTGGCACAGTCCAAACTCGGCGGGCGGACGTTCAAAGGCGAAGTGCAGGAAGTCAGCGCGCTGGGCGGCAAGGTGCGGGCGTATCTGATGGAGGAGCACAGCGTGCCGCTGGCGGCGGTATCGTTCGGGTTTGCAAAAGCCGGGCGCGCCTATGAGCCTAAACCGGGGGCGGCGCTGCTGGCAGAAAGCGTATTGTCAGACGGGGCGGGGCGGTTTGACCGCCGTGAACTGCGCGATCTGATGAAAGAGAAAGGCATTAAGCTCAGCGTTACGGCGACGGCTGACCGGCTGGAGTTTTCGCTCAGCTTTGTCAAACAGTTTGAAAAGGAAGCGCTGGAAGTTCTGCGTGCGGTGATGTATGAGCCGCATTTGAAGCGGGAAGACATCGAACTGGCGCGGCGGCAGCTGGCCGTGCTGCGGCAGCAGCGGCGGGAGAATCCGCAGCAGCAGCTCGGCGAACTGGTCAGGACGGAATTTTACGGTTCCCATCCGTACGGGCGGGAGGATATTCCCGACGAAAAAGCGCTGGCGGCGGTTACGGCCGAAGACATCAGAGCGTATCTGCGTTCCTTTATGGGCAAAGACAATCTGGCGGCAGGAATTTCCGGCGATATGGACAAGGCGGAAGCCGAGGCCTTTCTGGCGCAGGCGTTCGGCGGGCTGACGGATAAGGCGGCGGGGGCGGCGCTGCCGGCGTTTGCGCCGGATTTCCGGCAGGAAGCTGCGGTGCGTGAATCGGACGTTTCGGCGCAGAGTTTTGTTTTGGCGCTGGCACCGGGCGTGGCGCGGCTGGATAAAGATTTTTATCCGCTGTACGTTGCCAACCATATTTTCGGCGGGGCGGGACTGTCGTCGCGCCTGAGCCGGGCCGTGCGTGAGAAAGAGGGGCTGACTTACGGAATTTACAGCTATTTTTCCAACAGCGATGCCGGCGATTTGTGGCAGGTGTATTTTTCGGCAACGCCGGAGAATACCTCCCGGATTATGACATTGACGGCGGAGGAATATGGGGCTTTTTACCGGGACGGCGTTGGCGATGAGGAAGTCGAGTTGGCCAAAAAGAGCCTGATGTCGTCGTTTAACCTGCGGTTTGCGAGCCTGTTGGATATTGCAGACATGCTGGAACAGATGCAGGTGCAGGCGCTGGGCGCGGATTTTCTGAAAACGCGGCAGGCGCAGGTGGCGGCGGTTACGGCCGAGGCGGTCAACGATGCAGTGCGGCGGCGGATGCCGAAAAGCTTTGCGGCAGGGGCCGGCATGCGCGTGTTTGAAGTCAGCGGCACACTGGGAAAATAAAGCGGAAGCCGACATGCGCGTGTTTGAAGTCAGCGGCACACTGGGAAAATAAAACGGAAGCCGACATACGCGTGTTTGAAGTCAGCGGGGCGCTGAAGGAGTGAACGCCCGTGAACGGTTGATTTTGCTCCGGGCGTTTTATTTTCGCTTTTCATTTTGCTTTCTAACGATTTTTTAACCATCCTGTGGCATTAATATCTTTAATACATAAGGCAAATTGCGAGGTGTAAAAGGTAAATGAACACGTTGAACGATATTTTGGAAAAAGTAAAAAAATCCGGTTTGATGATTGTTTTGGGCGTGTTTTCTTTTTATTTTGCGATTAATGCCATCAAAGGCGACCGGGGCTTTTTCAAGTACCTTTATCTGAAAGGGAAGGTTGAGGCGGCTCAGGCGGAGCGCGAACGCTATGCGGCGATAAAAAAAGATTTGGAACATAAGGTCGCAATGCTTTCGGAGCGGTCGCTCGATTTGGATTATCTGGAGGAACGGGCGCGCATTGTTTTGAATATGGTGAGCGACGGTGAATACGTCATTTTAGATAAAGATATTGATAAGAAGTAAAAAGAAATTGCCATTTAAAAAAATAATTGCTATAACTAGCGCCGAATACCGGAAAAATACGGGCGTTTGTGCCGTCCGTCCTGCCGGGAGAGGATTAACAGCAACGGGTTTTGCAATTGAGATACAAGAGACGACCGAGGAGACCGAAACCGCTTAATTACCAGCCGACGGAAAGCAGAGCCTTCTTTTCCGAAAAGGAATTTATTATCCGTTCCAACGGGCGGATGAAGGTGTTTAAAATTTCGCCGCGCCTGCAGTGGACGGTGTTTGCCGTTTTGGTCGGGCTGGGCGTCTGGATGGCGCATTCGTACCAGATGTACAGCGTTTCCGACCGGATTATTTCCTACCAGGAGCGCAAACTCGGCGAGACGCGCAGCGCATATGTCGATTTGATGAGCGACTTTGTTACGGTGCATAAAAATATTTCCGCATTGGTGGAGAATTTTGGCAAGGGTACCGAAAAAAAGCCCGAAAACGTTGACGAATATCTGAAGCGGGCGGAAGTCATTGAAGAGAAAATCCGCCAGATTACGGCGCAGGAAGACTGGATTAACGAAAAAGACCTGAGCAAGAAAAGTGCGCTTAAAGACGCTTTGATTCACCGCGACGTAGCGATTGAAGAGAAAAAGCTGCTGGAGCAGAAAGTTGCGCATCTGGAGGAAATGGTCAGTTCGCTGCAGGCGTTTGAAATGGACATTTTGAAAAAAGTCGAGAGCATTTCCAACAAAGACATTGACAAAATAAAGACAACGATTTCGTCGGTCAACGGCGAGCTGAAAAAGCGCGGCAAGTACTTTAACCCGCTGGCGAATTCCAAGAAAAACAGCAAGGGCGGGGTGTATATTCCCGACAATCCGGCTCTGGGGCAGAACGAGGAGCTGATGCAGCAGGTTACAAAAACGTTTACCGCGATTGACGACAGTTCCTATTACCGCGAGGCGATGAAACATGTTCCGGTCGGGAAACCGGTGTGGACATACTGGCTGTCTTCGCCGTTCGGTAAACGCTCCGATCCGTTCAATGCCAAAAGCGCGGCGCACAAAGGCGTTGATCTGGCATCGAACAAGGGCAACAAAATTAAAACGATGGCCGCCGGGAAAGTAACCCGCGCCGGGAATGCGACGGGATACGGCAAACTGGTGGAAATCGACCATGGCAACGGTTTTAAAACCAAATACGGGCATATGAACAAGATTTATGTGCAGCGCGGGGAAGAAGTCGCGATGGGGCAGGCCATCGGCGAAGTCGGGAATACCGGAAGGTCGACAGGGCCACACCTGCACTATGAGGTTTTGTATGACGGCGTGCACATGGACCCGATGGCGTTTATCAAGGCGAAATGACGATGCCGGGAAGTGGAATTGCCAAAGCGCGGCTTTGTCCGGGGCTGCATCCGGGCGTAATTTTATTTGGACTGGGAGGCTGATACAATGAGAAAATTCAGACGCGTGCTGTTTTTGAAGCTGGCGAGGATGATGCGGGGCGAGAAGAATATCGTGCCGTGCATTATCAGCGCGGGAACGCGTATTGTCGGCAATATTACCGACGGAGACGTTATCCATATTGACGGAAGGCTGGACGGCGATGTTTCCTGCCGCGAACTGGTTATCGGCAGCACCGGGGCGGTTACCGGAAAAATTCAGGCGAAAAGTCTGGAACTTTACGGCGAACTTAATGGCTCGCTGGCAGTGGAAAACCTGTTTATCGCCGGTACGGCACGGTTTATCGGCGACTCGGTATATAAGACGATTGCGATTGAACCGGGCGCAGTGCTGGAAGGAAAATGCGCGGTTTCCAAAGGAAATGCAGCGGCGGTTGCGGATAAGGAAACCGGTGCCGGCAAGGAGCAGTAGGCAGGCCGGAAAACGGGAGCGTGTTCTGGAGGCAGCGTGCGGATGGCCGACGGGGAGACGGAAACAGGTGTCGGCAACGAGCAGGCGGCCAGCGGGGAGGCGGAAACAGGTGTCGGCAACGGGCAGGCGGCTGATGGAAGGCCGGGAAACGCCGGGTTGAAATTCCGAGGGGCTGCCGGCTTAGAGATGCCGGGAAGAAAGAGCATATAGCGGCCAAAGACAGGGAATAGAGTTCAAACCAGCCGGAGAAAAATCGGCTGTTTTTTTATGGTCTGAGCTGTGAGAACCGGGTGTTAAACCGTGTACGGCAGAGCTTTCCGGTTATGAGCGGCACTTTTGCGGGCAATATGGTTCAGCAACGGCCGGGCAAATTATCACAATAGGACAAATTGTTACAATCGGACAAATTAGTGCAGGCGCGCCGGTTCCGGAGCAGAAAGCATCTAAGGATTCAAGTTTGTTATCTCCAGTATGTAAAACATTATCCCGAGGAGGATAACAATGCAGGTCAGCTCCGGTTCGCGGTATTGGCCGGCACATATTGCAGCTGCGGCGATAACGGCAAGGCTGCAAGTCAGGTCGGTGATAAAAAAATATCCCGTAAAACCGGTTCTGATGCGGGCGTTGATTTTCCAAGCGGCAAAAAATTTTCCGGCAAACAGCAGCGGTATAAACAACATCATGCGCAGGGCTTTTTCTGTCCACAGGCTGAAAGCTGCGAGGAACAGCACAATACAGACGGCGGTGAGGGCTGACAGAGCTATTTCTTTACGGTTCAGCCGATACCAATGCTTAAATTTTTGTGTCATAATGATAGAAATTGGTGAATAATAAGACATATGGTTAACTTAATTGCGCTAAATTTAGCCAGGGCAGAGATAAAAGTCAACTGTTTTGTGACTTTTTCGAGATTTGAACGGGGGAACAGAAGCGGAGAAGCTGAATCGGAGAAGCAGAAACGAGGGAACGGTTTGTCCGGCCGGTTTGGTATGGCAAGAGGCTGCCGGTTAAGCGGGAGGGCAGCCCTTATGCCGTACGGTCAGGCACGATGAGAGGCGCCGGTTAAGCGGGAGGGCAGCCCTTATGCCGTGCGGTCAGGCACGATGGTACGGGTGCCCGCCGATGATGGTTTCGATACGGTATATCTGTTCGGTGAGGACGGCGCGCATCAAAATGTGCGGGAGTGTCAGCCTGCCGAACGAAAGAAGCAGATCGGCCTTTTGGCGCGTGGAATCCAGGTGCCCGTCGGCGCCGCCTATCAAAAAGCATATTTCCGAGCAGCCGGAAAGCATCCAGTTTTCAACAATGCCGGCGAGTTCCGGACTGGATATGTTTTTGCCGCGTTCGTCAAGGACGACGACTTTGGCGCCGGGAGCTATGCAGGATTGGAGAAAACGCGCTTCGTCCTGTTGCGAGGCGTTGTCTTTTTCGCGGATGTTTAAAGTCCACTTCATCCGTTCGGCATACCGGGCGATGATTTCTCCTTCCGGGGAGCCTGCTTTGCATTTGCCGATGACGCCCAGAGTGATTTTCATGGCTGTTTCTCCTTTGTTGAAGCGGCAGGGGAAACAGATGCGGAAATGTTGCCGTTTTGGGATGTGGACGCGGTTGTCGTTGCAGATATGGCAGACAAGGCGGCCGTTTCTGCGGCGGCGCGTCCCGATGCCAGCGCCTGGACGACCGTGCCGCAGTTTCCGGTCATATCGCCGGCGACGGTGGTGTTTGGCGGCAGTTTGTCGGCGGGGAAAAACGAACCCAGCGCCATAATGACGCGGTCGTAGCCTTCCAGCGTGCATTCGGTGCCGTTGCAGGCAACCGCGCGTCCCCGGCTGTCGATTTGGTTGCTGACGGCAGTCAGGCGGCAGGCGTTTCCGACGGGGCATATTGCGGCGACGGAAGTCAGGGCGCGGACGATGACGCCTTTTTGTTCCAGTTCGAGGTGGTCGCGCGCCATTATCCGCATATCTTCCCGGCGGCGGCGCACAAACATTTCTACCGTTTCGCAGCCGTGTTCCCTGAGGGTCAGGGCACAATCAAGGGCAACTTCCCCGCCGCCGACAACCGCAGCTTTGTTGCAGAGATAGCGGGAAGGGGAGGTGAGGTATTCGGCATAAGGGAGGCACAGTTCTTCGCCTTTAATGCCCAATGTGCGGGGCAGGGGTTCTCCCAGTGCCGCGACGACAGCGTCATATCGGGCGGACAGGGCGGAAAAGTCCGTTATTTCCGTATTCAGGCGGACGGTAACGCGCGGGTTTTCAACCAGGCGGGCAATTTCTGTTTCCAGAACCGTACGGGGAAGGCGGCGTTCGGGGATTAACCGGGCTGCGCCGCCCAGAACCTCGCTCTTTTCATAGAGGTCGACTTGCCAGCCGCGCAGCAGAAATTCATACAAGGCGCCAAGCCCGGCCGGGCCGCCGCCGATGATTGCAATT
>ERZ779932.382-NODE-382-length-20965-cov-3.189622_pt1 | contig 20965 bp, 23 predicted proteins | sample MGYA00511064_ERZ779932 | MGnify/ENA primary metagenome ERZ779932 (study PRJEB29588, sample SAMEA1966821) | human gut metagenome | biome: human gut; feature: human-associated habitat; material: faeces | place: Denmark | collected 2008/2010 ...
GCTGGGTGCTGTCTTTATGGCAACCGACTATGTAACATCACCGATCACACCGAAGGGACAGATTTTATATGGAATTCTTTTAGGTATTCTTACCGGATTATTCCGTATCTTTGGAGCAAACGCAGAAGGTGTATCCTTTGCAATTATTTTAAGCAACCTTCTGGTTCCAATGATTGAAAGGATTACAATTCCAAAGGCCTTTGGACAGGTAAAGGAGGCAAAGCAGCATGAATAAGAAGATTGTACATGACGCGTTGATTTTAACCGTATTTACCGTAGTAATCGGATTTATTCTCGGACTGGTATATGAGATTACCAAGGATCCGATTGCAAAGGCAGAAGAGGCAACTGCACAGGCTGCATACAAAGCAGTGTTTGAAGATGCAGATTCTTTTTCCACTTATGATTTTGATGCAGAAGCCGCAGCCAGCCTGTTAGAGCAGAATGGTTACAGTGATGAAATTAATGGTGTGCAGGAAGCATTAGATAAAGATGGCAATGTATTAGGCTATGTGATTACTGTAACAGCTAAAGACGGAAGCCAGGGTAATATCACATTTTCTGTTGGCATAAAGAATGATGGAACCGTAAACGGCTATTCCGTTACCAGTATGTCAGAGACACCTGGACTTGGAGACAAGGCAAAGACAGAAGACTTCTCCAAACAGTATAAGAATAAGAATGTAGACAGCTTTACCGTTGTGAAACAGGCACCATCTGCTGATAACGAGATTGAAGCAATTTCCGGTGCAACCATTACATCAAAAGCAATGACCAATGGTGTAAATGCCTGCATTACATACTTCCAGAATGAATTGGAAGGAGGCGCTGAATAATGAATAAGTATTTAGAACGCGTATATAACGGATTGATTAAAGAAAATCCTACCTTTGTACTGATGCTTGGTATGTGTCCGACACTGGCAGTAACCACATCAGCAATGAATGCACTGGGAATGGGATTATCTACAACAGTGGTATTGATTTTCTCTAACCTGTTGATTTCCTTATTCCGTAAAGCAATTCCAAATGGTGTCAGAATGCCGGCATACATTGTTATCGTAGCATCTTTGGTAACCATTGTAGAATTTATTATGAAGGCTTATACACCGGCACTGGCTAAACAGCTTGGTGTATATATCCCTCTTATTGTTGTTAACTGTATTATCCTTGGACGAGCAGAAAGCTATGCATCTAAAAATCCACCTGTATTATCTATCTTAGACGGTGTTGGTATGGGACTTGGATTTACCTTCGGATTAACCTGTATCGGTATTGTCCGTGAGATTTTAGGTGCAGGACAGTTGTTTGGATTCCAGATTCTTTCACTGAAATGGTATACACCAATCAATATCTTTGTTATGGCACCGGGTGCATTCTTGGTACTGGCATTCTTAGTTGCTTTAATGAGTATTGTTCGTCAGAAGATGGAAGCAAAAGGCAAACCACTGGCAGAGCCTGCCGGCTGTATCAGTGGAGACTGTGCCGGATGCAGCATGTCTGCAACCTGTAGCGAAAAAGAGAAGAAAGCTGCAGATGCAGAGGAAAAAAGTGAATAGGAGGAATATGACAGATGCAGACATTATTATTGATTGCAATTGGTTCAGCCATTGTAAATAACGTAGTATTAAGCCAGTTCCTTGGTATCTGTCCTTTCTTGGGTGTATCAAAGAAAACAGAGACCGCTGCTGGAATGGGTGGAGCCGTTATCTTTGTCATAACGATATCCTCCTTTGTTACCTCATTGATTTATAAGTTTATACTGATTCCGACGGGAACACAGTATTTACAGACGATTGTATTTATCCTTGTAATCGCAGCGCTGGTACAGTTTGTAGAAATGTTCTTAAAGAAATCCATGCCTGCTCTTTATAAGAGCCTTGGAGTGTATCTCCCTTTGATTACAACCAACTGTGCAGTATTAGGTGTAGCACTTACCAACGTAACCAAAGAGTATGGTATCTTAGAGGGCGTTGTAAACGGTTTTGCAACCGCATTTGGATTCTTTATTGCTATTACAATTATGGCAGGAATTCGTGAAAAAATTGAATATAATGATATCCCTAAGCCATTTAAAGGAACAGCAATTGTATTAATTACAGCATGTCTGATGTCCATTGCATTTATGGGCTTCTCAGGAATGATTTAGGAGGAAAGAAAAGATGAGTGTACAGGCAATTATTATTGCAGCCGTTATTGTAGGCGGCGTAGGACTTTTTATTGGATTTTTCCTCGGCGTTTCCGGAGAAAAGTTCAAAGTAGAAGTAGATGAAAGGGAAGAAGCAATTGTTGGTGTTCTTCCTGGAAATAACTGTGGTGGTTGTGGTTATGCCGGATGTTCCGGTCTTGCAGCTGCTATTGTAAAAGGTGATGCCCCGGTCAATGGATGTCCTGTTGGTGGTGCGCCGGTTGCAGCAAAAGTCGGTGAAATCCTGGGTGTTGCTGCAGAAGAAGGCACAAAGCAGGTTGCCTTTGTAAAATGTGCAGGAACCTGTGAAAAAGCCGGTCATGATTATGAATATACCGGAGTAGAAGATTGTGCTGCTATGGCATTTATTCCGGGCGGCGGAGCAAAGAGCTGTAGCTATGGCTGCCTTGGCTTTGGAAACTGTGTAAAGGCATGTCCGTTTGATGCAATCCATGTTGTAGACGGTATTGCAAAGGTGGATAAGGAAGTTTGTAAAGCATGTGGAAAATGTATTGCAGCCTGTCCAAAGCATTTGATAGAGCTGGTTCCATATGAAGCAAAGCATCTGGTACAGTGCAGTTCCAAGGATAAAGGCAAAGACGTTATGAAAGCCTGCTCCGTAGGTTGTATTGGCTGTCATCTCTGTGAGAAGAACTGTCCAAATGATGCTGTTCATGTCGTAGATAATGTGGCTTATATCGACCAGGAGAAATGTACCGGATGTGGCATTTGTGCCGAGAAATGTCCGAAGAAGATTATTTTATAATCGTTTCTGTGATAGAAAGAACGGGATTGTCATTGATTTGGCAGTCCCGTTTTGCGTAGTTGATGTTATATGAGGATTGGATATGAGAAAATTTAGAGAAAAGTATATTGGAAATAAAGATTTTTATAAAATGGTTCTGCTGGTAGCTATTCCAATTATGATACAGAATGCCATCACTAACTTTGTGAGTCTTTTGGACAATATCATGGTAGGACTGGTTGGAACGGAGCAGATGTCCGGTGTCGCAATCATCAATCAGTTGATGCTGGTTTACAATATCTGTATTTTTGGAGCAGTATCCGGTGCAGGCATTTTTGGGGCACAGTTTTATGGAAAAGGGGATCATAAAGGAGTGCGGGATGCCTTCCGTTTTAAAATTGTAGCCTGTGGTTTCTTAGCAGTCATATGGATGCTGATATTGGGTTTTGCAAATGAACCGTTAATTCGGCTGTTTTTGCATGAAGGAGGAAGCACGGGAGATATTGAAGCTACATTATTGTATGCAAAACAGTATTTACAGACGGTAATGCCATCCATGGTTCCTTTTGCATTGATTCAGGCATATGCCCAGACATTACGTGAAACAGGAGAAACGGTTCTTCCGATGAAAGCCGGAATTGCTTCTGTAGCAGTAAATCTGATGTTTGACTATGTATTAATATTTGGTGCATTTGGACTGCCTGCATTAGGAGTAAGAGGTGCAGCGGCAGCAACCGTATTGGCAAGAGTTGTGGAATGCATTATTGTTGTCTTGTGGACCCATGCGAGAGCAGATAAGAATCATTTTATTGTAGGAGCTTACCGTGATTTTAAAATACCGGGAACACTGGTACGACAGATTATCATAAAAGGAACGCCATTGCTTTTAAATGAGACTTTATGGGCTGGAGAAATGGCAGTCCTGATGCAGTGTTATTCCACAAGAGGTCTTGCTGTTGTAGCTGGATTTAATATATCAAATACAGTAGCCAATCTTTTTAATGTTGTATTTATTGCGTTGGGAAGTGCGATATCCATCATTGTAGGACAGCAGCTTGGTGCTGGTAAATTGGAAGAGGCGGTGGATACGGACCGCAAGATGATTGTATTTTCTGTATTTTGTTGTTTTGTTATAGGAGCCTGCATGTTTGCAATTGCTCCGTTCTTTCCAAGAATATACAATACGACAGAAGAAGTGCGTGGACTAGCAAAACAATTTATCCGGATTGCATCAGCCTGCATGCCGTTATATGGATTTATGCATGCAACCTATTTCACACTGCGTTCCGGTGGCAGGACAGTCATTACCTTTCTTTTTGACAGTGTCTATATCTGGGTGGTAGATATTCCACTGGCATTTGTGTTAACCAGATTTACAGGAGTTCCGATTGTATCTATTTATTTATCCTGTCAGTTGATAGAGATTATAAAATGCATCATCGGATATGTTATGGTAAAGAAGAAAATCTGGGTCAACAATATGGTTATGGAGCAGCAATAGGATTATGTTTACATTTCGTGAAATGGAATATTGCTGCCGATGCCGGAAGTGGTATGAAGTTCGTAATTGTCGGTGATAAAAATGGCTTCCGTGTCATCCAAGGATTCTATCAGCTTCATGCCGTCCTCTAATCCTAAAGCAAAACAGGTGGTGGAAAGTCCGTCACCATCTACGGATTTCGGACAGATAATGGTGACACCCAGCAGGTTATTGTCATAAGGATAACCGGTTTTCGGATTTAAAATGTGGTGATAGAAGTTATCACCCACATAGAAATAACGTTCATAAACACCGGAACTTACTACCGTTTCATCAGAGACTTCAACACTGGCAATCGCAGTGCCGTCATCGGAGAATGGTTTCTGGATACCGATATTATAGTTGTTTCCATCTGGTTTATCACCCAGCGTAAGGACATTGCCTCCAAGATTAATCATGCCGGAGGTAATGTCTTTTTCATTTAAATAATCTTTCATTTTATCAGCAATATAACCTTTGGCGATGCCTCCCAGGTCAATCATGGCATCCGGATTGGAAAGACTAACTTCGTTTCCATCAATAACAATCGCATGATAGTCGATGGTGGAAAGTGTGGCTTCAATATCAGATTCAGATGGAACCGTACCGCTGTTATTTGGAAAGTCCCAGAGGGAAGACAATTTACCAATGGTGATATCAAACTGTCCCAGGCTTAAATCACCATAATAAATACCTTTTTGTAATAATTCAATCGTATCATCATCCACAGTAACCGGTGTGCCACCAGCATTGTTTATTTTACTGATATCGCTGTCTGCGATGGTATTGCTGAAAAGGTTCTCATAATGGGAAGCAAGCTTGAAGCAGTCATCAATATAAGAAGCATTTTCTTCTCCATATAGTGTAATAGTAATGACTGTATTAAAATAAAAATCAGATTTGGAAACGGGTTCTTTGCTGCGTCCGCATCCCACGAAGGAGAAGGAGCAGAAGAAGAGAAAGAAAGCAAGTAAACTGCAGGTTAATTTATAAGAAAATATCGTCTTTTTTGTTTTCATCATGTATACTCCGGTTCTTTTAAAATCATATAGCACAAGCATAGCACAAGGAAGATAAAATTTACAGATGATTTTTTTTGAAAGGTATGATAAAGTATAAAATGTATGCATATGAATAAAAAATTATAACCGGCATTCAGATAGTGAATATGCCGTAGATGATTAAGAGGCGGAAAAATGGATACACAGTTGCGTGAAACATTAAAGAATAAGAAGCGTGTAATTGTAAAAATCGGTTCTTCATCTCTTTTACATGAAGAGACCGGAAAATTAAATCTTTTAAAACTGGAACGTTTGGTAAGAGAATTATGTGATATTAAGAATCAGGGCATGGATGTATGTCTGGTCAGCTCCGGGGCTATTGCAGTAGGAAGACAGTCCATGGGATTAAAAGAAAGACCGGAGAAAATAGCTGTAAAACAGGCATGTGCGGCAGTGGGACAGGCGAGACTTATGATGACTTATCAAAAGCTTTTTTCAGAGTACCACCAGAATGTGGGACAGGTTCTTATGACAAAAAAAACTATGGTTGATAACGTGTCGAGAAAAAATGCCCAGAATACTTTTGAAGAATTGTTTGAAATGGGAATTATACCAATTGTAAATGAAAATGATACCGTATCTACTTATGAGATGCAGTTTGGTGATAACGATTCCCTGTCGGCTATTGTAGCCTCATTGGTAGGAGCAGATTTATTGATTCTTTTATCTGATATTGACGGGTTGTATACGGATGATCCGAGAAAGAATCCAAAAGCCGAATTGATACCGGTAGTAGAAAAAATTGATAATCGGATTGAAAACATGGCAGGAGATACAGTAGGTAGTGATGTTGGTACTGGTGGAATGACCACCAAATTAACGGCAGCAAGGATTGCAACCTTATCCGGAGCAGATATGATTATTGCCAATGCAAAGGATGTGGGAGTTCTGCATCAGATTTTCGAAGGAAAACAGGTGGGAACCTTTTTCAAAGCCAATAAAAATGATGATTTCTATATTGCAGATTATGTAGAAGAAAGCATGGAGTAAAAAGATGATTGAAAATATAATAGCAAGAATCAATGAATTATATCATAAATCCCAGAAAGAAGGACTGACACCGGAAGAAAAGGAAGAACAGGCAGCACTTCGCAAGGAATACATAGCAAGTGTAAAGCGGAATCTGAAGGGACAGTTAGATAATATTGATATGGTAAATACAGATGGAACGGTAACCAATCTGGGAGAAAAATATGGAAACAAAGGCAAGCATCAGAACTAAGTATAAGACACTGCGAAATGCAATGCCGGAGAATATTGTAAGAGAAGAATCCCAAAGGATTTGTCAGAATATCAGTACCTGGGAAATCTTTCAGAAAGCACAAAATTGTTTCTTTTATTATCCCCTTGGGAAAGAAGCTTCTTTATTGCCTTTTTTTAAAGAAAGTATTCAAAAAAGAGCAGCTTTTCCCCGGGTGCGTGGAGAAGAAATGGACTTTTGTGAAGTCAATAGTACAGATGATTTTCAGGAAGGGTATTTTCATGTGATGGAGCCAAAGGATGAGATACCGGCGATGGATTTAGCAGAACTTGAGCAGGAGAAAACAATTGTATTCACACCGGGACTGGTCTTTGATATTAACGGTGGAAGAAGCGGATATGGTAAGGGCTTTTATGATCGTTTTTTTCAGAAATATAAGAAAGTAATCCGGGTTGGGATTGCACTTTCCTGTCAGTTGGCTGGGCAGGTGCCCATGGAGACCCATGATATTCCGATGGATTATCTTGTAACACCGGAGAAGATTTATAAAGTAACGGATAACAGAGACGAAAATAAGTAGCAGGAGGGAATTATGGAATTACAGGTATTAGGTAAGAGAGCAAAAGCAGCAGAAATCATCATGCGTAATTTGTGCATGAAAGAAAAAGAAAATATTTTGCTTGAAGTTGCAGAACATTTAGTAGAAGATACTGATGTTATTTTAGCAGCAAACCAGAAGGATATGGATGCAGGAAGAGAAGCCGGAATGCATCAGGGACTTTTAGACCGTCTGATGTTAAATAAAGAGCGTATTGCACAGATGGCAGAAGGAATCCGCCAGGTAGCAGAATTAGAAGATCCGGTAGGAGAAGTCCTTTCCATGAAACAGCGCCCGAATGGACTTATGATTGGAAAGAAGCGTGTACCATTAGGTGTCATTGGAATTATTTATGAATCACGTCCAAATGTAACAGCAGATGCCTTTGCTTTGTGCTTTAAAACCGGAAATACCGTGATTTTAAAAGGTGGAAGTGATGCCATTCATTCCAATATGGCAATCGTAAAGAGCATCAATGAAACTTTAAGTAATAACCAGCTGCCGGAAGGAGTGCTTTCTTTAATCGAAGATACCAGCCGGGAAACTGCTACTGCATTTATGAAAATGAATGAGTATGTGGATGTACTGATTCCAAGAGGTGGCTCAGGACTGATTCGTGCTGTGGTAGCCAATGCTACAATTCCGGTGATTGAGACCGGTACCGGTAACTGCCACATTTATGTGGATGAAACCGCAGACCTTGATATGGCGGTGAATATCATTAATAATGCCAAAACACAGCGCATCGGTGTATGCAATGCCTGTGAATCTTTAGTGCTGCATGAGAGCATCGTAGATGAACTGATGCCACGCCTTTCTGCAAAATTATCCGAAAGCCATGTAGAAATCCGTGGGGATGAGCGAGTTCAGAAAGCTACAAAAGATGCAGTGGCTGCAACAGAAAAAGACTGGGGCACCGAATATTTGGATTATATTATTTCTGCAAAGACAGTTTCAGATATTGATGAAGCCATTACACATATCAATAAATATAATACCGGACATTCGGAAGCAATCATTACCAATAATTATGAGCATGCACAGAAGTTCTTAAATGAGATTGATGCTGCGGCTGTTTATGTAAATGCATCCACACGTTTTACCGACGGATTTGAGTTTGGCTTTGGGGCAGAAATCGGAATCAGTACCCAGAAGCTGCATGCCAGAGGACCGATGGGCTTAGAAGCACTGACGACCACCAAATATATCATTTATGGGGATGGCCAGATTAGAGAATAATAAGAAAAATATTAAGAAAACAGGAAAAGAAATGAGAGAAATAGAAAAGATAAATCACACCGGTGAAGTTCCGGTAATGGAACCGCAGAGACAATTTTATTTTATGGACCTTGCAAAGCAGTATGTGACGCAGATTTCCAGGAAGAAAGGCAGACCGCTTACCTTTCATGTGACAACTTTTGGCTGCCAGATGAATGCCAGAGATTCCGAAAAGTTATGCGGAATTTTAGAGACCGTAGGTTTTGATGAGACCGATTCCGAGGAAGCAGATTTTGTCATTTATAATACCTGTACCGTACGTGAAAATGCCAACAATAAGGTTTACGGACGTCTGGGATATTTAAGCGGCTTTAAGAAAAAGAATAAAGATATGATGATTGCATTATGCGGCTGTATGATGCAGGAACCGGAGGTTGTGGAAAAATTAAAACAGAGCTATCGTTTTGTAGACCTGGTTTTCGGAACCCATAATATCTTTAAATTTGCAGAACTTCTGGTACGCTGCTTTGAAGAGCAGAAAATGGTGATTGACATCTGGGATGATACGAAAGAAATTGTAGAAGAACTTCCGGTAGAACGGAAATACAGCTTTAAGTCCGGTGTTAATATTATGTTTGGCTGCAATAATTTCTGCAGTTACTGTATTGTGCCATATGTAAGAGGAAGAGAACGCAGCAGAAAACCGCAGGATATCATAAGAGAAATTGAAAAATTGGTAGCAGATGGTGTAGTAGAGGTTATGCTCTTAGGACAGAATGTCAATTCCTATGGAAAGAACTTAGATACACCAGTGACCTTTGCACAGCTCTTACAGGAAGTAGAAAAGATTGAAGGTCTGGAAAGAATCCGGTTCATGACATCCCATCCAAAGGATTTATCCGATGAACTGATTGAAGTAATGAAGAATTCTAAAAAAATCTGCAGACATCTTCATCTGCCGCTTCAGTCCGGCAGCAGCAGAGTGTTAAAAGAAATGAACCGTCACTATGACAAGGAGCATTATCTTGCACTGGTTGAAAAAATCAAAAAAGCAATGCCGGATCTGGCAATTACAACAGATATTATTGTAGGATTTCCGGGAGAAACGGAAGAAGATTTCTTAGAAACCATGGATGTGGTAAGACAGGTAGAGTATGACAGCGCGTTTACTTTTATTTATTCAAAACGTACCGGAACGCCTGCTGCCAAAATGGAAAATCAGATTCCGGAAGATGTGATAAAAGACCGTTTTGACCGGTTGTTAAAACTGGTACAGGATATTTCCGCAAAGAAAGCCGGAGCATTAACCGGAAGCGTGCAGGATGTATTAGTCGAAGAATTAGATGAACAGCAGGAAGGCCTTGTAACCGGAAGATTATCCAATAACTCAGTGGTACATCTGCCGGGTGATGTATCCATGATTGGAACTATCGTACCGGTACTTTTAAAAGAATGCAAAGGCTTTTATTATATGGGAGAGGTTGCAGAGTAAATGAACCGTCGTTTTGGAAAAAATGATATCCTGTTGCTGGGAATGCTTGCAGTAGTTATTTTAGTTTTCTATGTAGGAATGACCTCTGCATTACAAAGCGGTGACAGTATTATCATTACGGTAAATGGCAGCGAATATGGCAGATATTCCCTGACAGAAAATAAAGAGATTCCAATTAAAATAGATGGAAAAGTTACTAATATCGTAACGATTGAAAATGGGACTGCCTATATGCTTGAGGCGGACTGCCCGGATCAGTTGTGTATGCATCAGAAAGCAATTTCCAAAGATAAAGAATCCATTATCTGTCTGCCAAACCGGGTTGTAGTAACCGTAGAAAGTGAGCAGAAAAATATATTGGATGATGTGGCAGGGTAGGTGAAAGCATGAAGAAAAGTGTAGCATATCTTGGTGTGTTTTTGGCACTGGCCATGATATTAAGTTATGTGGAAGCAATATTGCCCTTTGCCATTGGAATACCGGGAGTAAAGCTTGGACTTGCCAACCTTGTTACGGTGCTGATGCTGTATCTGATTGGCTGGAGAGAGGCTCTTTGTGTATCGGTGCTTCGTATTGTGCTTACCGGAATTTTATTTGGAAATTTGGTCAGCATCTGTTATGGACTTGCCGGCGGATTATTAAGCTTTGTACTTATGTTTATTCTGATTCGGATGAACTGTTTTCATGTAGTTACGGTCAGTATCTGTGGCGGAATCATACATAATATGGGACAGCTTATCGTAGCAGGATTTCTGGTAAGCTCATACTATGTCATTTACTATATGCCGGTTTTATTGATTGCAGGCTTTGTGACGGGTGCCCTGATTGGAATTGTGGCAAAGGAAGTAGGAGGAAGATTATGTATTCATATATCAAAGGCGAATTATCCGAAATAGTGGCAGAGAATCATATTGTCGTTGAAAATGGCGGAATCGGCTATAATATTTATATTCCGGGACAGGTATTATCTCTGCTGCCGGGAGTTGGCGAAGAAGTAAAAATCTATACTTATCTTTGTGTCAGAGAGGATGCATTTATTTTATATGGCTTTCTTACCAGAGATGATTTGAATGTATTTAAATTGCTGATTGGTGTATCCGGAATCGGACCAAAGGGTGCACTGGCAATTCTTTCTGTCATGTCAACGGATGATTTGCGTTTTGCAGTATTGTCTGATGATGCAAAAGCAATTGCAAAAGCTCCGGGTGTTGGAAATAAGACGGCACAGCGGTTGATTATAGAATTAAAAGACAAGCTTAGTTTAGAGGATGCCTTTGAACAGAAATTAAGCCATACACAGGAAGCTGTTTCTGGTAACGGCTTAAAAGGAATCCGCAATGAAGCAGTAGAGGCACTGGTTTCACTGGGTTATTCTTCTACAGAGGCTTTGAAGGTTCTTCGTGATATTGAAATTACGGAAGACAGTTCGGTAGAAGATATTTTAAAACTGGCTTTGAAGCAGATGGCATTCTTATAAGAGGAGCAGAAAATGGAAAAACGTGTAATTTCAACGCAGATGCAGGATGAAGATATCAAAATCGAAAAAACACTGCGTCCGATGACCTTGGATGAATATATTGGTCAGGAGAAAGCAAAAGCAAATCTTAAAGTGTATATAGAGGCTGCAAAACAGCGTGGAGAGTCCTTAGACCATGTATTGTTTTATGGTCCTCCGGGACTTGGTAAGACTACTCTTGCCGGCATTATTGCCAATGAAATGGGCGTACATATGAAAGTCACTTCCGGTCCGGCAATTGGAAAGCCGGGAGAAATGGCAGCTATTTTGAGTAATCTTGCAGAAGGTGACATTTTATTTGTAGATGAGATTCATCGTCTGAACCGGCAGGTAGAGGAAGTATTATATCCTGCCATGGAGGATTATGTCATTGACATTATGGTGGGAAAAGGCGCAACTGCCCGTTCAATCCGTCTCGATTTACCGCATTTTACGCTGGTTGGTGCCACTACCAGAGCCGGACTTTTATCGGCACCCTTAAGAGACCGTTTTGGAGTGGTACATCATCTGGAATTTTATAATGTGGAGGAACTTAAGACAATTATTGTCCATTCTGCAAAAAAGTTAGAGGTAAAGATTGATGAGGAAGGTGCAATCGAATTGGCACGCCGTTCCAGAGGAACGCCGCGTCTTGCCAACCGCCTTTTAAAGAGGGTGCGTGATTTTGCACAGGTGCAGTACAATGGTGAAATTACCAAAGAAGTAGCATCCTTTGCACTGGATTTACTGGAAGTAGACAAGATGGGCTTAGACCAGAATGACAGAAACATTTTGCTTACGATTATTGAAAAATTCCAGGGTGGCCCGGTAGGGCTGGATACCCTTGCGGCAGCGATTGGGGAAGATGCCGGAACCATAGAGGATGTTTATGAACCATATCTTGTACAGAATGGATTTATCAACCGGACACCAAAGGGAAGGGTCGCAACAGAATTTGCATATCATCACTTTGGAATAGAGGGCTAAGAAAATAGTTGTTTTTCGACAGATTTATAGCTATAATATGCTATATGTAGTAGTCAGAGAATATTTTTAGGCAGATACGCAGAGAGGAAATGAAAATGGCAGCAAAAAATAATACAGAAGTGATTATTGATGGAAAAGTATATACTTTAAGCGGATATGAGAGTCAGGAGTATTTACAGAAGGTAGCAACTTATATCAATGATAAGATTGCAGAATTTAAAATGCTGGATGAATATAAGAGAATTCCAAGTGATATGCGTTCCACATTGCTGGCATTGAACATTGCAGATGATTACTTCAAAGCGAAAAATCAGGTTGAAAAATTAGAGCAGGATTTAGAGGTAAAAGACCGTGAAATCTATGATTTAAAGCATGAACTGATTTCCAACCAGATCCGCATGGAAAGTGATGCCAAATCTTTAAAGGATCTGGAAAAAGAAAATAAAGAGCTGCTTTTAAATAAGACCAGATTAGAAGCAACCTTAGAAGATGCTTTACTTGGTAAAGTAGATAAACTTGAAAAACCGGAAAAAACTGAAAAACCAGAGGAAAAGAAAGCAGTCCATACGGAAGAAAAGAAAGAGGAAAAGCCTTCCGGAAAGAAAGCGTAATAGAGAATAAAAACTATGAAAGGGGGCAGACATTTATCTGTCCCTTTTGTTGCCATAGGAGATGAGGAAAGATGAAAGAGTTAGAACTTTTAGCACCGGCAGGTTCCTTGAAAACATTAAAGGCAGTCATTCATGCCGGAGCAGATGCCGTATATCTTGGCGGAAGTATGTTCGGTGCAAGAGCATATGCCAATAATTTTAACGAAGAAGAATTATTAGAAGCTATCCGTTTCGGACATATTCATGGACGCAAAATTATTCTTGCGGTGAATACCCTGTTAAAAGAATATGAATTAGGACAGCTCTATGATTATCTGCACCCTTATTATGAAGCGGGATTAGATGCTGTCATCGTGCAGGATATGGGCGTTATGGAGTTTATCAAAACTCATTTTCCAAATCTTCCGATACATACCAGTACCCAGATGACCATTACCAATGTAGAGGGAGCCAGGCTTTTAAAGGAACAGGGCGTTGAGCGTGTGGTGACAGCGAGAGAAATGTCCTTAGAAGAAATTCAAAGAATCCATGATGAAGTAGGCGTGGAACTGGAAAGCTTTATTCATGGCGCATTGTGTTACTGTTATTCCGGACAGTGCCTTTTCAGTAGTATCATCGGCGGAAGAAGCGGAAACCGTGGCAGATGTGCACAGCCATGCCGCCTTTCCTATGAAGTATTGCAGGGAGAAAAAAGTCTTACCGGACATCATGCAACACCGATTTTGAGCCTTAAGGATATGTGTACACTGCCATTTTTGTATGAACTGGCTGACCATGGGGTATATTCCTTTAAGATAGAAGGACGGATGAAGACACCGGAGTATGCTGCCGGTGTAGTAAGTATTTACCGGAAATATATGGATTCCTATCTGGATGGAAGCCGTATCCCAGTGGAAAAAAAGGATATCAGGGCACTTTTAGAGCTTGGAAACCGAGGTGGTTTTACCAACGGATATTACTATCATCATAATGACAGTGATATGCTAAGCGGAGAGAGTGCTTCCCATAATAAGAGCGAAGGTGTTCTTCAGGATAACATCCGTAGAGAATATGTAGACACCGAATTAAAAGAAAAGATTAAAGGAAAGTTAATATTAAATAAAGAATGCCCTGCTAAGATAGAAGTGCAATATGGAAAAATAAAAGTTTCTTATCAGGGAGATATGGTTCTTGTAGCGCAGAATCGTCCGTTGACGAAAGAAGTTGTAACAGAAAAGATTACAAAGACCGGAAATACACCATTTGTTTTTGAAAATCTTGAAGTTACAATGGATGATGATATTTTTATGCCGGTAAACCAGTTGAACCAGCTGCGAAGAGGTGCGTTGGAAGCATTAGAAGAAGCGTTGTTGAAACCTTATGAAAGAACGCTTCCAGAATTGGTGGAAACTTCTTCCGCTGAAACAGATAGGCAGACAACAGGAAATGCCATAAAAGAAAAGCAGATTTCCGGACAGTCATTATCACAGACTTCTGGACAACAATCCGCCGACTCATCCACAGAAGTCCGGGTACTGATTGAAGACGCAGAACAGCTTCCGGCAGTATTAAAAGCCGATTTCGTGGATACGGTTTATCTTGATTGTATGTTGTATACAAGAGAAAATCTGCTCCGCAAGTTAAGTGAGGATATAGACAGGGTACATGCATCCGGTAAGAAAGCATTTTATGTATTCCCGTTCATTTTCCGGCAGCAGACCAGTCTTTTTTATGAAAAAATCATGCCGGAGCTAAAAAAGCTTCCATTAGATGGTATTATGGTGCGGAGTCTTGATGAAATTGCGTTTGTAAAGGAATGGGGCAATGGAAACTGGCAGATGGTATCCGACAGTAATTTATATACCTATTCCAATGAAGCGGCAGAATATTTTTATCGTCTTGGAATGATACAGGATACAATTCCGGTGGAATTGAACCGGAAGGAGATTTTAAGAAGAGAAAACAGCCGGTCTGAAATGATTATCTATGGCAGACTTCCGCTTATGATAACGGCACAGTGTATTCATAAGAACACGTTAGGCTGTATGCATCAGCCCAAGGTGCTGAACTTAAAAGACCGTTATTCTGTACATTTTCCGGTGAAAAATTTCTGCTCGGAATGTTATAACGTAATTTATAATTCGCTTCCGGTCTGTCTCTTTAAGGAAGACGTAACCGTGAAAAAGATTGCACCGGCTGCCGTAAGGCTTTCCTTTACGACAGAAACTGAAGAAGAGACAGAACAGATTTTAACAATTTATGGCGATATTTATAAAAATGGTGGCATTTTGGGGCAGATGCCAATGGAATGCACCAATGGACATTTTAAACGAGGCGTAGAATAAAGCAGAGGTATTTATGGTTCATTTGATTGTGGAATTATCAAAATATGCACTGATTATTCTGTTTTCCGTGTATACATATGAATGCTTTGCGGTATTCCGGAATATATCAGAACGAAAACAGGAAAAGAAATTTAAACGGCAGGCAAGGATTTTGTATGCGATTCATTTTACGGCATATTTAGTTATATTTGCGGTGACAGAGGATGCATATACTTTTATTTTTTATCTGGCACAGATAATTCTTCTTGTTGTGGTACGGAATGTGTACAAATTATGTTATCCGAAGGCTTCAAGACTTTTGGTTAATAATATGTGTATGCTTATGATTATCGGGTTTATTATTCTGACCCGCCTGAATTTTGGACATGCTATCAAGCAGTTTGCGATTGCAGCGGTATCCTGTGTGATTTCCCTTGTGATTCCGGTGATGATACGGAGGATGGGATTTTTCAGGAATCTTACCTGGATTTATGCGGCAATCGGTATTGTGGGACTTGGTATTGTATGTATCGCAGGAAGCACCAGCTATGGAGCAAAGATTTCCTTTACCATAGCGGGAATTACGGTACAGCCGTCTGAATTTATTAAGATTCTTTTTGTGTTTTTTGTGGCTGCCGTGTATCATAAATCAACGGAATTCCGTCAGGTGGTAATTACCACTTTGATTGCAGCACTGCATGTATTGATTCTGGTATTATCCCGGGATTTAGGTGGCGCATTGATTTTCTTTGTGGCTTATATGGCAATGCTTTATGTGGCAACGAGAAAACCACTCTATTTTGCCGGTGGACTGCTGGCGGGAAGTGTAGCGGCAGTAATTGCCTATAAATTATTTAATCATGTCAGAGTCCGTGTGGTGGCATGGAAAACACCACTAAAAGTAATTGACAAAGAGGGCTATCAGATCTGCCAGTCGCTTTTTGCAATCGGGACCGGAGGTTTTTTCGGTTTGGGGTTATATCAGGGCATGCCAAATAAAATTCCGGTAGTGGAGCAGGATTTTATTTTTGCAGCAATTTCAGAAGAACTGGGTGGAATGTTTGCTCTGTGTCTGATTCTGGTCTGTGTAAGCTGTTTCCTGATGTTTTTAAATATTGCCATGCAGTTAAAGGATTCCTTTTATAAGCTGGTGGCACTTGGACTTGGAACGATTTACGGATTTCAGGTATTCTTAACCATTGGCGGAGTAACAAAATTTATTCCATCCACCGGAGTAACCCTTCCGTTAGTCAGCTATGGAGGAAGCTCCATGTTAAGTACATTGATTATATTTGGCATTATTCAGGGATTATATATTTTGCGGGAAGACGAAGGAGTGTCACATAATGAAAAAGGAGAATATAAATCAGCAAAAAAGAAAGCAAAATCGGGATTCGAAACAGAAGTCAGGGACCTCAGTTAGTAAGAATAAAGAATTTGCAGTGATTACTTATCTTTTCCTTGCTATCTTTATCTGCCTGATGGGATATATGGTATATTTTCAGACGGTAAAAAGCGAAGATTTTATCAATAGTCCATATAATAGCAGACAGGATACTTTTGCAGACCGTGTGGTCAGAGGAAAGATTATGTCAGCAGATGGCAAAGTTTTGGCCGAGACCGTAGTGGATGCTGCCGGTAATGAAACCCGGAAATATCCTTATGGTAATATGTATGCGCATGTGGTCGGTTTTTCCACCAATGGAAAGTCAGGTATTGAATCCAATATGAACTTTAATCTTTTACGTTCCCATTCTTTTGTATTAGAGCGTATGTTTAACGAGATTAAAGATGAAAAAAGCATGGGAGACAATGTGGTTACCACGTTGGATTCCACTTTGCAGGAAACTGCATATCAGGCATTGGGTAATTATGATGGTGCAGTTGTTGTGATGGAGCCTTCCACCGGAAAAGTGCTTGCCATGGTGTCCAAACCGGATTTTGACCCGAATACTATTGCGGCAGACTGGGATTCCATTATTTCAGAAGATAATAATAACTCGGTTCTTTTAAACCGGGCGACCCAGGGATTATATCCGCCGGGCTCTACTTTTAAAATAATTACAACTTTAGAATATATCCGGGAAAATCCGGATTATGAGAATTACAGTTATAGCTGTAACGGAAGTATTACAGAGAATGATTTTACAATACACTGTTATAATAATGCCGTGCATGGAACGCAGGATTTGAAGCAGTCCTTTGCAAATTCCTGTAATTCATCTTATGCCAATATCGGATTATCTTTGGACACCGATTCTCTTTCGGACCTTTGTTCAGATCTGATGTTTGATAAGACACTGCCGGGAAACTTTGAAACAAGTAAAAGTCAGTTTAAATTAACAGATGAATCCCCGGAGAGTATGAAGATGCAGACGGCAATCGGACAGGGAGAGACGCTGGTAACACCACTCCATATGTTATTGATTACCAGTGCAATTGCCAACGATGGTATTCTGATGAAACCTTATGTGGTAGACCATACGGAAAATGAAAATGGTATAGAAGTAAAGAAATATGAGCCGGCTGCAAGCAAGCAGCTTCTTTCGGAAAAAGAAGCAAAGACCATGCAGGAATTTATGGCAGGTGTAGTTGCAGATGGTACTGCATCCAAGTTAAATGGGCAGAGTTATACTGCATACGGCAAGACCGGCTCCGCAGAGTTTAATAACAATAAGGGAGAAAGCCATTCCTGGTTTGTTGGATATGCACACCGGGAGGATAAGGAAGATATTGCAGTTGTTGTAATTGCAGAAGGTGCAGGTGCAGGCAGTACCGTTGCAGTTCCAGCAGCAAAACAGGTTTTTGATGTATATTACAGATAAATGAAAACAGATAGGATGACATGTTGCGTCAGGAATCATCCTGGACTTTTGAAATGGATTGTTGCATCCTTATGAAAAAAGGGGTATACTGTTTGTTAAACAAAAGGTAGTGACCACATCAGGAGGTATTGCAATGATTGAAGCAACAAGTTGTGGTGGTGTGGTAATATTTCGGGGTAAGGTGCTTGTCCTTTATAAGAATTATAAGAATAAGTACGAAGGCTGGGTGCTTCCAAAGGGAACAGTAGAACCCGGGGAAGAATTCAAAGATACCGCAGCAAGAGAGGTATTGGAGGAAACGGGCGTAGATGCATCCATAATCAAATATGTCGGGAAGAGCCAGTATAGCTTTACTGTGCCAGAAGATACGGTGGAGAAACAGGTACATTGGTATCTGATGATGGCAGACAGTTATTACAGTAAGCCACAACGTGAAGAGTTCTTTGTAGATTCCGGATATTATAAATATCATGAAGCCTATCATCTTTTAAAATTTGCCAATGAGAAGCAGATTTTGGAAAAAGCTTATAATGAATATCTGGATTTGAAAAAGTGTAATCTGTGGGGAACCCACAAATATTATTAGAGCAGCCATCTGACTGCTTTTTTAAATCAGATATGAGGTGTAGCATGCATTGGTATTCTAATTTATATCTGGGAGAAAGGCTGAAAAATCAGGAAGCAAAGGTAAAAAGCAGAGTGGAGCGGAATGTGCCACAGCCGTCGCTTTATCTTCTGACCCTTCCGTCAAATGAAGAGAATCTTCTGGATATTATACCGGCAACAGATTTATTACAAAAGGCATATCCGAAGAAAGAACTTTTTATTATCGGTCTGGAAAAAGGATATGACGCAGCATTAGAGATGTCAGCAGCAATTGTGAATGATATTTATCATAAAACAGGAACATTTGAAGTGCGTAAATTTGTACTGAAACAGCAGACTCGTAAAAATACTGAAATGGAGACATGAGGATGACAGTGCTGTTATCTATTTTGAAAATCCTGGGCATAATATTATTATGCATATTAGGTTTACTGGTTTTACTTATCATGCTTTTGCTGTTTGCTCCGGTATCTTACCGGATTCGTGGAGAGACAAGGCAGGGACAGACTACGTTAAAAGTGCATGGAGCATGGTGTCTTATGGCTTTGCGTTTTTCCTTTCTGATGGAGCAGGGAAAGCGGCTTGCAGTTTTAAAGATTTTTGGCATAAAAGCATGGAAGTATCCATCGGATGAAAAATCCAAAAGGAAATTAGAGAAAAAGAAAGTAAAGAAAAAGCAGAAAAAGAAATCCAGGGAAAAATCCCATAAGGAACCGGAAAAAGACTTAGTGCAGAAACGTCAGAAGCCGGAAGAACAAACAGCACCGGCGATTGAAAAAAAGATAGATGTAACGGGGCTGGAAGAACAGAATCCACCGGCTGAAGTGCAAGAAGAACAGACGGAAAAACAGTATGAACAGAAACACCATAAGAAGACATATAAGAAAAAGTTTGTTTTCGTATTTGGTAAAATCAGCAAGACAATACGCTCGATAGTAGAAAAGATAAAAGCAATTCCGCAGAAATTAAAAAATATCGGCAGTAAAATAAAAAAAGTGAATCAGTGGATACAGGATGAGCAGAATAGAAGTGCCGTCCGTTTTGTCCTGGGTGCTGTAATAGGGCTGTTAAAAAAATACGGACCAAAGCATATGAAGGCAGATGTTGCTTATGGTATGGAAGATCCGGCAGCCACAGGACAGGTTTTAGCAGTGCTCAGCGTATTACCATTTTTGTATTATGATAAGGTATCTATTATGCCGGATTTTGAGGCAGAACGTTTTTATATCGAAGGCAGCTGGGATATAAGGGGACGGATACAGGTGATTCATTTATTAAAGGCTGCAATTCAAATCTGGAGAAATCCGGATGTGAAACACTTTATAAAGCAATTTTAACAGAATCAATATGAAGTAGAATCAGGAGGAATTATTATGTCAGACAGTAATAACACATTTCGCAATACGGTAGAATCTTTATTCAAAGGAATGGACAGCTTCATTACAACCAAGACGGTTGTAGGAGATGCCATTCATATCGGAGATACCATCATTCTTCCATTAGTGGATGTATCCTTTGGTGTAGGCGCAGGTGCATTTTCACAGGAGAAGAAGAACAACGGAGCAGGAGGAATGGGTGGAAAGATTACACCGAGTGCGGTTCTTGTCATTCAGAATGGCACCACCAAGCTTGTAAATATTAAGAATCAGGATGGTGTGACCAAGATTCTTGATATGGTACCAGATTTCGTAAATAAGTTTGCATCCAGGGGAAAGAAGGATGAGGCAGCAACTGAAAAGTTAGATGAAGAATCCAAGAAAGCAGCAGAGTCTGAGATGAATGAAATTTTATCTGATGCAGTAAATAAGGATGAAGAATAAGAACAGTATAGAATAGTAACAGAAGAACGTACAGCGTGCTAAGTGAAAAAGAAGGGCATATACTATAATGGTATATGTCTTTTTGATTGGAGAAAAAACATGAAACGCTTGATGGGGTATTCCTTTTTCATGGTGGGATTTGGCATGTTTTTTATGTTTATTATTCCAAGTGATGTGATTGGGATTATTATTATATTGATATTGCTGTTGATAGGGTATAATCTTTTCTGCTGTAAGTAATAGGAAAGCAATTTCCTGTAAAAGAACAAAGAATGTGCCAAGGCACATTCTCGCGCC
>ERZ779932.418-NODE-418-length-20145-cov-1.812494_pt1 | contig 20145 bp, 25 predicted proteins | sample MGYA00511064_ERZ779932 | MGnify/ENA primary metagenome ERZ779932 (study PRJEB29588, sample SAMEA1966821) | human gut metagenome | biome: human gut; feature: human-associated habitat; material: faeces | place: Denmark | collected 2008/2010 ...
ATATCCGATACAACCATTCTTATTCTGACGGCTGAATTCCAGAATACAGGAGCAGCCAGCTTCCGACGATCCATAAAAATTATAAAGTCTTGTACGTGGAAGATACCGGAGCAGCTTTTCCTTGTCCGTTTCCGGAAGCGGGGCTGATCCCACCTGTATATAATCGATCTGATCGGCATATCCTGCAATCCTGTCATCTGACAAATGAAAGATCATTCCAAGTGTTGCAGGAGAAATTGCCATCGATGTTGCATGGTACTGCTCAAGCATCTTCCAGAGATTGCCTATCATAGCCATACCATTCATCAGACAGACAGTTCCGCCACTTATCATATCCGACTGATACCGTCTTATACCAAAGGAATGATTGAGTGGCATCGGTATGATCTCCACATTTCCTGGTTTCATCTGTGTTCCCTTCATAACATTCCCAGCAATTGCCACATCATTCTTATGATGCATGACAACACCCTTTGAGCTGCCGGTCGTACCCGTTGTGAACAACAGCATCGAACGTGAATCTGCATTTGGAAGCGGAACATCCAGTTCTTCTGTATTCTCCATCTGTTCCATCAGCTTCTTCGGGGATAACCAGCGCAGTCCATCTGACTCTTTGTTTGAGATCAGCCATTCTGCATCCACCTTATCCCTGATTTCCTGCATGCGCTCAGGTGAAGTAGATCGCTCAACAGGAATCACAAGCGCCTGCATATACTGCAAGGCTGAAAACAAAACCATATATTCAATGTTCTGTGTGCATCGTAAAATAACATGTGCATTCTTTTTTATACCATTCTGAAGCAGGACATTTGCCATCTTTCTGATTGCCGTCCAATACTCCGCATATGTCAGATGTTTTTTTAACTCACAGACAGCCAGCGTATCCGGTTGTGTCTCTGCATATTTTTTTATATAATGAAGCACGGTTTCCATATCGATCCTGTTATTTCTCCTTTTTCTTTGTAATCTTTTTTACATTTTTCTTCCATTTTTTCATAAATTTCCGGTCTTCCTCATCCCATACCTTACAGGCATCTTCCCAGCTTACCTTCTGATCCTCAGTCAGAGTTTCCTGCAACTGATACTTTTCCTTCAGATATGCTCCAAGAAAGCTTGTCACCTTTTTTGCTCCTGCTATATTCGTATGCTTTGGATTATAGAAATTCGTTTTAAAATCAATATCCATCTCATCAACATACTGATTTAGATCCAGACAGTCATAGCCCTGTTTCTCACAATAGGCATCCACAGCCAGATGCTCCCGGATCTGACTCTCATCCGGTACATACGGTGTCGCTATAAACAGCACCTTTTTTCCCAGTTCATTTGCCTTTTTCTCGATTGCATCCAGAGTATCCTTAGATGCCTGTGACAGTTCAAGACTCTGATCCGTTGTATAATCCGGTTTCTTGTTTTTGAGATTCGTGATCGTTGATTTTGGTCTTGCAAATTTATCATCACTGGACGGATTGTTCAGACGATTGATCATAAATTCCCGGTCAAATTCCATCAGGTTATTATGATATTTTAATATCTGAAACATCATTTCTGCTTTCTTCACAAAGCTTCCACCATGTATAGACTGAATTGCCTGCAACCTTGTTATGGATGGATTCATGCCGGATATAAGCAATTCAAACCAATAGTCCCGTTCTTCCTGGCTGTGATCATCATTTGTATTTCTGGCGATCATGGTTCTGACCTCGATAAAAAAAACGTCCACGTTCTGACTTTTTACCGCTTCTTCCATAATATATGGTGCCATATTCAGATCCTGGATCGAGCTAGCCAGCATAGCCGAGGTAAAATCCTGTTCCTCATATGCCTGTGGCGGATTCCAATAACGGAATATCGCACTGGATCCGATCATCAATGCATTGACCGTATCCTTTTCTTCCGCGTAATACTCTGCCCATGCCTCTGCGTCACTCTCATCCGGTCTGGCAAACTGTCCGACCTTCGATATAGAATATAACAATATGACAAAAAACAGTAGGATTGAAATTACTTTTTTTATTATTGCCAAAACCTTTTTCTTTCCTGTTTTCATGTTTTGTTCTCCTACCCTTAAAACTGTTCATAGATGAATGCGATATGACTGCCGGAACCATATACACCAAACGTCAATACACATAAAATTCCAACGATCAGAACCAGCCAGCGCAGCCAGAGATTCTGACGTAGCAGCCAGCTTCTGATATCCTCTTTGATCCCCATCTGTTCCCGGATCTCCTGTGCAACTGATACACATAACAGGATCAGACAACCAATCAGGATCAGCCCCCATTCCCGCTGGGACAAAGCAAATGTATTTATAATGTCATAAAATGTACCACGGTCAACCACACAGGAAGCTATCATATGGAAGGACGCACGGATTCCACTTCCCATAAAAATGATACGTCCGATCACGCATAATAAAAATGTCCGAAGCATCCGGAATATATTCCAGCTTATACAGTTTGTCCGTATATTCAGTTTCTCTGTTAATTTAGCGACCGGCTGCTCAAATAATGTCGATAAGCAGATCAGGATTCCGTGAAACAGTCCCCAGCCGATATAATTCCACTTTGCCCCATGCCAGAGTCCGGTCAGGATCCATACGCACAGGATCGGTACACAAGAGGCAAATCCGGTTCCTATGGCATTTCCCAGATATTTCCGCACCTTGGTATTCCATTTCAACAATTCCTGTAAGATCTTCCGGAAGTTCCACATCCGAAGTCTCAAATTCCACCTCCGCCACAGTAAACATCCTTTTTGAAAGAATTATATCCCTACTTTCCCCCATTCCATCAATACCCACATCACTATTACCATCTGATGACGCAAAAGTAAGCATCTCAACAGATGAGCCGATGTATGCTTCATTGGCCAAAACCATAGAAGAAGGGGAAAACATGGCATTGAACATTGTGTCAGGGCTGAGAACGCCACCCATAAGATAATCCCTGTTCAATATATACTTAAGTCCAGACGAATCAGATTTTACCCCTACCATAAATAAATCAGTGTCACTTTCGTTGTCTGTAGTATCTTCACCTATCTTGTCAGCAAGGAACTCTATGCCGTATGCGTCCGCACGGTATGGAGATATCATTTCAAGGCTATTGTCCGTCATGGTCACGCCTGTGGTATATTCATTCGTAAAACGGAACTCATCCTTTCCATTAGCCGTGTCGTAATCCTGTTTGTCAAAGCCTATCCGTATCCGAGAATACACCAATGCAGAATTAACCTTCATCTCATAATCAGATAAATCATCTATCCTTTTGACAACATCATCCGAGAAGTATTTGCTTCTATGCCGAAAAGTTACTGTATTCCCGGATATGTCGTAAGCATAACCAAACACATAACTCATCCAGTTTGCAAATTTGGTGAAGGATGTATATATTTTGGCTCCAGGAATCTTACGGGCTGATTCAGCCGCCAAGAGCATACAATTATCAAGCCTTCTATCTCCTGTCCCCTCAATCACTCCAGTCAAACCATCTTTCTCTCCATTAATACTTTTAAGCAATCTGTTCAGCAATGTATCGGGCTTTATAACATCCATCTCAACAGGGTTTATTCGATTTTTCCATGATGCTTTAAAATAACTTGATGTTGAGACTTTGTATGGCAAATCCGGCAATACAGGTACAGTCTCTTCTTTCTCATTGACATACATAGCTCTCACTATTATTTTATCATTATGCAAAAGACTTATATTGTACGATTCCGAAACCTTCTTTTCCACTGGCGTCTCAGATTCCGTTGTAAGCTCAAACACCCCTATAACAGTTTCCGTAATTACAGATTCTCCTTTATTATTTACAGAATTCCCATTTTTCAAAATCTGTATTCTGACACCTCTTATATCATATCCCAATACTCCGGACTGAAATTTTCTGAATACAAACATGGAAAAATTAAAATCCAGATTTACCGATACCGATTTCAACGCCTTCATCGCATATACATCATCACCTCCTATTGTCTGATCATTGAATTCCAGAGTACCCTTTATCAATGTATCACTAGCAGTTATATATATGGGCATAGGCTTCATGTCCTTGCTGAAGTAAACATTAATCAGTTCATCATTGTCTTCCAGCGTATCACCTGTAGGTATCCATTTTGCCGACTCCGATAGTTCGAGCCCATCATAAACAAGTGGGATGGTGCTTCTCATCTCATCAACCGGATATTCGTATTGAGTGCCCTTCTTTGCCTTTATCATGGAAGCCACGCTGTCATCTACTGCATTTATCTGAAGTATATGCCCATTATCCTGTAATGTCGAGAAATTAAGAGCACAGTTGAACTGTTCATTGTACAACCAGCTGTTATTCCTTGTACTTATGATTATAGACGCGGAAGCATTCAGATACTTTTCATCATACTGTTTCAACAGCAATCCACGCGCCCCTCTTACGAACGAAAACTTGTTTGAAAAAGTGCGTATGACACCATCATAGTCACTCCTCTTAAAACTAGCCTTCACTTCGTCCCAGTTCTCAAGGTCATCAGTAACCCGGTATCTCAGACCATCTATTAATAATTCACATCGATAATACATAATTATTTCTTTTTACGATTCAACCCATCGATTTCGTCACATGTCTGCCTTACAAGACAGGCATAAGATCCGGCGGCCCATTCTTTCGGATTGATATACATCTTATTATACTTCCCAATAGCGACAACTTCATTTATAAATCCACGTTTTGTAGGCTTCTCCTTCAGTCCCTCATTCTTTTCCTTACTTATCTTATCCAAATCATATTGTGCACGGAAATTTAATGCGGATATTCTAGCATTCATAGCCATTACATCACCTTTTTTACACGAATAACCTATCTTCATCAGAATATCACGCACCTCATCATACATTTTCAACTTCATCATGTTCTCACATGCCTTCATGCACTCCACGGTCATTGCAAGATTCATACGCTCATTACAATTCAATATCTCAGAGAACAACTGTTTGCTCCCGACAATTTCTATATAGTCATTGATAATTTTTGCCGATGCAGCCCCTTTGTCCTCATCGTCAAATTCAATAGTATTGCTATCATTGGTATAAATCTCTATAAAAACGGACAAGGGAAGTTCATATATGTCACTTGTATACCTCATAATCAGATACTTTTTGAAAATTGATGATAATTGTTTTCTCTTATCGCCTTGGCTAATTTTGCAAATCCTATCTGCTGTGATTTCTCCAGATGCCCTATCTTTTTCTCCAGTTCGCTATAATCATTAACTATTGATACAGGAGGAAGATCGTTTTCGCTTCTATATGCCATAAGACCATCAAAATCATTTGCATGAGCCTTTATCCTGTCCATATCCACTGCATAAGGTATAACCTTCGCACCTTTAGGGATGTCAACCAAAGTAGGGACAGACGGAGTAATATACGCTCCTTTTTCAGTAACGATTGTTTCAGGGACACCACCATCACCCACTACAGCCAATCCGCCTTTATGCGAATCAGTACCCTTGGCATACTTCGGAATAGGAGTCGCTATAATAGTAGCAAGCTGTATCGCTCCCATAGCACCTAGAGCAGCTATCATAGGTATTGCAGCAGGGAAGCCCAATTGTTTTATCGTCTGCAAAATACCACCTGCTATCTGTATAGCCGCCTCAGCTATACTGGTAGCTTTCTCAAACTTTGCCTGTTTTGTTCTTAATGCCGCTTTTTTCTTCTCCAATTCGGCATTCTTTTGTGCCGTTTTATCTTCCGCCGCACGTTTACGCGCTTCGGCTTCTTCAGTTGTTATAGCACCTCTTTCTTCTAAAGCCTCTATACGGGAAATTTCCTCTTCACCTGCTTTCTCATTCGCTTCCTGTTCAGCCTCAATAGCTTCAATCTGGCGATCATAAATGGATGATATCATTTCACCAATTCCACTAACCATAGAAGCCCACATCTCGGTAGTTCTTTCCATCTTCTCACCGTCTGTAAGTTCTTTCCAAACACCCGATATCTTATCAGACATAATACTGAATCCCTTATCCATCCCATCAAATATACCGGCAAACGGGCTATCGATATCCGATGCAAGATCTTTCAATGCAGAAGAATAACCTTTCAACGATTCAAAGTTCCTTCGTGTGATATCCTGTTGCTCTTCCGCTTTTTTCAACTGATCATCCGCATTTATAGAACCTATCTCTGCTTCCATAGCCTTTATGGATTCTCTCAGCATTTCAATTTGTTGCTTGCTTACCACGCCCGATGCTTCCGCTATCTCAATCATTTTTTCAGCAGCATCTATCTGTATCTGTAATTGCTCGTTTGCGGCTTTCCGCTCCAGTTCACGCATGGCTTCATCGTATTCTTTTCGCGATAGCAGCCCTTTTGAATAATTTTCTGTTATAATGTTTTCAAGTTCCTTATATCCAGTACTTGTAGCTGCTATACGGAGAGATGATTGTTCCTCTTCCAGTCTGAGCATCTCATCAGTATACTTTTTCTTTTCCTCGATCCTTTTTTTCTCAGCCTCTGCCAACTTCTTAGCATATTCCTCATTCTCTTTCGCTATCTTCTGCATTCTCTCTTGGCCCAACATTTCCCGAAGTTTGTTCTCTTCCTCAGAATATCCCTTTACAGCTGCTATCTGGTCTTTATATTCTTTCTCTATGGCAGCAAGACTACGTTCATGCTCATCTTTAATGAGAGAAACGGACAAGTCAGCCATTTTATTCCTAAGATTCTCCATGTATTTCGCTAAATCATCCGATGCTTTATCGGCAGAATGAGGATTAAATGTAACATCTCCAATGTTAATAGAATTTGCCATATCTCTACTAGCCTTATCTACTTGATATAGCTGATTTAATAAAGAACCTATTTCTTTATCCAAGTCTTCAACCTGCTTGTTTAACTTCCCATACATGTCTCTAGCTGTATCCATAGCTGCCCCTTGACTGGATTCATATTGTGCTTTCATCTGATCTCTAGCAGATTCAAGTTTCGCACGTTTTTCTTCTTTTTCTGCCAACTGATCTTCCAAGTCTAATTTTTGTTTAGCCTGTTCTACAAGCCGATCTTGCACAGCTCTAGCTTTAGCCGAAGCTAATATGGCATTAGATAACCTTTGATAACTATCAGCCGCTTTACCTGCAAGAATGTTTTCATCACTTATATTTTTAAAGTATGAAGGATATTGCTTCTTCAGTTCCTCAACGGCTTTTTTCCGCTCTCCCATAGGTTTATTCAAATTGACAGCAGCCCTATATAATATATCCAATTTAACAGCTTCATCTTGGGCATTTTTCACACCTTCTTTTTGAGCTTTATTCAAATCCTCCTGAAGCTGTTTTAGATAATCAATTTCTTTTCTCGCATCAAACAGGCTACCCACCCATTTGGTTATCTCACCTCCATAACTCGATAAAAGAGTTATCCCAACAACTAAAGCCGTCTGCCAACTAAGAAGGGAACTCAATACCTGTTTAAATACAGGTGTAGCAGTCTGCCCCGATTTCTTAAGAAGTTCATATTCCCCCCTTGCTTTCTTTAACTCATCAATAAATGTAGGAAGGTTATTGGATATGGCAAGAAAGAAAGTATTGGCACTAACAGACAAAGCCGGAAGTTCTCTCGCAATCTGTTGTATGGAAACATTAAGACCATTCCAACCCGAAGCATAATTACCCACATTACGTTGGTAATTGCCCATCTGTGCATCTATATCCTTTAATTGTTGATTCAACTTGCCGATATTGTTCAAGATATCCATACCTTTTGCTCCCTCGCGTGCAGCTTGTGAAAGGTTATAATATTCCTTTTCCAACTGAAGCATTGAAGCCTTCATCTCGTTATAGCTTCCTGCTGTGGCAATCGCTACCTGCGTATGATTTCTCAATATCGCCGAATACTGTTTATTCTGCTCTGTCAGCATGCGTAACTGGGATACCGTAGCATCTCTTTTGGACTTGTATTCCTCTTCGCTGATAGCACCTTTCTTATACTCCTTTGATAATTCCCTCAGAGATGTTCTTAAGGCTGAAATTGTTTCTTTGTTATCACTTAACCTACTGTTCAATTCGGAGGCTTGTGTATCAAAAGCCTTTACCGTCTGACGGATTGAATCAAAATCAGCAGCAGTCATGGATATTTTCTTAGATGCTTCTTGAAATGAAACAGAAGCATTTTCCGCATCTTGTGACACGTTTTTCAGATCTTCGGAAGCACCTCTCAAATTTACTTTTACTTCCGTTATTTTGTCTGCTAATGTATTCAATGGCTTGGTAAGAAGCTCTATCTTACGGGAAATATCGGTCAATAACTTTAATTGACTAGCCTGTAATTCAGACAACCTATTTTGAGAAGCATATAATTTGGTAATTGTAGCATTATAACTGTCAACTTTAGACTGGTATTCTCTTAGATTACCCGGCTTAAAATTTATACCATCACTTAATTGTTTTGTGAAATTCGCATATTCGGAAGATGTGGTTTGAATATTAATCCTTATCTCATTTAACTTCTTAACGATGTTAGGATCAATCGCATCAGTAATTTTAAATTCTGCTCCTGCCATGGTCTTTTCGTAAGTTTTGGGTAGTGCATGACTTCATGCACTTTCTAAGAGCAAAGATAGTGATTTTATTGATATTATGAAGGTGAGGAAATAAAAGAGGGAGAAGCAAAAACTTCTCCCCGTGAAAAATAATTTATTTAAATTACCAATCATCATTTTCATTGCCCACAAGACCATTCTTCACAGCTTCTTCTATTTTATCCATAATAACATTGGAATATGCATGAGCCATAATCAATGCTTTAGACGATGTTTTCTTTGCCTTATGCTGATCTTTGGGGCTGAAAGGATAACATGTTTCTATACCCCATTTTTCTGTTTTCTTTGTCGTGTCCGCAGGCTGTCCTGTTGTACCAGCAGAAAAAGCCCCCATCCATCCGCCTCCGATGTTCTGCTCAACCTCATAATATTGAAGCGTATATGTAACACGAATTTTTTTATCTTTAATATCAACTTTTATAACAGGGTGGATGTTAACATTATAAGCTGTCATTCCTCCAATATGTTGAGCGATTCCTCCTACAAATCCTTTAGCAATAATTACTCCCGCATCCTTATCATTCAATTTAATTACTGAGTTCGCATCGTTAAAAGATTCCGCAAACCAATGGTTTAAAGTAATATATAACTGCTCTTTAGTCTGTTCCCCACAATTAATTATCTGCTCATAGGTCAAACTCTGATTCTTATCCAATACCAATGAAGAACCTAAATTTTCAGCCGCATCCACCCACATATAACAATAAACAATGGCAACCATTAACATTTGCAATGCAACTAATTGTTAATTTACAAATATACTATTTTAGCGGTAATTCCAACAAGTCAAAGAACGCTTCTGTTCGATTATTATTTTTCCAATCCTTTTCTGCAATGTTCACATAAGTACTTGTTTATTCTTTGTAAATCATTTGTAATGCTCCATTTACCAATACGATATTTAAAATTATTTTTCAAGCTATTCACACGCTGTTGTGACAATCCTGTAAGACGTACAATTTCTTTTTCTGTTATACCGTTATCTATCAATGTTTTTATCAACAATGATCGTGCGTCCTCACATTCCTCTTTGTTAGAGCAAAATATTTCATTTTCTTCTAAGTCAGTCACTCTGCATACAATACTAAGCACAGTGCAATACAAGTCTTTAATTCTCATCTTGAAAAAAAATAAGGTTTTAAAGAACAAATACCAATAGAAATTGTTATTAGCTTAGAAAGTCGCTAACAATTCCTGTTGGTATTGTACTCCCTATCAAGGTGAGATGTGATGGAAGGAGAGCGGCTTTCTTTTTTCCTAAGCCGCAAAAGGATCACTTTTATTATATGAGTTTTTTCTATGCCACACTTCTACCTGTGGCGGATAATACTTGATGTTGCTATCTCATCTTGCACCTCCCTTCTTCTTTATCAACCAAATGACTACGATTAACAATACTAATATAACACCTATAGATAACTCTCCTAGTTCTAATTTTGTCTTCTGCCACCATGTTAATTCCTTCTCCACAGGATAGGGAATTTCTACCTCTTTCTCCTTTTCTATATAGACTGTATCGCGAATTGTCCTGTCACGGTAGACTATATGCCACTTGTCAACTAATACTGAATCGCCTTTCTCTTTTACATAGACAGAATCCTTAATGTGAATGGAATCACGTTCATGCACGGTAAGATAAATACTGTCAGTCCTTATTGTCTCCACCGGGACATACCTTATGCTCCGGCATGATCCAAACAGCAATAGCAATGCTATCGCTACCGCAATCCATATATAGATCTTTTGTTTCATAAACTTAACACTTGTTTTCTATTGGCACCGTCAGCTCGATAACTGACGTGCACCCATGCAAAATTGCTTTCGTTAATCAATTGATCATAGGGCAGGTTCTTGCGGATATATTCAAACAACAACTTGTTTTGCTGACGGTCTCCAGTATCAATATCAGCAGCTTCCCCTTTCATGTGCTGCGAGGTCTTGCTTCCCTTGACAGCTGCATTAAGTTCCGGACAGCGATAGCCACTGTTTATTGTTATAGGCTTTCCCCACCATGTGCGTAACGGGTCCAGTACGTTATCCACCAAGGCAGTCAGAGCAGTCACATGCTCCTGTCTGCATCTGTTGTTGATACCCAAGCGGTCAGCAGTCGTTGACTTGCAGAGTTCCGCAATTGTAAAATACTTCATTTCTTTTCCTCCTTCTTGTTTTCATTATCAAACAATATCTGAGCCATGATCCTGGCAATATCATCCTTGTTCTCGATAATCACACTCATTGTCTTCTCAGCCTTGCGCAACTCCGCTTTTTCCCATGATTTTTCACGAACTGATTTAAACTCACAGAAAATGCAGTAACCCGTCCAAATCATTGAAAAAATAGGGAAGGGGATAACTACGCAGCATAACAGGTCAATGAAGCACAATTCTATGAACGGGGTGAAATACTTCTTCGCTTTGACGGCTGTTTTCTTATACCTCGTGGATGTTCTTGCCTCTCCCCGTTGCTTGGCTTTCATAACTCCCGTGATAAGGTCTACTAACATAGCCCCCATTGTAGCCGCAATACACAAGGCTATAAGCACAATATGTATCATCATGTGCTCATTAATAAAATTGTAAATTACGTCTTTCATTTAAAGTAAGTTTTATATAATAGATTTTACATAGCTTGTAAATCCATATTTTTTTATTATATGTGACACATCCTCATTTGTAAGATTATAAAACTCACCTTTTATTTTTTTATCTGCAAATTTGAGCTGAAGTTCTTTTTCTATGTTTTTATCAAGAACAGCCAATATAGATAGATATGGATTCCCACAAGATAATGTCTGAATACGAACGGATATATCTGAAGAAGAACCTATTTTTACAAGACCTGTATTCTTGTCTTTCATAAGATACGTACTTCTATTTTTACAATTTTTTGGAGGATTACTTAATACTTCTGCCATAGTTTTAAGTATCGCATAATGCAACATCTTACGATCTCCGAATAAATAACTATTTACAACTACAGCTTTGTCAAAATTACCAAGGAGCGCATATTCTATTAATGAATCAGCTAATTCAAGTTGCGTTAATACGCTACCGTCAGCACAAATTATACATTTTGTGTAACAATCTTCATACAACTTTATACAATCTCCTAAATCAGGATACATTGTTTCAATAAAATCCTTTAGGCTATTGGTTAAAACTTGATCATTCTGACCTTTAAAAACTAAATCAGTCATATTACCTAATTTTATGTTAACTTTTAATTACCGTCAATTACACGTTTTGGATTACCCGATTTTCAAACTAACCTTTATTTTGTATGACAAAAAAAGAGCCTGCCACGGAAACTAATCCGCAACAAGCTCTTGGCTTTATCAAATATGTAGTATGTCTTTTCGTCATAATCAATGTGGCGTGCATCTTCACACGCTTCCACAAAGATAAATATTGCTTCTCTCTTTCGCAAATAAGAATACAAAAAAAGAACGACCGCTAGCAAAAAGCACAGCAGCCGTTCAATCCACGCCCTACTCTCTATCCCATTTTCCCAAGAAGACAATAGTAAAGATATCAAACAGGTTGTATCCACATGGAAAAAAGGTTAATACAATAAATAATACGGGAAACGCCAAAATAATAGAATGATAAAAAACACCATTTTACGGAAATATGAATTCAACAAACTCACCCGACCAGTTTTCACCTTCACGACAGAACTTATACACATCTCCAACCTTGTATAATATATAAACACATTCATCCATAACAGCAGCCTTCTCTGCGATTGAACGCATATGTTCCATCTCCCTCATTGATTTATTTCCTTGACACAAGCAGTTTTTCATAATTCGCACCTCCTTATAAATTTATCAATAGAGGGCATAAGCCTGTACGTAACATAATGCCTCCTTGCTTTGGAGCTTACCTTGAAAATTTTATAACCATATTTCTTCTCAATATCAGAACCAAAAGAAACGCCATAGCTGGCAATCCTTATACCATTTGATATTGGTATTGCCGTGATGGAACTATAAAAATCTCCACGTATGATAAGGTTTGGAGTATTGTTCCCTCTTGCAGAAAAACCCAGATATGAAGGTTTCGGTTTCTGTATCTTTGTCTTCCAATTTTTATAGCGTTCGGCGTTTTTCTTCCAATGCTCTCCATAAGTTTTTTTAAAGTATGGGTCCTCTGTATATCCGGGAATTAAAGGACTTTCATCGCCATCAACACCACTATATAGCTGTTCTCGTATATATTCCTCAAACTGAGGAACATCCCTTTCCATCTTATCCCTTATCATTGGCTGAATGCCATCAGCCAATTTCTTCCAACATCTCGCGTATTCCTCCAATGTCATAGCAAAAACGGGGGATCAATCTCCCCCGCCTCCTAAATTACTGTTATTGATAATCCTATTATATACGGAAACCAGCCTTGATTTCCGCCTTTCTCTAGAAATGTCCTTCCAGAATACATCTATATTCTGAGCGACAAACTCATCCAATGAAAGTTTGACCACCTCGGACTCTATAAATGTAACTCCATTAATTCTCATTATACCCATTGTTCAATTCCAATGACCCCATTAGTCTGTAGAATAGAAGGAGATTTAAGCACTGGCGCACCTCCTGTCGCTGTAAGTACACCATTGCTGTACTCCAGCGCCGATGCGCCAGAAACAACTGTTGAAGCCTTCTCAGACAATACAGCACCATAATACGCAGTAAGGTCCGTGCGGTCATAGTGATCCACGAGTTTATATGTATTCTCAGGAGATGTCATTTTCACAAATTCAACATAATTCAATCCCTTGAGAACATTTTCCAAATTGACACCCGCTTGCTTTACAGACATGTTTTTCATCATCTTCTCGGTATCGGAATACATCGCATTAAACGCAAGATAAGCCTTCTGACCGCTTGAATCATAAGCCTGTCCTGTAGGGTAAACACCAGATAATGCAAAACCTGCAAGTTCATCTGTCCCGTCATCTTCTCCGTAGATTACATTATTCTTGTCAAAAACATACATATCAAACAATGTATCCTTGTTGGCTACAAGATTAGCTTGTAAAGCTAGATTAAACTTACGCAACGTGAATGTATCCGTCCTTGCCGAATAGCCCGTTATTTCCGACCCGGCATAACCATTTTCTGTTGTATTGGGTTCACCGCCGCTTACCGCGTATTCCGAAAATCCTGTAATAGGATAAATTCTGTCCGGATAATCAGCATGACAGGCTTCCTCCAAAGCATCAGCAGTCAATTCCTTGGGCAGTTTTTTGCCATGAATGACCAATATACCCCCTGCGACCTTGTCCGGTTGCAGGGGGCAGTAACTCATTCCAGTATTAAATCCGGACGTGCTGCCGCACTCTCTAATATCTGTTCGCATAACAATTCTGATTTTTAACTGTTAAATCCAAATTCTTTATTTCAATAGCATCTATCTTTTCGCCAACTTCCTTACCGTCAACATCAACAGCACCACGTCTTCCAAAACTATAATTTTCTGAATATGTATGGCTTACAATACCGGAGTAACCGAAATCAAATTTATCACTTTTTTTTAACTCTTCTATGAATCCGTAATACAAAGGTCGAAGAATACCTTCAAAAGATATCTCACGACGTTGTTCATTTGTATACTTTTCCAGTGTATTGGTAGCGATTATTATGTTTACAGATGCCTTACAAAAATAATTCTCACTATCCCTTTCCTCGTCTAAGGGAACATACAGCCCTATCATTGGGAATTTTCCCGATGCTGTCACCCTGCTTTTCCCAAGAAGAAGAAGTGTTTCCCTTATATAAGAACTGTCACCATATATGTAATTTATCTGTTTATCCATTCTTTTTGACAAGGAAGCACATACATCTGATATTATATCAATTATCATAACCCAAAGGAATTAATTGTTTCCATCAATTCGAAATCGGTGGCGATATCCGGATAGTCCGCATTATTGGCTTGAAGCCATCTCACAAGTCTGATATTCATTCTTACCATGTCGTTCCATGCAAACATCATTTTCCTTTCGGGACTTACAAGACGACCATCATCTCCATCAGCCTTCACTCCTGTAATAGTCGCCTGAGTGTGATTATGTCTCAAGTAATGGAAGTATATATAGTTGGCGATGGGGGATTTGGAAATCTCCCTATCGCCATCACTATATTTCATGACAAGATGCGCTATAAGATCATCCCATCTTTTTTCCTTCGTTTTTCCATCGTTGGAAATATAGGATGAGAATTCCTTATACAACTTTTCCCCTAGGAGCTTCTCTAAATATTCCGGCTCATATTGCATTACAAAGCCTTGAAGGCTGTCAACAATTGCCTTATTAGTCTCAGAAGGAGTATGTATATTCAATACTGCACCTTCGATATCAAGAATACCACCTTGGAAAAAAGTATAATCCACCAACATTACACAATATCTTTGAGGTTCTTCTTTTTATTGAACAAATCTTCAGCACCGATTTTCTTAGCGTCCTCCATCAATTCCGAAGGAACAGTGGCAACACGTCCATCTTGGAAGAACTTACCTGCAAGTAACATATTAACACTTACTTTATCACCTTTTTTATAAACGGCCCCGTCCTTTGCGAACTCAACCTCATAAGTTTTAGTCAAATTTACTTTCATAATGTTTAATAAATTTATCCGCCAACACCGGCAGGGGTTATAGCTTCAATAACGGTCGCAATCTTATCCTTGACAAATGCAGTTTTATATTGCTTTTTAATATACACCATAAGACGTTTTTCACCAAGGATAGTCACCATATTTTTAGTGAAATCATCATTTTCCCATCCAAGTGTAATGGTAAGAACCCATACATCACGGATGTTAAGATAGTTAAAATCGCCAACCCAAATATCACCTTGTTTGATTGCAGTGCTGGTTTCCACTCTCAGACCTTGAATCAGTTCATCGCCAATACGGAAAGGACGAAGATATTGCCCATTAACATCCTTAGTCAACTGCATCTGCGCATAGTCAAGAGGATGCATAAGCACAAGATTTGGACGATAAGCCATTTTGGACATTGACACAATCTGTGTATACATACCAACAATAACATCATAAGTGTTGGGCTTATCTACTTTCAGAGCTGTCAAAGAGAATGTAGGTATATCACTCCCAATCCCTTTAATCTGACCGCCGGAACCAGTACCAGACAGAATACCTTCTTCTTCTTTCAAACCAATACGATTGATAATCTCAGCCCTAACCTCCGCAACCAACTGAGGCAAATCAGATAATGTTTCTTCAGTTACTTTTGCGCCAAGAGCCACTTTGCCAGCATTGATAGTAACTTCTGCCAATGTACCGCTCATCATAGGCTTAAGACCGCCTTCTGGAACCCATTCAGCTTCTTCTTCACCTGGATTGAACTCCGCATAAGTCAATGATCGTGTAGATATTGCTGCCACATTGGCAAATTTACGGATTACAGTCTGGGGACGTGGATCAACAGATAACTGACTATCAATTGTCATGTTATAATGTGGTGCCATACCCGTACTATTCAAGGGCCCAACCTCCTTCTTGTTTATAACAAGCGTAAGGCTTTTCTTAAAACCGGGGGACTGCTTACAAGCCGTTTTCAAGTCCACAGTTTTCTCTCCATGCTTGCCTACTGTGATGAAATCCTTCAGTTGCTCTTCAATCTGCTGGTCTACAGACTTGAACACCATTTGCCCGTCTTCATTCTTATGCATTGCACCTTTCATGCGAACGATTATCTCTTTCATCTCACCAAGTTCCTTACGCACTGTTTCCAATTCCTTTTCGGAATCTATCTTTTGAGAAACCTCATTTAATTTATCCTCAAAAGTTTTTTTGTCGATAGTATCGTCCATGAAATCGCCTACAGTAGCGTTTATTGCGTCCTGCAACGCCTGTAATGACTTCACGGAAACCTCATCCATTACCGACAAATCAATTTTGCTTAAAAAGTCAAATTTCATGCTTCTTTAAGTTTTAAAGGCTTTGTAAATAGTTTTATTTTTTCATCGGCTCCCTCTTCATCAAGTGGCTTGTCTGCCGGCTTGTATCGAGCGAGTGACATCGCTTTTCTTACTAACATTTGGATTTCCTCCCTCTTTCTTATCGGAAGTCCTTTACATACATCACTTATTTCAACCGGAAGTGACTCCAACGCACTTTCATATTCTTCTGCCGATTTCAGACCAAGATATTCAGTTTCTCCGTTACATCCTATGGACACTACGGATATCTCATACAGAATGACTTCCTTTACAACCAAGCAATCACGTTCCCTGTCATATTCACATTTTTCCCATACATAACTATAACCTATAGAGAACTGGTTCAAAGTGCCACTTTCAAGCTGCTTCAACGCTTGATTTCCTCTTTCCACATCATCAATAGACGCTTCAAAGTAAAGCCCTTTCTCATCTTCTTGCAGAAGCGTAATGCGTCCTATAGGCTCATGCATGTCATGCATCCACAACATGATAATCTTATCATTAGCAGAACTTCCCGGGCCTCTCTCCTGTATGCTTTTTGAAAAACAACCTTTCAGGAGCATGTCACCGGACTTATCAATGTTATTGAAAACCGCAGCATAGCCACTGATAGTTCTGCTGCCAGAATCATATTGTATCTCCTTTGCATAAAAAGCTAAGGATTTATACTGCTTCCCCAGCCTGTTTTTGTATTTGCTTGTCTCCATCATTATTTATTTCACTTTTAAATTCTCCCTTAGGATTATCAGGATCAATATCTGTAAAATTGGACATTTCGGTTCTTGCCTCTTCAAAAGTAATCAGCCGATTGTTATACAATGAAGCTACAGCATTAGAGGCTGCAGACAAGGCATCCGCCAATTCTTTCATATCCTTTTGAAGGCAAGAGACATGAGTGAAGTCCATTTTGATTATTGCCCTGTCCTTACATATAGCATTAGTCAGAGCCTCTGTTATAGATTCACTGTCAGGTATAATAAGGTCCTGATATGCCGCTTTCTTTGCTTGAGAAGAGTTATCATAAGTACTTCCTTGTATAATCAGATTGGGGTCAAAGCCTATCGTCTGAGCTATCGCTTCCAAACACGCCTTATCCTCCTCATGAAGCTTCAATTGGTCTGTATTTGACCCTAATGTAATCCACCCTAGTTTCTTAGGAGTCACCATGATTTCATACAACTTATGCACTATACCATATTTCCTTTTGAAATCATCCTGCAATTTCTTGGATTCAGACGGAGTAATAGCTGCATTCCCTACGTCAGTCGTATCATTTCCGTATAGTATCCCTTTAGGTCCTCCATTAACAATAAGGTTTCCTCTCCCTATCAGTTGAGCCATATAGTTTCGAGTATGAGTAGATAATGCGTCCACAGGGGAGTGGAAGGTAATTCTCCCTCCATTATTACTTGGGATATCCATTATCGAATCGTATATGACAAAATACTCCTCATCACCAAGTTCTATATTCTCATTTCCCCAACGTATATATACCCTTTTAGAAATTGAAGAAAGTTCTGTTTGAGTAAATGGGCTCTTACCAAGAGACTCCATGTAGAATAATTCGGGAGGTATTACCATCATGGATTTAGGAAGGTCGGATTTTAAAGCTCTTAATGTATAAATAGGGCAAAAACCGAAACACTTCAAAGATATCTCAACCTGCTTTATGAAAGAACGCCCACTCTGTATCACATTCGGACGATTCAGAAGAGTCACAATGTCTTTGAAACTCCTCTTCTCGTTTCCGTTAATATCCGTCACATATTACCGCCCATACTGCATCATCCTTCCGCAATGATCTAGAACCATTGCAAACGGCCAACATTCATGTAAGGCTCTTGATTTCCCTTCAACGGTCGACATGTCAAAATCTATATTCCCTCTATTGTCAGAAAACAGATTTTCCACCCATTTAGGAACATAAATAAAATTACCACCATCATCTTTACCATGATAAGTAGCATCACTATACATATCCTTATTCGACTTCTTTAAAGAAGGTATCTTAAACCATTGTTTCATTGTTCAACAATAAAGGCAACCGCCGTTATAATACAGCAATTGTCTCCACAGTGATCACGTTCTAAAAGTGGGTATGGTGTAACTTCACACCATGAAGGCTATTGCCTGCTACAAAGGAACAAATTAATTTATTTATTAACAAACAATTTAAATATTATTTTTGTTTAATCTAAATTAAAATAACAGATTATACAACATATATTGTATTACCGGAAATATCCCAATGTTCTCCCAATGTAAATATTGATTTTTCCTCAAATGTCTTGTATAATGTAAAAATATCATTTACCTTTGTAGCCGTTGCAAGTAGAGAGGCAACGGACACATGATTAAACAATCGCTCAAACGTGAGCCTTCTTTATATTTGGAAATCCGTTGCCTCTCTACTTTAGCAACGGATTTTTTCTTTCCTATAAGTTAGATTAAATCCATACAATCGGTTCTATCAGTGCCCACCGTGCGGAACTTTGGATTAAACCAATGACAGCCGTGAGATAAAAAGGCTCTTCTGTTGATTATAACTCTTGTAATGTCCTGCTCCGTTCCACGTACCAACGACAGGCGACTCACAAAGATTTTACCACTTTGACAAGAGACCGAGATACAAGTTAAGAGATAAGACTCTTAGGCAGGTGAGGGCGGAACTGTATAATCAGCACAAACATTCAGTTATATATTATGTAGTCTGAATGTTAACCCAGCTTCCTAATTAAATATTAGGTAGGTGAGGGATAGGGTACGGTATAAACTATAACGAATAACAAGAGCAAACTTTAATATTATTATATGGATAATTCGATTAAAATATTTAAGAATGATGTATTTGGCGAAGTACGAGTAGCTGGAACAAGTGAAGAACCATTGTTTTGCTTGGCTGATATATGTAAGTCCTTAGGTTTGCGAGTGGATGCAGTACAATCAAGATTGTCGGATGCCCCCATTCGTATTGGGGTCACTGATTCACTTGGAAGAGAGCAACTATAGATAGTATAAGGGAGGAAAGCAGGAGTGAATAATGGCACAATGAGGTTCGATCCCTTACCTGCTACAATCAGTCAAAATAAATCCCCGGAGGCGGAAGTGACTGAGCCGCCAACGGGGAACAATATTAATTTTATATCGCAAAGATATGGAAAATTTTAATAAGTTAGTACCTATTGATGGGGAAAATGGCGAAAAAAGAACAATAAGTTCACTGCAAATTGCAGAAATTACAGGTAAGGCATATTGTGGCGTGTTGAAAGTCATTAGAAAGATGGATATTATGCGTGTGAAAATAACAATGAAAAATATATTTTCATTATTTGTTTGTTTGAAAAAATGTTGTAACTTTGCAGTGCGACAGTTTTATTATCATATTCGGATTGGGGATTTTTTATGCCCAATATTGAAGTATTGCTTAAAATATAAGCAGAGGTTTCCCCGTACATATTCGCCCCAAAGCCGATATGGAACTGTCGCAAGTTGGAGAAATTCTCTGCTTTCTTTATTTATTAACTTTTAATTTTCATTATTATGCGACAGTTGAATGAAAATCAAATCTTCCAATACAATGGAAGTCCTATTACCTTTC
>ERZ779932.437-NODE-437-length-19808-cov-1.991444_pt1 | contig 19808 bp, 16 predicted proteins | sample MGYA00511064_ERZ779932 | MGnify/ENA primary metagenome ERZ779932 (study PRJEB29588, sample SAMEA1966821) | human gut metagenome | biome: human gut; feature: human-associated habitat; material: faeces | place: Denmark | collected 2008/2010 ...
GGTGATTCGGAGAGAGAACAGACACTGAACCAGCTTCTTGCCGAGATGGATGGATTTGACACATCCAAGGGAATAGTGATACTGGCTGCGACCAACAGGCCGGAGACACTTGACAAGGCACTCCTGAGACCGGGAAGATTTGACAGAAGAGTAATAGTTGAGAAGCCGGATCTTCAGGGTAGAATAGACACGCTGAAGGTACACTCCAGAAATGTCAAGATGGATGAGACTGTGGATCTCCGTGAGCTTGCGCTTGCCACAGCAGGTGCGGTTGGAGCAGATCTCGCCAATATAATAAACGAGGCGGCGCTCACTGCGGTCAGATCCGGAAGGAGCATGGTTTCACAGGCTGATCTGATTGGTGCGGTGGAGCTTGTATTTGCAGGAAAAGAGAAGAAGGGCAAGCTGCTAGGCGACCAGGAGAAGAAGGTCGTTGCATATCATGAAGTTGGACATGCTCTTCTGGTTGCTCTCCAGAAGCACACTGAGCCTGTTCAGAGAATTACAATAGTTCCTAGAACGATGGGTTCTCTGGGATATGTATGGCAGGTGCCTGAGGAAGAGAAGTATATGGAGACCAAGGCTGAGCTTGAGGCGAACATTGTGACGACCCTCGGCGGAAGAGCTGCAGAGGAATTGAAATTCGAGTCAGTGACCACCGGCGCGGCAAATGATATAGAGCAGGCGACCAAGACAGTGAGAGCGATGATAACCATGTATGGAATGTCAGACAAGTTCGGACTCATGCAGCTTGAGACTGTTCAGGGAAAATATCTCGACAGAAATGCAGTGCTTCAGTGTTCAGATAAGACTGCTGCAAAGGTCGATGAGGAGATTAGGAATCAGCTCAAGAAGGCATATGATGAGGCCAAGAAGCTTCTCTCAGAGCACATGAATGCGTTGGATGCCATCGCACAGTATCTGATAGAGAAGGAGTCGATAACAGGCCAGGAGTTCATGGATATATTCAACAGAGTTGAAAATGCTGAACAAAATGTTGAACAGGAATAAAATTAAAACAATAATAAGATCAAAAAAAGAGAAGCCGGGGCTGGCAAAAAGCTCCGGCTTTTCTTTTTTCTATATCTGCTTTAGATTATATCTGCTGAAGATCGTCCAGGGTCTTGCCGTATGCCGGTAAAAACTCGCACACGAAGTCGTTTACCTCAGGATAAGTCTCAGCCATCTGTGACACGGAATTCATGATCGTACCCATGGCACTGGAGAACTCGGTATTTCCCGATCCTGTCTCCTCCATGCATTTGATCAGGGCGGACAGCTTGTCAGCCGCCTTGACGAGCTTCCAGAGATATACATCGTTCTCGTCGTCGGCATCCTTAAAAAATATCGGTTCATAGGCTGGGCTGAGATCGCCCGGCAACTTGTCAAGAAGTGTGTGGCATGCGATATCTTCCACATCCTTGAAGGCTGTCTTGATATCATCGTTGTAGTATTTCACCGGGGTCGGCATGTCGCCGGTGATGATCTCCGATGCATCGTGATAGAGACCTATGAGTGCAGCTCTCTCGGCGTTCAGAGTCTTGCCGTAGCGTACATTGCCGATGGTTGCCAGTGCGTGGGCTATCATGCTCACCTCCAGGCAGTGCTCACACAGATTCTCCTCGCGGTTGTTCCTCATGAGTGCCCATCTGTCAATATATTTCATTCGTGATATAAGTGCAAAAAAGTTGTATTCCATCATAAAATCCTCGTTACTTCTGTTTATCGTTGTGGAAAAAGTTATATACCGCAGTGGCTGCAGTCTTGTTCATTCCCTGCGGGATCTCGAGATCAGCAATGCTGGCGGCACGGATCTTGTCTATGTCCTTGAAGTATGCCAGAAGAGCCTTTCTCCTTGCCGGACCGATGCCCTCAATATCGTCCAGAACTGAGTGGATCTGGGATTTGCTTCTGAGACTTCTGTGGTACTCGATTGCAAATCTGTGGGCCTCATCCTGAAGTCTTGTTATCATGTTGAAGGCCTGTGTATTTGCAGGGAAATCTATCTCCTTGTTGTTGTAATAGAGTCCTCTGGTTCTGTGGTGGTCATCCTTTACCATTCCGCATACCGGGATGTTGAGACCAAGCTCGTCAAGAACCTCCAGAGCTATGTTGACCTGACCCCGGCCGCCATCCATCATGAGTACATCAGGGTAGATATTAAACCGCTCGTCTGTGAACCTTCTTGTGAGTACCTCCCTCATGCTTGCGTAGTCATCCGGCCCGTCTATGGTCCTGAGCTTGAACTTTCTGTAGTCATTCTTCTTGGCGCGTCCGTTTTCAAATACCACCATGGATGCCACGGAGTGATAGCCGCTTATATGCGATATATCAAATGCTTCAAGGCGTCTTGCGGATGAAACTCCGATAAGCTGTGCCAGCTCATTTGCCGCACCCTCAGTGCGCTCCTTTTCACGCTTGAGCTTGTCGGCATCCTGGTTCATGACCAGAAAAGCATTGTCCTTTGCCAGCTTGAGAAGCTTCTGCTTGTCTCCCTTCTGGGGAACAATGATGTGTACCTGACTTCCTCGGCGGGCGCTCAGATATTCCTCGATGACCTTGTAGTCCTCGATCTGCTGCTCGATAATGATCTCCTTTGGCAGATATGGAGTGGAAGCGTAGTATTGCTTGAGAAAAGACTCCATGATCGTGCTGTAAGCCTCAGCATTTACGCCGCTCATGTGGTAGTGTTCCCTGCCGATCATCTTGCCGGATCTTATGAAGAATATGGATATGACACACTCATTTCCAAGATCGGTGGCCATGGCGATCACATCCCTGTCGTCTGCGCTTGTGTCACCGACTCTCTGGGTGGACTCAATGTGATGGATGCTCTTTATCAGATCCCTGATCTCGGCGGCCTGTTCAAATTCCATATCCTCGGCCAGCTCCTTCATCTGCTTTTCGAGATCCCTGATCACATGACCGTGGTTGCCGTTCAGAAAGCTTATGGCATCCTGGACATTTTTGTTGTAATCCTCCTTGGAGATATATCCCTGACAGGGCGCCATGCACTGCTTTATCTGGTGATACAGGCAGGGCCTTTCAAGGCCCATATCCCTTGGCAGAACCTTGTTGCAGCTCCTGATGTGATACAGCTTTTTCAGTAGCTCTATGATATCCTTCACCGCTTTGGAATTGGTGTATGGGCCGAAATATTTGGAGTGATCCCGTTTCATCTGATGGCTGTACAGTATGCGCGGGTAATCCTCCTCCACAGTAATGCGGATATAGGGATAACCCTTGTCATCCGTGAGCATGGTGTTGTAATGCGGTCTGTGCTCCTTTATAAGGTTGCACTCTAGAACGAGAGCCTCAATCTCTGAACCGCAGACAATATATTCAAACCATGCAATATGGGATACCATCTTCTGAATCTTCGGGGATTTCTTGTAGCCGGTCTGGAAATACTGATGTACTCTGTTGTACAGATCTATGGCTTTTCCTACATATATAATATGATCCCCCGAATCGTGCATGAGATATACTCCTGGGACATGGGGGAGCTTCTTAAGTTCTTCTTCAAAATCAAACATGTCATTCACCTCAAAAATCTTAGATAAGTATATCACTATACTTACTATCATGTCATTCTTTCCTCAGAAAATTTGAAAAATAAAAAAGGATTTTGAGAAAAAACGGAGAATAATAAAAATGTGTGGTAAGAAATATTGATCATGTGATAGGAGAGATTCTATGACGATACGGGAACAGCAGGAAAAAAGGGAGCACGAAGTGCTCAGCAGATATGCGGCGTTCAGTGATCAGTCCACAGGACGTGACAGACCGGAGGAGCAGTGCGACCTCAGAACGGTCTACCAGAGAGACAGGGACAGGATACTCCACTGCAAGGCGTTCAGGAGACTTAAGCATAAGACTCAGGTATTTCTGTCGCCGGGTGATGATCACTACAGGACCAGACTGACCCATACTCTGGAGGTGTCGCAGATAGCAAGGACGATAGCCAGATCACTCAGGCTTAACGAGGATCTGACGGAGGCGATAGCGCTGGGACATGACCTGGGACATACGCCATTTGGACATGTCGGTGAGCGGACACTTGCGGCCTGCGCGGGCAATAATTTCAGCCACAATGTTCAGAGCGTAAGGGTTGTGGAACGTCTTGAGAACCGTGGTGAGGGACTTAATCTCACCTGGGAGGTCCGGGACGGAATGCTAAACCATAAGACATCATGCACTCCGCATACGCTGGAGGGACAGTGTGTGAGACTGGCGGACAAGATAGCGTACGTCAATCATGATATAGATGATGCGATAAGGGGTAACATATTGAAGGAGGAGGATCTTCCGACCAATATCACCGACATTCTCGGGAAGAATACCCGCACCAGACTGAACTGTCTCATACATGATGTGATAAATACGAGTCAGGACAAGGATTATGTCGGTATGTCGGCGGAGATCGGGGATGCTCTGGGGAAGCTGAGAACATACATGTTCAGATATCTCTACACTAACCCGATAGCCAAGAGCGAGGAGCTCAAGGCCGACAAGATGCTGAGGATATTGTATGAATACTTCATTGAGGACGCCAGCAGGCTGACAAATGAATGTGTTGAGATGATATATATGGGAGAGGATCCCAAGACAGTCGTGTGCGACTACATAGCTGGTATGACAGACAATTATGCGATAGAGACATTTAAGAGTATATATATACCGAAGTCCTGGAAGGTCTGAGCATACCTGACAAACAGGAGGAATCGAATTGTATTATTCGGATGACGTGATAAATGAAGTCTTGTCAAGAAATGATATAGTGGATGTTATCGGAAGCTACGCAAGCCTTAAGAAGAAGGGCGCGAATTACGAGGCATGCTGTCCGTTCCACCATGAGAAGACTCCGTCATTTAAGGTCAACAGGGAAAAACAGATGTATCACTGCTTCGGTTGCGGAGTCGGTGGCAACGTGTTTACATTTGTCATGGAATATGAGAACCTCAATTTCCCGGAGGCGGTGGAGAGGCTTGCGGAGAGGGCTGGAGTACAGCTCCCTGAGAAGTCCATGAACGCCCAGGAGAGGTCGAGGGAGCAGTATAAGATAACGCTCAGGGAGATGAACAAGACTGCGGCTGCATATTTTCATTATATATTGAAGCACAGCCAGCATGGTGAGAAGGCTTATGAGTATTTTCACGAGACAAGAGGTCTCTCTGATGAGACGATAAATAAATTTGCGCTTGGATATTCAGATATATACAGGGATGATCTGTATAGGTATCTGAAGAGCAAGGGATATACAGATGATCAGATGAAGGGCTCGGGACTTGTTGAGATCAGTGAGAAGGAAGGTGGTGTGGACAAGTTCTGGAACAGAGCCATGATCCCGATACTGGATATAAACGGCAAGGTCATCGCATTTGGCGGACGAGTCATGGGCGATGGAAAACCGAAATATATAAATACCAGTGATACTGCGGTGTTCGACAAGAGCCATACGCTGTTTGCCATGAACATAGCAAGGCGGAGCAGGAGAAAAGGATTTATATGCTGTGAGGGATATATGGATGTCATCTCCATGCATCAGGCAGGATTTGACAATGCCGTGGCATCCCTTGGAACGGCATTTACATTTGGACATGCTGGGATAATAAAGAGATATGCCGATGAGGTTTATCTGGCGTACGACAGTGACGGCGCAGGCGTGGAGGCGACGAAGAAGGTCATAGCAATTCTCCGGGAGGTCGGAGTCGGCGCAAGGGTCATCAATATGAGACCGTACAAGGATCCCGATGAGTTCATACAGAACCTTGGAAGCGAGGCATTTGAGGAGAGGATAAAGAAAGCTGAGAGCGGAATGATGTTCCTTGCAAGGATATATTCTGAGGAATATGACCAGAGCGATCCGGGTGAGCTGACCAAGTTCCAGAACCAGATAGCGAGGGAACTGGCATATATTGAGGACGACCTGGAGAGAAATAATTATGTCGATGCCATAGCGAGGAAATATGTGATCGACAAGGATGCCCTTGCCGCGAAGGTACATGCCTACGGTGTTGCGGGCACGGCAAAGCCGGAGATAGTGGAGCGGGAGACCCGCAGACTCCAGGAACAGCAGGGCTATGAAGAGTTCCCGGGAGACCAGAGCGCGGGAGCTCCGGGAAGACCTGAGACAAAGGATAATAAGACCGCCAAGCTGCTGCTCACATGGCTTGTGAACCGGCCGGAGCTGTTTGCCAGACTTGACGGCGTGGTGAGTGAGGCGGACTTTGAGCCGGGAATATACCGGACCGTAGCGGACAAGCTGTACTCACAGTACAGGGAGAAGCACAAGGTTGAGCCCGCTGTGGTTGTGAACACATTCCAGGATGTGGAGGAACAGAGACTGGTGGCAGGCATGCTCCAGACAGATCTGGCGATAGACATGACCGAGGAGGAGATTGGCAATGCCATAACCGAGGTCGTGAAAAAGATAAAGCTTGCCAGCATAAAAAAGCAGCTTGAGAGCGAGAATGACATGATGAAGGTTCAGCAGCTCATCAAGGACAGGAAAAAGATAGAAAAGTTTAAAGTTATTTTATAAGAAATAAACAATACATTATGTGGAGGAAAGATATGAGTACAATGGATGCGATCAATTCAAATGAAGACAAGTATATGATCAAGGTGAGTGAGGACGATGCGATCAACGCAAAGTTCAACACAAAGCTTCAGGAATTGCTTGACATAGCTCACAGCAAGAAGAACGTTATAGAGGACACAGAGCTCATCAAGCATTTTAACGATCTCAAGGAGGTTGCCCTTGATCTGGATACCATGCAGAAGATCTTCAATTTCCTTGAAAAGAACGGTGTGGACATACTTCAGATAACAGATGACGATGAGGAGGAGCCAACACTTGACGAGGACGTGATCGCTGAGGGCGAGGATGTTGAGAAGATAGATTTCACAGATACAGGTGATATATCAAGCACAACACAGGATCCTGTCAAGATGTACCTGAAGGATATAGGAAAGGTGCCTCTGCTCAGCGCGGAGGAGGAGATAGAGCTTGCCAAGAGAATGGAGGCAGGCGATGAGATGGCAAAGAAGAAGCTTGCTGAGTCCAACCTCAGACTTGTTGTAAGTATAGCCAAGAGATATGTTGGACGTGGAATGTTATTCCTCGATCTAATACAGGAGGGTAACCTCGGTCTGCTCAAGGCCGTGGAGAAGTTTGATTACAGAAAGGGTTACAAGTTCTCAACATATGCGACATGGTGGATCAGACAGGCCATCACAAGGGCCATCGCAGATCAGGCGAGAACCATAAGAATCCCGGTTCATATGGTTGAGACCATCAACAAGGTTACCAGAGTGAGCAGAGATCTGCTTCAGAAGCTCGGCAGAGAGCACAGCCTGAGGAGATAGCGAAACATATGAATATGCCTGTTGACAGGGTAAGGGAAATTCAGAAAATATCGCTTGAACCGGTTTCACTTGAAACTCCTATCGGTGAGGAGGAGGACAGCCATCTTGGAGATTTCATACAGGATGAGAGTATCCCTACACCTGTTGAGGCGACAAACCAGACACTGCTGCACGAGCAGCTCGACGAGGTAGTCAGCACACTTACAGAGAGAGAGCAGAGAGTTATAAAGCTCAGATTTGGATGGGATGACGGAAGACCAAGAACCCTTGAGGAAGTCGGCAAGGAGTTCAATGTCACAAGAGAGCGTATCAGACAGATCGAGGCAAAGGCGCTCAGAAAGCTGAGACATCCTAACAGAAGCAGAAAGCTCAAGGATTTCCTGTATAACTAGCAGAGAGGACCGCGCGATCTGGCATGGATGGTGCGAGGATAATAATTATGAAAGATATAGAATTGTCACTTCGTATGAAGACTGTTGCCGACATGGTAAAGCCCGGCGGCAGAGTGTGTGATATTGGATGCGACCATGCATTTGTGTCCATATACCTTGTGGCAAATGGCATATCGGACCGGGTCATAGCATCAGATGTTAGAACCGGTCCGTGTGCTATAGCCAGGGATAATATAGCCAGATGGAATATGACAGACCGTATTGATCTGAGACTCGGAAACGGACTTGCAACCATATCTCCGGGTGAGGTGGATTCCATCATAATAGCCGGCATGGGAGGAATCCTCATAACGGATATACTTGAAGCCGGCATGGATGTGGTACAGTCAGCCGGTCAGCTCGTGCTGCAGCCCCAGTCGGAGACAGAGCATTTGAGAAGGTACATCGCAGAGAATGGCTGGAAGATCACAGAGGAAAAAATGCTGATAGATGCTGGCAAATACTACGTTGTACTGAACGTGGATGTGACAGCACAGGATTTTGGTAATAAGTCAGCCATGGATGAAGTATATTATAAATACGGATATTACCTCATACATAATCATGACAAGATCCTCGGAGAGTATCTGAGGGATAAGCTTGATTCGACCGGAAAAGTCCTTGATGGACTGAAGAAGGCGGATACGGTCAATGCCAGACGGCGTGCCGGTGAGCTCACGCATGAAAAGGAATGCGTGGAAGAGGCATTGAGACTTATATCGGATATGGAGTAGATATTTATATGGGTGATGAGCAGAGAAGTATAACATCATTAAAGACAACTGCAAAGGAGTGGGCGAGGAAAGTCGGTATCGATTCGGTCGACAGGCTGAACGAGATGATCGATTCAGGAAAGGGACTGGAGCTCATACTGGTATGCGAGGCTATGCAGAGTAACTGCATGTATGAGATAGCCAGAAAAGTTTTAGAACAGAAGCGCAGGATAATACTGATATCCGGGCCGAGCTCGGCGGGCAAGACAACACTTTCCCACAGACTCAGTATCCAGCTTCGTGCCATGGGACTCAGACCACATGCGATAGCTGCGGATAACTATTTTGTGAACCGTGAAGACAATCCGAAGGATGAGAATGGCAACTATGATTTCGAGTGCCTGGAGGCCATGGATCTTGAAACACTTAATAGGGATATGACAAGGCTGTTGGACGGTGAAGAGATAGAGCTTCCGGTTTTCAACTTCAAGACCGGAGTGAGGGAATATCATGGGGACCTTCTCAAAATAGGTGAAAATGATGTTATCATTATGGAAGGAATCCATTCGCTTAACCCGAAGATGACATACGGACTGGCGGATGAAGACAAGTACAAGATATACATAAGTCCCCTTAATCAGTTGTACGTTGAAGGTGAGGACGGCGAGCCGGCAAAGGTTTCAACCATAGACAGCAGACTGCTCAGGAGAATAGTCAGAGACAGCAGGACCAGAGGGAACGATGTGGAGAAGACACTTTCCATGTGGAGCTCAGTCAGAAGGGGAGAGGAGAAATATATCTTCCCATATGAGAGCGAGGCTGATGAGATGTTTAACTCGGGACTGTTGTACGAATATACCGCCATACGGCGTGAGGCGAGACCATTGCTGCTCGGGGTAGATGAGACTTCAGAGCATTACCAGGATGCGGCGAGACTTCTGCGTCTGATAGATATGTTCCACGACATAGACACAGAATACATACCAGCAAATTCCATACTCAGAGAATTTATAGGTGGCGGATGCTTCAGGATATGATGAAGGTTCACACAAGGATAAAGAATAACCAACAATACAAAAATACGGCACAGAGGCAAAACAAATGTCTCCGTGCCGTATTTTTTGTTCAAAATATAAGAAAAATACTATGAAAGGGAATGAGTTGGACTGTAAGCCGGGTTATGTCGAGAGTGATCATCTATCTAGGATTTATGTTACCATAAAACTCAAGCAACCTACCTGGAATGCAGCGGGCAACTGTATCATTCCACAAGCTCCTTTGCAGAAGCTATATTTGGTCTTGCTTCGGATGGGGTTTACAGAGCCTGTCATGTTACCATGGCAGCGGTGAGCTCTTACCTCGCCTTTCCACCCTTACCATACGAATATGGCGGTATATTTCTGTTGCACTAGCCTTGGAGTCACCTCCACCGGACGTTATCCGGCATCCTGCCCTGTGAAGCCCGGACTTTCCTCACCTGCAAAAATGCAGCCGCGATCACTTATCCAACTCATATAATCTTATAACAAATCACCGGCAAAAAGTAAAGTGAAAATAATCAAAAAACAACGAATGTAGTTTTTAAAACTACTTAACACAGTTAAGAATGCTTGATGTGGATTGCGATTCATGATATAATCTATAGCAAAGACGAGCAGACTAATATATGACTTCAGGCATATGGCGCACACAGCGCTGGAAAGGACTAACAATGGAAGATGTATATTTAACTAATAGAGATTATGTGAAGATAAAGAATCTGAATCTGGTGAGCTACGGTGGCAATCAGAACTGGTCAAAGTCAAAGAAGATGCAGAAGGTCGGATGTGGTGTTATAGCCATGGCAGACCTCACGATGTATCTTGCTGAGCAGAATCCGAATATGATGACCGATGCCATCCGAAAGATCAACAAGCCAAAAGGCTTATACAACAAGCATGACTATCTTGAGTATGTGAGATTTTTCTATGTGCACTACGTGATACTTCTCATGCACAAGGGTATGCTGGGAATAGCACTCAAGCATACGATGAACAGATATTTCATGCTGAACGACATAGGGCTCAAGGCAAAGTGGAAGATGATGCAGTCCGATGAATCGATGCTGAGAGATATAAGACATCTCATAAGAAAGAATAAGCCGGTCATACTGGCCATAGGACCTAACAGATACAATCCATTTGGCAAGAAGGGTATCAGCCTTTATGTGGACAAGGACGGTGAGCTGAAGAGCTCCATCAGGGAGAATGTCCACTCACATTATGTGACTGTTACAGGAGTGTGCACCATAAAAGGAAGAGAATATCTTGTTGTATCTTCATGGGGAAAGAAGTATTATATAGACTATAAGGAATACAGGAATTACGTGAATAACGTCGGTGACAAGTTCACGAGCGGGATATTATATATCCAGGGATTATTATAAGATTTTACACCAGGAGGACATTGTATGAACGCAGTAGAATGTATCAAGACCAGAAGAAGTGTGAGAAAGTTTACAGATGAGATGGTGAGTGTTGACACAGTCAGAGAGATTGTTGAGCTGGCGTCATATGCGCCATCATGGAAGAATACACAGGTTATCAGATATACACTTGTGGAGGATCCGGAGATCATCGCTAAGATAGCTGCAGAGGGCGTTATGGATTTCCCTCTCAACCAGAAGACAGTCAGCAGAGCGAAGCAGCTCATGATAGTCACCAAGAAGGACGGAATATGTGGCTATGAGAAGTCAGGAGAGTTCAGCACAAGCAAGGGCAGCGAGTGGGAGATGTTCGATGCCGGTATAGCAACTCAGACATTCTGTCTTGCCGCTCATGATAAGGGCGTTGGAACAGTCATACTCGGAATATTTGACGATGCAAAGGTAGGAGAGATAGTTGGTATTCCTGATGGACAGACCGTTGCCGCAGTTGTGGCTATGGGTTATCCTGCATTTGCACCGGAGATGCCGCCTAGAAAGTCAGTGGACGACCTTCTCACAGTGAAGTAGATCACAGAACGGTACAATTACATATAAAAAGAAATTGATGTAAGCTGCACTTTAGTATACACTAAGTGCAGCTTTTTTTAATAAGGAGGCAACATGACAGACAGGATTTCTTCAAAGGCTGATGTTCTTAAGAGCCTGTATGGAAAATTGAAGTATTCGAGAGTGGAAAAGCTAAAGATAGCAACCGGAGCTGAGCTTGATGCCGATCCGTATGGACTTGCGGCGGAGATAGCAGAAGAATTTGCCGGAGGGTATATCGTGGTCAGAAGCTCGTCCTCAAATGAAGACGGACTCAACACTTCGAATGCCGGTCACTATGAGAGTATTCTGGGAGTGGACCCTTCAGACGGAGAGGCGGTAGTAAGGGCAGTCAGGGAAGTGCTGGATTCATATAAATGTGATCTGGACGATGTGTCCGGCGAACAGGTTCTCATACAGAGACAGATCACGAATATCAGCTACAGCGGCGTTATATTTTCAAGGGAGATCAAGAAGGACAGGCCATATTATACGATAACCTACGATGATTCATCCACAGACGCGGTTACAAGCGGAAGGGGAGGAAAGACGGTATACATAATCAGGAATGTGGACTGTGATGAGCTGCCGGCGAACTGGGCTGCGCTCATCAGATCCATGCGTGAGCTGGAGGAGATGCACCCTGAATATCCACTGGATGTGGAGTTCGCAATAGATGAGGACAATACAGTCACGATATTTCAGATGAGACCTCTTGCAGCCAGCATCAATGGTGTTCACTCCGATGTCGATGACGAAGAGGTGTTCAGAACTGTTTTGGAGGCTGAGGATACATACAGGGAGATCAGCAGCCTGGTTGGGGACAGGAACACCATATTGTCGGATATGGCATTCTGGAATCCTGCGGAGATCATAGGTGAAAATCCCCATCCGCTTGACTATTCCCTGTACAGGGAGATCATCACGTCTGCGGCATGGAATCAGGGACTCAGCTACATTGGTTACAGAGAGGTGGATGGAGACCTCATGTATAAGCTTGGCAACAAGCCGTACATATCTCTTAAGAAGTCGTTCCTGGGGCTGATGCCGGATGAACTGGATGACAGGCTGGAGGCGAAGCTTCTGAAGTATTACGATAAGAAGCTTATAGATGATCCGACCGCCCATGACAAGATAGAATTTGAGATAGCATTTTCCGAATATGACTTCTCGACGGAGGATAAGCTGGGGACACTGACGGAAGCCGGGTTCACCAGGGAGGAGATTGCGGACCTCTCGGATTCGCTGTTCAATCTGACAAACAATGCGATATGCAATTTCAATAGAAACAGGATGAAGGATCTCAGGGCTCTTAACGGCCTTCGTGTCCACCGTGAGAATACGAGAAGCAACTGGCTTATGGCGCACAATGATGTGGTAACGCTGATACAGTATTTTGTACAGCTCATAGAGAGCATAAAGCATTACGGAACCCCGAAATTTGCGCGACAGGCGAGACTGGCATTCATATCGAAGGCGATTAGCAGATCCCTTGTGTACAGAGGATATTTTACGGACAAAGAGATAGACGATTTTATGATGTCGATATATACTGTTGCGTCGGAGTACGATTCTGACTTTCAGGATCTGGTGGACGGCAGGATAACAAGAGTTACATTTGATGAAAAATATGGACATCTGCGTTCAGGCACATACGACATAACCTGCGAGACATACGCCCAGCGCGAGTTCGACCTGTCCAAGGGAAGCGCTGCTGCGAGAAAGCAGAGGCAGACCATAGAGGAGCTTAAGCATAATCCTCTGGATTCGGTTAAGCTCATGGAGGCACTTGAGGATATAGGCTTTTATGTGGACCTCAGGGAATTTCTGGATTTCCTCAAGGATTCCATGGAGGAGAGGGAATTCTTCAAGTTCGAGTTCACCAAGACATTAAGCCTTGCCATAGACATACTTATAGATATAGGCGATAAACTTGGCATAAGCAAGGAAGACATGGCATATCTTGAGGTGCCGGATATTCAGCTTATGGTGAACAGACCTGCGGAATTCACAGGCGATATATGGAGAAAGATCATAGATCAGAACAAAAAGAAATTCCAGAGGGCGTCCATGCTTATACTGCCGGATGTCATATATGATCCGTTGCAGTTAAAATGCATAGAGATATGGGAGGCTAGACCTAACTTCATAACATCTGAATGCGTCACGGGTGACATTCTCCTGCTTGAAAATTATGAGAATGAGGATCACGAGGATGTGGCTGACGTTCAGGATAAGATAGTAGTTCTCCCGAAGGCGGATCCGGGATACGACTGGATATTTGCAAAGGGGATAAAAGGATTTATAACGAAATACGGCGGAGTTGCATCCCACATGGCGATAAGGTGTGCGGAGTTCAACATCCCGGCGGCAATAGGCTGCGGAGACTGCATATACAGTTTCGTGGAAAAACAGCAGACGGTGACGCTCGACTGTGCACACGGTAAGATAACAAAGGGGGTATAGGTTTTATGTTACATGCACTTATAACACAGCGGGAAGGACACAATATGTATGGAAAATATACGGACGTTCTCGAGGCTGCTTATGTGGAGTTCTATGAGAGCCTTGGAATAAGACTCAGACCGGTATCCAACTTTACAAAAAACTTTGATGAGATAGTGGATGAACAGTTTGATCTCCTGATAGTGACAGGGGGCGGAACGCTCCATCCGAGACATTATGTGGAGCCGCACAATGCAGAGCTGCAGCCGCACCGTGATGCGCTAGAGGAGCAGCTCATAATGTACTGCGTCCAGAATGAGATCCCAGTGATAGGCGTGTGCAGGGGAATGCAGCACATAAATGCGCTGTTTGGCGGTAAGATAAGTTATTCCGCGCGCTTTAAGGTGCCAAGACCCAGAGGCACAGACCACATGGCAAGGATAGTCAAGACGGACAGATATATCAAGGTAAACAACTTCCACAGCGACTGTGTCTATCTGGAAAATCTGTCGACGATGTTCTATCCGATAGTGGTCGATGAGGAGAATGAATCTGTCGAGGCATTTGTATCACCGACGATGAGCATACTTGCCTTCCAGTGGCATCCTGAGCGTATATTTGAGAGCGAGGAAGGACGGCTTTTTACAAGACATCTTATACAGGATTTCCTTGGGCTTCCGAGAGATGATGTGAAACCGGCGATAGATTAACGTTGAAATGCCATATGAAAGATGCTAAAATAAACTAGCGTATACTTATGAGATAGAAAAGTTGCGATGGAGGCACTATTATGGAGAACGGAAAAGCTAAACAGCTTTTAGATAGAATACAGGATATAGTTGGAGATGGACAGAACGTTCCATTTGCAGCAGGTAAGGTACTGGTCAACAAGGAAGAGGTTCTTGAGATCGTTGAGGAGCTCAAGACTACTATAGATCTGGAACTCAAGGCATATCATGAGATCACAGACAAGAGAAGCAAGATCATCAAGGAGGCAGAGCAGGAGGCCGATGAGATCATCGCAGAGGCCGAGGAGACCGCATCCAGGATCAGGCTTACAAAGCCAAGCCCGCTCTTTGTGGACCGCAATGTCAAGAGCCTTGGCAAGCAGGACAGGCAGGCGCTCAGAACGGCCAACGAGATATATGCGGCATCTATCATTTATACAAATGAGATGCTGATGGAGATCAACGAGACCGTGAACCAGGCATATAATATGATAAGCATGGAGAGCGACAGAGTCCTTGATTCTCTGAGAAAGAAATCTGAGATCATTGAGAACAACAAGAAGGAGCTCATGGAAGGTCTCATGGATATGAAGAAGCAGGAGCGCTATGCCGATATACTGGAGATCAGCCAGCTTCTGGCGAATGAGCTGTATTATGAGAAGAACAAAGCCAAGGATGAGGAGCACAAGGATAAGAACGGTGAGCCGGAGATGGTTCAGTGGGAGTTCGATTTTGAAGATAAGAAGGAGCCTGAACCGATCCGAGTGAAGGCATCCAGGGAACCGGTCAAGAGTGTCCAGAGGGAGACTGACGATGCGGATTCTTCGATACATGTCATAAAAGACAGTGATCATGACGATAAGATGAGACGCTTTGGAGACAGAACACCGGTGAGACTTGAGGAGTCGATAACGGATGCGAGTGCCAAGGGAAGCGACTCAGACAAGAACGGCAGACCTGATTTCAGAATAGGCGGACGTATATCCGATGCCTATGATGACGTGGATGACGGAGTCGTATAAAAGTTTCGTGCAACATGCAGGGGACGCGCTAGTTTTGAATATTAAAGCCTGATAAGTTGGCGGCTGATACTTTACAGGGGGTAACGTGTCGAATAGCACATTATATGATGCAGCAACACAGCATGCATGGCATTGCGCCGGAGCATGGGAGATCATATAATGGTGGTGTCGTCGACAGGAGGCAACATTTAATATTATATACAAATAAATCAACCTAAAACGTGGAGGTAAAAAGTTATGGGAATTTTAAAGAGATTTAAGGACATTATGTCATCAAACATCAATGCACTTCTTGACAAGGCAGAGGATCCTGAGAAGATGATAGATCAGTACCTCAGAGACCTTCAGGAGGATCTCAGAAAGGTTAAGTCAGAGACTGCAACTGTTATGGCAGAGGAGCAGAGATGCAAGAGACAGCTTGATGAGTGTGACGCAGAGATCGCAAAGATGCAGACATATGCAGAGAAGGCACTTGTAGCAGGTAACGAGGGCGATGCAATGAAGTTCCTCGAGAAGAAGAACCAGCTCACGCAGAAGCAGGTAGCTCTTCAGCAGGCATATGATGCAGCAGCAGCTAACGCAGCCAAGATGAGACAGATGCATGACAAGCTCACAAAGGATGTCAGCGATCTCAATGCAAGAAAAGAGACTATCAAGGCAAAGGTTCAGGTTGCTAAGACTCAGGAGCGTATGAACAAGATGATGAGCGGTATCGGCGATTCATCAGCTTCACTTGATGCATTTTCAAGAATGGAAGCAAAGGCAGACGCTATGCTTGACAAGGCAAATGCAATGAGCGAGCTCAATTCATCAAGCGCAGATTCAATAGATGATCTTGCAAGCAAGTATGATGCAGCTCCAAATGCAGACGTTCAGGATGAGCTTGCAGCACTTAAGGCAAAGATGGGATTATAATATTCCAAACATATTGCAGAACAGAGAGGAGTGCACTACATGGGTTTATTTTCAAATCAGTTTGCTAATGTTGTAGAATGGGAAGAGTACAGAGATGACGTCATCTTCTGGAAGTGGACAAATAGAGAGATCAAGAAGGATTCAAAGCTTATAATCAAACCGGGACAGGATGCTATATTCCTTTATAACGGAGTCTGGAAACTACACTATTGATTCACAGATCATACCATTCCTTTCAACATTGAAGGGATTTAAGTTCGGATTCAATTCAGGACTTCGCGCAGAGGTTCTGTTTGTGAATACAAAAGAGTTTACATGTAACTGGGGAACCAGTTCACCGATCAGACTTCAGGCACCGGGACTTCCGGGCGGACTTCCTGTGAGATCAAATGGTAAATTCTCATTCAAGATAGACGATTATAATGTTCTAATAGAGAAGGTTGCAGGTATAAAGCAGCAGTTCACAGTCGATGACATAAGAGACAGGATAAGGGGTATCCTGGACGGACTGCTGATGAAGTGGATCACAAAGGTTGGCGGAGACGTATTCAATCTTATGGCCAATTCCGTTGATATAGCTAAGGGTATCAAGGAAGATCTGGACATGGAACTTCTGGGAATCGGACTTACGATAACTGATTTCAGAATAAGCGAGTTTACATATCCTGAGAATATACAGAAGCGTGCTGATCAGGCTGCTGAGTATTCTATGATAGGGGATATGAACAGATTCCAGCAGGTGAATATGGTTGATTCCATGGCAAGGGGTGGCCGTACAGGAACAGCCGGAAGCAATGCAACGGATATGGCAAATGCCATGGTAGGAATGCAGATGGGAATGGCTATGGCAGGTCAGATGGCCGGAGCTATGAACCAGATGAACAATGCAGCAACACAGACAGCAGGAACCGGAACAGCTCCAAAGTTCTGTCCTAACTGTGGACAGCCAACTAACGGTGCGAAGTTCTGTGGCAACTGTGGAACGAAGCTGATCTAAAGACAAATACATTATAATTGAATAATGATATTTTCAAATAAACGCTGTTATGATATACTAGGCAGATGGAATAAAACATATGTTTGGTATATATAACGGCGTTTTTTACGTCACAGGATACAGGAGGAATTATGGCAGGACTTAACGATATGCAGGAACAGGCCTGTGAGCATGTGGATGGGCCACTGCTCATACTTGCGGGAGCAGGAAGCGGAAAGACCAGGGTTATCACACACAGGGTAGCCTATCTCATGGAGCACGAAGGAGTTAATCCTCTGAACATACTGGCGATCACATTCACCAACAAGGCGGCCCGTGAGATGCGGGAGAGAGTTGATCTGATAGTTGGGGACGGAGCTGACAGGGTATGGGTCAGCACATTTCATTCGCTGTGTGTAAGGATACTCAGAAGATATGCTGATAAGATCGGCTATGGCAAGAACTTTGATATATATGATTCGGATGACCAGAAGAGTACGGTGAAGAGTATACTCAAGGATTTTCAGATAGACCCGAAGAGGTATCCCGAGAAGATGTTCATGGCGGAGATATCCAAGGCCAAGGAGAAGTATCTGTCACCTGATGAATTCGCAAAAAAGAATGCTGCAGACTATGCAGGAACAAAGGCTGCAGAGGTGTACACTGAGTATCAGAGTCGTCTTAAGAAGAACAATGCGATGGACTTTGACGATCTTATTTACAAGACGGTGGAGCTGTTCGAGCACAATCCTGATGTCCTTGATACATATCAGAATAGATTCAGATATATCATGGTTGACGAGTATCAGGATACTAATCACATACAGTTTCTGCTGGTCAAGATGCTTGCGAGAAAATACAGGAACCTGTGTGTGGTGGGAGACGATGATCAGTCCATATACAAGTTCAGAGGAGCGAATATAACCAATATCCTGAACTTTGAGAAGGAATATGAGGATGCGAAGGTTATCAAGCTGGAACAGAACTATAGATCCTGTGGCAATATACTTGCCGCAGCGAATGCAGTCATACAGCACAATGCAGGCCGTAAGGATAAGGCTCTGTGGACGGATAAGGATGCCGGTGAGAAGATCTCGTTTGAGCAGTGCGATTCGGAATATGCAGAGGGAGATATGGTGGCGAGCCGTATCAAGACTCTTGTCAGACAGGGAGTGGACTACAGGGATATAGCTATCCTCTACAGGACGAATGCACAGTCCCGTGTGCTCGGAGAGAAGATGGTGTATGCGAACATACCATACAGAGTATATGGCGGCACAAACTTCTATGCCCGAAAGGAGATCAAGGATGTTCTGGCATATCTCAAGGTCATCAACAATTCCACTGACAACCTGTACTTCAGGAGAGTGGTAAATGTTCCGAAGAGAGGTATAGGCGAGGCGAGTCTCAGCAAGGTTGAGTCATTTGCGGATGCGTATGGATTGTCGATGATGGATGCTGCGGCGAGAGCTGACGAGATACCGGGAATGGCTGCCAAGACCTCGGCCAAGATCAGGCAGTTTGCGGAGCTTATCACATCATTCAGGGATATGCTGGCGGATGGTGAGAGCCTTGACTCGGTGTACGACAGGATCCTTGAGGATACGGGTTATGAGTCAGAGCTCATAGCAGAGCACACAGAGGAGGCCATGACTAGACTTGAGAATATCGATGAACTCCGCAACAAGGTGGTGGAATTCACAGAGGATAATGAGGAGGCAGGGCTCAGCGAGTTCCTGGAGGAGATAGCGCTTGTGTCTGACCTCGATGCCATGTCGGAGGATGACAATCAGGTCAAGCTGATGACTCTCCACAGTGCCAAGGGTCTGGAGTTCCCATACGTATTTATATGCGGAATGGAGGACAGAGTATTTCCTAGTGGAATTGCACTCAACTCAGATGATCCCGATGCTCTTGAGGAGGAGAGACGTCTGTGTTACGTGGGTATAACCAGAGCCATGAAAAAGCTGTACCTGAGTGCGGCGAAGGAACGAATGATGCATGGTAATAGGGTGTACAGCGATGTGTCCAGATTCATAAGAGAGATCCCGCCTATGCTGTTTGAGCATGAAGCTGATATGAAGAATATGGCAAAGCGAAGAGAGTCGGAGTCTGTCGACAGATATAACAGAGGTGAAGGACGCAGAAATGCGTATGGAAGTTCATATGGTGATACATATGCCGGCTATGGCGGTGG
>ERZ779932.440-NODE-440-length-19598-cov-2.961674_pt1 | contig 19598 bp, 14 predicted proteins | sample MGYA00511064_ERZ779932 | MGnify/ENA primary metagenome ERZ779932 (study PRJEB29588, sample SAMEA1966821) | human gut metagenome | biome: human gut; feature: human-associated habitat; material: faeces | place: Denmark | collected 2008/2010 ...
CAGTCCGTACGGGAATCGAACCCGTGTTTCCGCCGTGAGAGGGCGGCGTCTTAACCGCTTGACCAACGAACCGTGTATTATACTATCATGGAGTTTCAAAAAAAGCAAGTACTTTTTTAAAAAAACTTGATTTTTTTTTCTGATAGTGCTATTATACCTATGATAACAACGTTGACTAGATTGAGAGAGGGCAAAAGTCCTCTCTCAATTCACGTTTATAAACATCAGGCAGCTATTCAGAACCACTTGGAACAATTCTGAATAGTTACAAATATAAAAAAGAGAGGTGATAAAATGTCAAAGGCAAGTGTATATGAGGCAAAGACGGAGAATTTTATACAACCAATTCTTGACAGCATGAATTTTGAGCTTGTTGATGTCGAGTATGTTAAGGAAGGCGGTATGAACTACCTGAGAGCATATATCGATAAGGAGGGTGGCATAACTGTTGATGACTGTGAAGTGGTTGCAAGGCAGATGAATGAGATTCTCGACAGAGAGGACTATATTCCTGATTCGTACACATTCGAGGTCAGCTCGCCGGGGCTTGGAAGACCTCTCAAGAAGGAAAAGGACTATGTGCGCAATATGAATAAGGAGATAGAGATTCGCACATACAGGGCTATCAACAAATCAAAGGAATTTTATGGTCTGCTTAAAGCCTATGATAAGGATACAGTGACAATAACCGATGAAGACGGCAATGAGACTACATTCAATAAGAGTGACATTGCGCTTATACGTCAGGCATTGGATTTTTAATTAAAGCGCACGATAACACAAATAGGAGGAAAAAATAATGAGCAATGAGTTATTAGAAGCGTTAAATATATTAGAGCAGGAGAAAAACATCAGTAAAGAAACTTTACTTGAGGCAATTGAGAACTCTCTTGTGACTGCCTGCAAGAACCATTTTGGTAAATCAGACAATGTAAAGGTAGAAATCGATCCTGAGACATGTGCTTTCTCATGCTACCAGGAGAAGACGGTTGTAGATACGGTTGAGGATCCGGTGGAGGAAATTTCATTAGCAGATGCCCACAAGGTAAACGGTAACTATCAGCTTGGAGATATCGTGAGAGTTGAGGTTAAGTCAAAGGAATTCGGACGTATCGCTACACAGAACGCAAAGAATGTTATCCTTCAGAAAATCCGCGAGGAGGAGAGAAAAGTAATATTTGACGAGTACAACAGCAAGGAAAAGGATGTTGTGACAGGTGTTGTTCAAAGATACATCGGAAAGAATGTCAGCATCAACTTAGGTAAGGCAGATGCACTTCTGACTGAGAGTGAGCAGATAAAGGGTGAGGTATTCAAGCCTACAGAGCGTATCAAGGTATATATCCTTGAGGTTAAGTCCACATCAAAGGGACCAAAGATTCTTGTTTCAAGAACACATCCTGAGCTTGTGAAGAGACTTTTCGAGTCAGAGGTTACAGAGGTTAAAGAGGGCATAGTTGAGATAAAGGCTATTTCACGTGAGGCCGGAAGCAGAACAAAGATTGCAGTATGGTCAAATGATCCAAACGTAGACCCTGTAGGAGCATGTGTAGGTATGAATGGTGCCAGAGTAAATGCTATCGTAAATGAGCTTCGCGGTGAGAAAATCGATATCATCACATGGGATGAGAATCCGGCAATACTTATCCAGAACGCACTTAGCCCTGCAAAGGTTATCTCTGTTATCGCAGATGCAGATGAGAAATCAGCAAAGGTTGTTGTTCCGGATTATCAGCTTTCACTTGCAATCGGTAAGGAAGGACAGAATGCAAGACTTGCAGCAAGACTTACAGGCTTCAAGATTGATATCAAGAGCGAGACACAGGCCAGAGAGTCAGGGGACTTCATGGATTATGAGAATGACTATGAAGAGGATGATTATGATGACGATTATGATTATTCGGATGATGAGCTTGCTGAGAACGAGAGATTAGCTGATACAGAACAGGCAGATGTACAGGCAGAGGCTTTTGATACAGAGGCTGACGAGAACGAAGTAGCAGGTACAGAAAATGATGCGGCAGATAGTGGTGATGAGCAGTAATGGCAAATAAAAAGATTCCAATGCGCAAATGCGTAGGCTGTCAGGAGATGAAGGAAAAGAAGTCACTTATTCGCGTGGTAAAGACTGCGGAGGGCGACATAATTCTCGATGACACCGGCAAGAAAAACGGCAGGGGAGCTTATATATGTAAGAGCCTTGAATGCTTTAAAAAGGCTAAAAAGACAAAGGCACTTGAGCGTTCCCTTGGTGTTAGTGTATCAGAACAGGTATATGAGGAGCTTGAAAAGGAGATGAACCAAATTGACAGATAGAGTACTTTCTATGCTGGGATTAGCAGCAAAGTCAGGCAATGTGGTTAGCGGAGAGTTTTCTACCGAGAAAGCTGTAAAGACAGGAAAGGCATTTTTAGTGATGGTTGCAGATGATTCATCAGACAACACAAAGAAGCATTTTTCGGATATGACTGCTTTCTATGAGGTTCCGATTTATTTTTATAGTGACAAGGTGGGGTTAGGGAATGCAATAGGCAAAGAGTTTCGCGCTTCCCTTGCAGTAACGGATGAAAACCTTGCAAATGCAGTGATAAAAAAGCTGCAGTCGAATAAAACTGAATAATGGAGGAAAATAGATATATGGCAAAAATGAGAGTTCATGAACTTGCAAAAGAATTAAATATAAAGTCGCAGGACGTCATAGACACATTAAACGGCACACAGTTTGCTGTCAAAAATGTGCAGAGCGGTCTTGAGGATGAGGCACAGCAAATTGTGCGAAAGAAGTACGCAAAAACAGAAGTAAAAAAAGATGCACCTAAGAAGGAAGAACCTAAAAAGGATGAGGCTAAGGCAGCCGACAGACCAAAGAAAAAGGCAAGCATCACAGCAGTTTTCAATGCCCAGTACAGTAAGCAGGGTAGGAAAACAAATGGTGGAAACGGCAGCGGAAATAATGGAAATAACAGTTCGCAGCGCAGGAATGGCAATGGCAGACGCGATAATCAGTCATCACGTCCTGAGCAGCACAGCATTATTAAGCCAAGACCTGTCGGAGAGAGAGCTATGCGCCCTATAAGTGAGCGTACAGCGGATCCGTATGCAGATATGAAGGTAACCAATTCGCGTCCGGCACGTCAGGCTGACGCTGATAGAAGAAGCGACAGACGTCAGGACAATGGCGACAGAATCAACAACAGAAACACTGACAGAAATGCCGACAGAAGCAGAAATACGGACAGAAACAGCGATAGAAGAACAAACAATCGCGACAACAATAACCGAGATAACAGCAGAGACAATAATAGAGACAATAACAGAGGCTTCAGAAATGACTCCAGACGTCCTGCAGAGGGTGGCAGAAGCTTTGACAGAAATAATGACAGAAGCAGAAGCAATGACAGAAGCAGGAGCAATGACAGAAATAACGATAGAACAGGCAGCAGAGGTGATGACAGAAATCGTTTCAGAAAAGAAACAGTTGCAGTTGCAGCTCCTGATGATGTAAGAGGAAAGGAGAGCCGCGACAGAGGCAACGATAGAAAGAATAAGCATAATCACAATCAGAGCCAGAAGCAGGATAAGCTAGGAAAGAAGCAGGAGAATTACATCAATCTCGAGAAGCACGGCGGAAAGAAAAAGCCACAGCAGCCGAAGGCACAGCCAAAAGAGGATGAGAACGAGATTAAGACAATTTCTCTTCCGGAGAAGATTACAATAAGGGACTTAGCTGATAAGATGAAGGTTCAGCCTTCAGCCATCGTAAAGAAGCTTTTCATGAAGGGCGAGATGGTAACAGTTAACTCTGAGGTTGATTTTGCAGCTGCTGAGGAGATTGCTTTAGAGTTCAATTTCATATGTGAGGAAGAGGAGAAAGTCGATGTGATTGCAGAGCTTCTCAAGGAGGATGAAGAGGATGAGAGCAAGATGGTTCCTCGTCCACCTGTAGTCTGCGTAATGGGTCACGTAGATCATGGTAAGACATCACTGCTTGATGCCATCAGACAGACACGTGTTACAGACCGTGAGGCAGGTGGTATCACACAGCACATTGGTGCATCTGTTGTATCAATCAATGGCCAGAACATCACATTCCTTGATACACCGGGACATGAGGCATTTACAGCAATGCGTATGCGTGGTGCAAACTCTACTGATATCGCAATCCTTGTTGTTGCTGCAGATGATGGTGTAATGCCACAGACTGTTGAGGCAATAAACCATGCAAAGGCAGCCGGTGTAGAGATTATCGTTGCTGTCAACAAGATAGATAAGCCAAGTGCCAATATCGACAAGGTTAAGCAGGAACTCTCAGAGTATGAGCTTATCCCGGAGGATTGGGGTGGAAGCACAATATTCTGTCCTGTATCTGCACATACTAAGGAGGGTATCGACAATCTCCTTGAGATGATTCTTCTCACAGCAGAGGTGCTCGAGCTCAAGGCTAATCCTGATAGAAACGCAAGAGGTCTCGTAATTGAAGCACAGCTTGATAAAGGCCGTGGTGCGGTTGCCACAGTGCTTGTACAAAAAGGAACACTCCATGTCGGAGATCCTATCGCATGCGGAAGCAGCTATGGTAAGGTAAGAGCCATGATTGATGACAAGGGCCGCAGAGTAAAGGAGGCTAAGCCTTCTACGCCTGTAGAGATACTTGGACTCAACAGTGTGCCTTCAGCAGGTGAGACATTTGTGGCATGTGATTCAGAGAAGGAGGCAAAGGCATTCTCTGACACATATATTTCAGAGGAAAAGAATAAGCTCATCGAGGATACAAAGGCAAAGATGTCACTTGATGATCTGTTCTCACAGATTCAGTCCGGCAATATGAAGGAGCTTGATATCATCGTAAAGGCAGATGTACAGGGTTCAGTTGAGGCTGTTAAGCAGAGTCTTGTCAAGCTTTCAAATGAGGAGGTTGTGGTCAAAGTCATCCATGGCGGCGTTGGTGCCATCAACGAGTCAGATGTTATCCTTGCATCAGCATCAAATGCAATCATCATTGGCTTTAACGTCAGACCGGATCCTGTTGCCAAGGCTACAGCAGACCGTGAGGGCGTAGATATCAGACTTTACAAGGTCATCTACAATGCAATCGAGGATGTATCTGCTGCCATGAAGGGTATGCTTGATCCTGTATTTGAGGAGAAGGTTATCGGACATGCGGAAATCAGACAGATTTTCAAGGCTTCAGGCGTTGGAAACATTGCAGGTTCATATGTGCTTGACGGATTTATGGAGAGAGGCTGCCGTGTCAGAATTAGCAGAGAGGGTGAGCAGATATTCGAGGGAGACCTTGCTTCACTCAAGAGATTCAAGGATGACGTCAAGGAGGTCAAGACAGGCTATGAGTGTGGTCTTGTATTTGACGGATTTAATGATATTCAGGAATTCGATATAGTTGAAGCTTACAAGATGGTAGAGGTTCCGAGATAATCATATATTGGTTATCTTGAATTAATGCAGCTATTCGGATAGTTACGGTTTAATATAAAAAGAAAGCGGGATTATATGAGAAAGAACAGCATAAAAAATATTCGTATCAACGAAGAGGTAATGCGTGAACTGTCAAATATCATACGCGGTGAGATAAAGGATCCGCGTATCAATCCCATGACAAGTGTTGTTGCTGTCGAGGTGGCACCTGATTTAAAGACAGCAAAGGCTTATATCAGTGTGCTTGGTGACAAGAGATCACAGGCTGATACACTTGCAGGACTTAAGTCAGCGGAGGGATATATACGCAGAACTCTCGCAAAGAACATCAATTTAAGAAATACACCTGCCATTACATTTATCATAGACCAGTCTATAGAGTATGGTGTTGAGATGTCTAAAAAGATTGATGAAGTAACAAAAAATCTCAAAGAGGATTAACAAAGAGGATTGATTATGACAGAGATTGACTCTATTTTAAAGGATGCACAATCAGTTGCTGTTTCCGGTCATGTGAGACCGACTGTGTCGGCTCAACACTTGCGGTATACAACTACATAAAGGATTATTATCCTGATATAAAGGCAAGGCTTTATTTAGAGCCAAGCCCAAACATCTTTAAGTTTATGCAAAGAGCAGATGAGATTGACAGCAGCTATGCGGATGATACAGTATACGATCTGTTCATAGCATGTGACTGCAGTGACACAGGCAGACTGGGAAGTGCAGCTAAGTATTTTGAGTCTGCAAAAAGGACACTTTGCATAGATCATCATGTTACAAACGGAGCCTTTGCAGACGCAAATTACATCTTTCCGGATGCGAGCTCAACCTGTGAGCTTGTGTTTGAACTTCTGCCGAAGGAGCGCATCACAATACAGATAGCAGAGTGTATTTACACAGGCATGGTGCATGATACAGGCGTGTTCCAGTATTCATGCACTTCAAAAAAGACTATGGATATAGCAGGCTCCCTGATGGAGATGGGCATTGATTATTCAAGGATAATCGATGCTACATTTTATACAAAGACATTTGCTCAGAACAAGATTATGGGGCAGGCACTTTTGAATGCTGCTTTGTATCTGAATGGTGATGTTATATTGTCTGCAGTATCGCGCGCTGAGATGGAGAAGTACGATGTGCTTCCAAAGCATCTCGACGGTATTGTAAATCAGCTTCGTGTGACAAAGGATATAAAGGTTGCGGTATTTCTCTACGAAAATGAGGATGGTACCTACAAGGGCAGCCTGCGCGTAAACGGTGATTACGATGTGGCAAAGGTTGCGTCGGTATTTGGCGGCGGTGGACATGTAAAGGCCGCCGGATTTACGATTGAAGGACCGCTTGATGTGGCGACAGACCGCATCCTTACGGCAATTAAGGACAATATTTAGGGAGAGATTCTTGGGCAGATGGTTAATGGAATAATCAATGTATACAAGGAAAAGGGCTATACAAGCTTTGACGTTGTGGCAAAGCTTCGAGGCATATTCCACCAGAAGAAGATTGGTCATACAGGGACACTTGATCCTGATGCGCAAGGCGTCCTTCCTGTCTGCCTTGGAAAGGCAACCAGAGTGTGTGACCTTTTGACAGATAAGGACAAGGTCTATAAAGCGGTGCTGCTTTTAGGACAGGAGACAGATACACAGGATATTTCAGGGCAGGTCTTAAATCAGGCTAAGGTCAATGTGACTGAGCAGGCGGTGTATGATGCAATATCACAGTTTATTGGCAGACAAAAGCAGGTGCCGCCTATGTACTCGGCTTTAAAGGTCAATGGGAAAAAGCTCTATGAGCTTGCCAGAGAGGGCAAGGTAATAGAGAGAAAAGCCAGGGATATCGAGGTGTTTGATATCAAGGTTGAAAGCATTGATTTGCCTGAGGTTACGATGACGGTGCACTGTTCAAAGGGCACATATATCAGGACGCTGTGCAATGACATCGGAGAGAGGCTGGGCTGCCATGGTTGCATGAAGTCACTGCTTAGAGTAAGGGTAGCAGGCTTTGACTTAGAGCATGCACTTACACTTTCACAGATTCAGTCAAAGGTGGATGAGGGCTGCTTTGATATGGTGATGCCTGTTGACGGAGTATTCGAAAATCTGCCGGCAGTGCATACTGCTTCAGATGCTGATAAGCTTGTCAGAAATGGAAATAAAATTCCGGCAGTGCTTACGGATTATTTAAAACACAGTGCTGACTCTGATATAAGATACAGAGTATACAATCATGAGGGCATATTTGTCGGGGTGTATTCGTATCTTGATGAAACCGGTGAGTTTAAGCCGGTTAAGATTTTTATGGAATAGAATAGTATACAGATATTATGGAATATATAAGCAAAACTCTGGATTTTCATGTCAAGGAGCCGTCCGTCATCTCGTTTGGAAAGTTTGACGGGCTTCACAGAGGACATGAATTTCTGATGGAAAAGCAAATTGAACAGAGCAATCTGCATGGCTACAAGCGCATCATATTTACGTTTGACATTCCTCCCAAATCGGAGGTACTTGGCGTTGAGTCAAAGGTTATAATCACAAACGATGAAAAAGAGTATGTGTTTGAAAAATCAGGTATTGATTATCTGATAGAGTGTCCGTTTGTGCCACAGGTGATGACGATGGAGGCGGATGCGTTTGTCAGATGGATAGTTAAAAGTCTTAATGTCAAGTGTATCATTGTCGGAGATGATTTCCGTTTCGGGCACAACAGGGCAGGAGACCATCGGCTGCTTTCTGCGATGGCAGGAGAGCTTGGATACGAGCTTATTGTGGTGGACAAGATAAAGGATGGAGACAGGGATATAAGCAGTACCTATATCCGCGAGGAGATTGCGGCAGGACATATTAAAAAGGCAAATGAACTGCTGGGATATCCCTTTTTTATAAAAGGAAGAGTAGTGCATGGCAGAGCACTAGGCAGGACTATTGGCATTCCGACAGTCAACCTTTCAGTGCCGCACGATAAGCTGCTTCCACCAAAGGGAGTGTATATGTCAAGAGTTCTTGTCAGGGACAACTGGTATCTTGGTGTAACCAATATAGGATGCAAGCCTACTATAGAGGGCAAAAATCCAATCGGTGCAGAGACATATATCATAGATTTTGGGCAGGATGTTTACGGACAGGATATCATGGTAGAGCTTCATAAGTTCGTAAGACCTGAGATGAAGTTTGATTCAATAGAAGCGTTAAAGAGCCAGATGAGTGCAGATATCAATTATACAATCAATTATGCAGGCAGTCACACATTCTAGTGTGGCTGTTTTTTTTGCGAAATTACCCAAAATAACGAAAAAATGACAAATATTACGGAAATATTACGGAGAAAAATTGACATTTTAACAATTTGTGATATACTCGTAAACATGGGATTATGGATAGCATGAACTGGAGGCTATATGAAAAATAAATTAAAATTAGGACAGGCAGCAGGCGTTGTAGCGTTTGCTATTATTATAGGAGCGGTATCTATGAGCTCAAGCAGCACGGTGGATGCCAGGACAACAAAGGCAGAGGCAAATAAAAACAGATCAGTGAATGCGGGTGTTGCACTTAATCTGACAGATGCGGCAGATGCCACAGAGCTTCTCACAGCAGGGGTTACATCGGCTCTTACTTATTATGGAGCTGACGTATCGGTAGCGCAAAACGACAGCAATGTTGTTACTGCATCTGCTCAGGGTGCACAGGCTGGCGATACTGCACAGGAGACAGAACAGGCAAATGAGGCATCCCAGACACCGACAGCCGCACAGACCTGTGGTTACACAAATCTTGGTATGTCAGTTATCAGCAGCGGAAACTTAAATATCAGACAGGAGGCTTCGACAGACAGTGAAGTGGTAGGAATACTTACCAATCACAATGCCTGTGAGCTTCTTGAGGATGCCGGAGAATGGTACAAGGTTACATCAGGCAAGGTGACAGGATATGTAAACAAGCAGTATCTTGTAACAGGAGATGAGGCAGAGTCTATTGCAGAACAGGAGATTAAGACGGTTGCCACTGTAAATACTGAAACACTGAATGTGCGTGCAGAGAAGTCAACAGAGGCTGCGGTGCTTTCACAGGTTGGAAATTCAGAGGCATTCACAGTCAATTCTGTCGCTGACGGCTGGGTTGAGATAAGTGTGGATGATTCGGTAGGATATATATCACAGGATTATGTGACACTGGCACAGGCACTTCCTACAGCAAAGACTATAGAGCAGGTGAAGTATGGTGACGGCGTATCAGATGTAAGGGCATCTGTTGTATCGTATGCGTTACAGTTTGTCGGAAACAGATATGTGTGGGGTGGTACAAGCCTTGAGAATGGAATTGACTGCTCAGGCTTCACAATGAGAATTCTTGGAAAGTATGGAATCTCATTACCGCATTCATCAAAAGCACAGCCTTCATACGGCACAAAAATCAGTGCATCTGAAGCAAAGCCGGGAGATTTATTCTTCTACGGAAGTGGAAGGAGTATCTCACATGTTGCAATTTATATCGGAAACGGACAGATTGTACATGCCAGCAACAAGCGTGATGGAATCAAGGTTTCAAATGCATTTTACAGAAGTCCGATTTGTGTTGCAAGATATTTGCCGGATTAATAAAAAAACAGTTTACAACAAATGCTTACTATGCTATACTGCATAAGTATGGTTTTGCCCATGTTCGGTAGTTGGACACTCCGACCTATTGCTGAGCATCATACAGTTATCAGGGCGCATTAAATATAAGGAGGATCAACAATGATCGCAAAGGAAAAGAAACAGGCTATTATCGCAGAGTACGGTAGAACACCAAATGACACAGGTTCACCAGAGGTTCAGATTGCAATTCTTTCAGCAAGAATCGCAGAGTTAACTGAGCATTTCAAGCAGAACCCAAAGGATCATCACTCAAGAAGAGGAATGTTAAAGATGATCGGTCAGAGACGTGGATTACTTGCATACCTTAAGGAGATTGATATCGAGAGATATCGTTCACTTATCGAGCGTTTAGGACTCAGAAAATAGTATTTTCTTTAGAGCGGAGTAATTATTATTCCGCTCTATTATTGTTTTTATTATTGTTTTTTGAAAAGCAGAAGTAAGCCGAGACCACTAAAGAGTGCATGAGCGTACATGTATTGTTTAGTAGTTTCGGAAGAGGAATACACTTCTGCAAAAGAATTTTAAGGAGAATTAATATGTACAAAAGTTATTCAATGGAACTTGCCGGCAGGACTCTTACTGTAGATATCGGAAGAGTAGCAGCTCAGGCAAACGGAGCTGTTTTTATCAAGTATGGTGATACAACAGTCCTTTCAACAGCTACAGCATCTGACAAGCCACGTGATGGTGTGGATTTCTTCCCACTCAGCGTTGAGTTCGAGGAGAAGATGTACTCTGTAGGAAAAATTCCGGGTGGTTTTAACAAGCGTGAGGGAAAGGCATCTGAGAACGCCATCCTTACAGATCGTGTAATTGACCGTCCTATGAGACCTCTTTTCCCAAAGGATTACAGAAATGATGTTACATTAAACAACCTTGTCATGTCAGTGGATCCTGAGTGCCGTCCTGAGATAGTTGCAATGATCGGTACAGCTCTTGCTGTTCATATATCAGATATTCCGTTTGACGGACCATGTGCCATGACACAGATGGGACTTGTTGATGGAGAGTTTATCGTAAACCCTTCACAGAAGCAGTGGGATGAGGGCGATTTACAGCTCACAGTTGCTTCTACAAAGGAAAAAGTCATCATGATTGAAGCAGGAGCCAATGAGATTCCTGAGGATCAGATGATTGAGGCAATCTACAAGTGCCACGATATCAACCAGACAGTTATCGCATTCATGGATCAGATCCGTGATGAGATTGGCAAGCCAAAGCATGAGTATGAGAGTTGTGCTATTCCTGAGCAGATGTTCGAGGATATCAAGAAAATTGTTACTCCTGAGCAGATGGAGGAGGCAGTATTCACAGATGAGAAGCAGAAGCGTGAGGAAAATATAAGAGCAATCACAGAGCAGTTAGAGGAAGCCTTCGCTGACAATGAGGAGTACCTTGCAGTACTTGGTGAGGCTATTTACCAGTATCAGAAGAAGACTGTCAGAAAGATGATTTTAAAGGATCATAAGCGTCCGGACGGCCGTGCAATCAACCAGATCAGACCACTCGCAGCAGAGGTTGATTTGATTCCTAGAGTTCACGGATCTGCAATGTTTACCCGTGGACAGACACAGATTTGTGATGTTGTAACACTTGCTCCTTTATCAGAGATTCAGAAAATCGACGGACTTGATGCTAATATCACAACAAAGAGATATATGCATCACTATAACTTCCCTGCATACTCTGTAGGAGAGACAAAGGTATCACGTGGACCGGGACGTCGTGAGATTGGACACGGAGCACTTGCTGAGAAGGCACTTGTTCCTGTACTTCCAAGCATTGAGGAGTTCCCATATACTATCCGTGCCGTATCTGAGACATTTGAGTCAAACGGCTCTACATCAATGGCTTCAACATGTGCATCATGTATGTCACTTATGGCTGCAGGTGTTCCGATCAAGGCTATGGTTGCCGGAATCTCATGCGGACTTGTAACAGGCGATACAGATGATGATTTCCTTGTACTTACAGATATCCAGGGTCTTGAGGATTTCTTCGGAGATATGGATTTCAAGGTAACAGGTACACATAAGGGTATTACAGCTATCCAGATGGATATCAAGATTCACGGACTTACAAGACCTATCGTTGAGGAGGCAATCGCGAGAACACGTGAGGCACGTCTCTACATCATGGATGAGGTCATGAGCAAGGCAATCGCTGAGCCTAGAAAAGAAGTAAATGAGTGGGCTCCAAAGATTGAGCAGATTACAATCGATCCATCAAAGATTGGTGATGTTGTCGGACAGAAGGGTAAGACAATCAACGAGATTATCGACAGAACCGGTGTCAAGATCGATATCACAGATGATGGCGCTGTTTCAGTTTGTGGAACAGATAAAGAGATGATTGCAAAGGCAATCGACATGATTAAGATTATCACAACTGATTTTGAGCAGGGACAGATCCTTGAGGGAACAGTTGTAAGCATCAAGGAGTTCGGTGCTTTCATCGAATTTGCTCCTGGCAAAGAGGGAATGGTTCACATTTCTAAGATTGCAAAAGAGAGAATCAACAGAGTAGAGGATGTACTCACACTTGGAGACAAGGTAAAGGTTGTTTGCCTTGGCAAGGACAAGATGGGAAGAATCAGTTTCTCTATGAAGGATGTAAAAGAGGATTAATTAATATACGTTAAAGTATAACAATAATATCCAGGTAAAGGGCTGCACGCAGGTGCAGTCCTTTTAATATATGAAATTATAGTAAGGTGATATGATGTAAGGCAAAACAGGTGCATCTGTGACATATTGTGAAAACGAATCATATACTAAATTAAAAAATAGAATAATAATGAAAAATGCGAAATATAGTATAAATGCAAATCTGGTATATAAAAATGGATATAGTGGTAAAAATGTCAATATAGCAGTGCTTGATACGGGTGTGTTTAAACACAAACAGCTTGATGGGTGCATAAAGTACTTTATGGATTTTGTGGGTGGAAAGGAGACATGTTATGACGATAACGGGCATGGTACACATGTGTGCGGGATATTATCGGCTGCAGATATAGGCATGGCTCCGGGGGCAGGACTATATGTGTTTAAGGTGCTTGATTATCTTGGCATGGGACAGACGTCGGATTCAATTCGTGCACTTAAGTATATAAAAGAAAACTGTGTCAGACTTAATATAAAAATACTCAACTTCTCTGTAGGATATCTGCCATGTTCTGATACAGCAGAGCGTATTAAGATATTGAAGCTGATAGATGAATTGTGGGATATGGGAGTGGTAGTTGTTGCAGCAGCGGGCAACTACGGCCCGGCACCGTTTTCTGTAACTGTGCCGGGAATTTCAAGAAAAATAATAACAGTCGGAAGCTTTGATGATATAAGAAGTGGCAAAGGTCCGACCGACTGTTGTATTGTAAAGCCTGAGATTCTGGCTCCAGGGCATGATATCATAAGCCTTGGAACGAGGGATGGCACATATGTAAGAAAAACAGGTACTTCAATGGCTACACCGATTGTGTCAGGTGCCATAGCACTTCTATTGGAAAAAAATCCAAATATGAGACCGGAGGCGGTTAAGCTAGCCCTGTATAGTACATGTGACAGGGCAGGGGATAGTCACAAAGGCTCGTGGGGGATTATAAATGTTGATAAATTGCTTGGAATAATATAATATGTAGTAGTGATTTATTATAGAAAATATAGGAATATTTTGTTTAAAGATTGTAATTTCATGGTAGGGCTTATATGAGAAAAATATTACAAAAACTGCTTTCAAAGCTATTTATCGTTTCGACAATAATAATCATACAGATGATATGGTGGTTCTTCTTGTTTTATACGGCATCTGTTGCCAGCAGGGTGTTTCAGGATCTGCTGTATGTGGCAGCCATATTGCTTTCGCTTTATATTGTCAACAGGCGGATGAAAATGTATATAAAAATGTCATGGATATTTTTGATACTGAGTGTTCCAATCGTTGGTATTCCGTGCTATTTCTTTTTCGGAAGACCGGAGCTTACGTCGAAGACACAGAAAAGAATGGCAAGAATTGTGGAAGCATATGCGCCGCTTCGGCCTGAAAACGAGCTTCTAAATGAGACACTCAGACTGACAGATATGGATGCATACAGACAAAGCAGGCTTATCACTCAAAATCAGAAATATCCACTGTATGCGGAGGACTGCACAGAGTACTTTAAATCAGGTGAGGAGGCTTTTGAGAGCATTTTAAAAGATTTAAGGTCAGCTGAAAAGTTTATCTTTATGGAGTATTTCATAATCGGCAGTGGCGTTATGCTTGATCAGATACTTGATATACTCAAAGAAAAGGTAAAGCATGGAGTTGTGGTGAGAATCATATATGATGATTTTGGCAGCATAAATGCCATTCCGCCACATTTTATAAAGGAGATGGAGAGTATCGGAATACAGACCAGACGCTTCAATCCATATAAGCCCATGCTTTCAGTAATTATGAATGACAGGGACCATAGGAAGATACTGGTGATAGACGGACGTGTGGCTCATACCGGTGGTTACAATATAGCAGATGAGTATATCAACAAAAAAATCAGGTTTGGTTACTGGAAGGATGCCGGTATCCGTGTGGAGGGAGAGTGTGTAAACAGTTTCACGACGATGTTCCTTGAGATGTGGAATTATATCAATAAGGACAATGCTGTGCATGATGAATATCTGAATCCACACAATACCTTCAGCCAGTCAGAGAAAAGCGGTTTTGTCCAGCCGTTTTGCGATTCACCGCTTGAGCATGATGATGTAGGAGAGAATCTTTATGTGAGTATCATCTCAAGAGCTAAAAAATATGTTTATATTTTTACACCGTATCTGATACTTGGAACGGAGCTGTCACATGCTATGATATCGGTAGCCAGGTCAGGTGTTGATGTGCGTATTGTTGTACCTAAGATTCCCGATAAAAAGCTCATTTATCTGCAGACAAAAGCCAATTTCAGACCTCTTATCGAGGCGGGGGTAAGGATATATCTATATACACCTGGCTTTATACACTCTAAGTGTATAGTGGCAGATGATGATACTGCGATAGTTGGCACATGCAATCTGGATTTCAGGAGCATGTACTGGAATTTTGAGGATTTTGTATACATGTACAGGACTCAGTGCATCGGAAAAATAAAAGAGGATGCGATAGAGACGTTTGCGGTTTCAGAGGAGGTGTATGAGGAAAGCACAAATGATATCTCATTTGCAGGCAGGCTGCTGCAGAGTATTTTGCAGCTTTTTGCACCGCTTTTGTAAATGTGTCTGTAAAGCGTCTGATAAAAATCTGTTGAATAATGTTACAAGTTGTAATATAATAATCCAAGCGATTGCGTAAGCAACGCACGAAGAAACTGAATATGTAGCATAAAGGTGTCGGAGCAGACAAGCATTTGAATCTGATTTATGACAGGCGATGTGAAGCTGGCTCCGGTGAAAAGGGAAACAGGTGCAAATCCTGTACGAACTCGTCACCGTAATTAAGGAGTGACGGCCGATAGGTCACTGGGCAACCGGGAAGACGGCCGAAGCAATGATATATAAGCCGGGAGACCTGCCTTTGTGTTGTACGGAAACAATAGTGTTTCAAGCCACGAGTAACTGGCTGTACGTGATGAAATAATTATAATTACAGACAAGGTTATGATAGCTGTATAGTCTGGGTTAGAAGGATTTTGACATGTATAGCTCTTTGACATAATAGTACAAAGAGCTTTTATTTTTGACGCTTTAAATGTTTTCGTCTTACATATTTAAAACATGTGCAGCTTAATAGCTGCAAGGAGAATGAAAAGGAGAAAACATGAAAAAGAAATTAGTAGTAGTACTGATGGCAGCAGTTATGGCTATGACAGCAGTGACCGGCTGTGGCAGCAAGGCAGATGATGCAAAGAATGATACACAGGCATCTAAGGCTTCAGAGAGTGAGACAAGCGCAAACGCAGATCAGGAGGCAGCAATGCATGTGGCTGATTTAATCGATGCAATCTACGTGCAGGAGAGAACAGATGATACAGACAAGCAGTGCAAGGAGGCTAAGGAGGCCTGGGACAAGCTCACAGATGCACAGAAGGAGCTTGTAGAGGGAGAAAATGCTGATCCTGACTATTTCGGCAGAGATACAGGCGATGCTTCAAAGGATGATCCGAGAAACCAGGATGATATCGGCGAGAACGAGATTCTTGTAGTAAGCTTTGGTACATCCTTCAACGACAGCCGTGTGGCTGATATCAAGGGTGTGGAGGATGCAATAGCAGCTGCAAATCCTGACTGGTCAGTCAGAAGAGCCTTCACAGCACAGATTATCATCAATCATGTACAGGCAAGGGATGACGAGAAGATTGACAATATGGATCAGGCACTTGAGCGTGCAGTCAAAAATGGTGTAAAGAATCTTGTGGTACAGCCTACACACCTGATGCATGGCGCAGAGTATGATGAGCTTTCAGAGGCTGTAGAAAAGTATAAGGATAAATTTGAGTCTGTAAAGATTGCAGAGCCACTCCTCGGCGAGGTTGGAAGTGATGCAACAGTTGTAAATGAGGATAAAAAGGCCGTTGCAGAAATTCTTACAGAGGAAGCAGTAGAAAAGGCAGGCTATGACAGCCTTGATGCTGCAAAGGAAGACGGGACTGCTTTCGTATTCATGGGACACGGAACCTCTCATACCGCAAAAATCAGTTACAGCCAGATGCAGAACCAGATGAATGCCCTCGGATATGACAATGTATTCATCGGCACTGTAGAGGGTGAACCTGAAGATACTGCATGCGAAGCAGTGATCGAAAAGATTCAGGAAGCCGGCTACAAGAAAGTAATTCTCCGTCCTCTGATGGTTGTTGCCGGCGACCATGCAAACAACGATATGGCTGGCGACGATGATGACGCCTGGAGGAGCCAGTTCGAAGCCTCCGGCGTATTTGACAGCATTGAAACCCAGATCGCCGGTCTTGGACAGATCCCTGTCATCCAGGATTTGTATGTTTCCCACACACACGCTGCCATGGAAGAGCTCGGCACATCGGCTGCATCCAACTCTGACACTACAGATGCTGTCCTGGAAGATGGAACCTATGAAGCAGAGTTCAAAACTGACAGCGGCATGTTCCATGTAAATGAAGCAAACGACGGAAAAGGTGTCCTGACTGTAAAAGATGGACAGATGTCCATTCACATCAGCCTGACCTCCAAAAACATCGTAAACCTGTTTGTCGGCAAGGCTGCTGACGCCAAAAAGGATGGTGCAGAGCTTTTACAGCCCACCACTGATACCGTAACCTACGATGACGGCACGACCGAAGAAGTAAACGGATTTGACGTTCCGGTAAAAGCGCTGGATAAAGACTTCGACCTCGCCCTGATCGGAACCAAGGGAAAATGGTACGATCATACCGTCAGCGTTACCAACCCGGTAAAGGTTGACTAAAACCCAAGCCTGCTCCGACAAAACACACTAAGTTTATACAAGCATTAGAATTCCCGTAAAGTGTGCATTCTAATGTCATGAATCCAAAAAGACCGCAGAACCCGTACAAACAATGTGCACGTTCTGCGGTCTTTTTTGTTTTCTATGAACCCTGTAGAGCGTTTTTTACAGTTCTACACAGCATGCGCCGTCCTTCAGCTCAGCCTCAAAGGTCTTTCCAAGGCAATGAACCTGTACGCGCTGATAATGCTTTTCATAGCCATCATGAACACAGGATACGGTCAGCTTTCCGTCTTTGAGTTCGCAGTGATACTGATTGTATACACCATCGCGGTATGCAAAGCTTTCGCCGTCGTCCTGGAAATGATCCCAGCTTCCTTCTCCGGGATACACCTCCAGCATCAGCACCTGATTGGTATCCTTCTCGCCCACGTAATTCTGCTTCGGCCATACCGGCAGCACTGCGCCTGCTTTTACATAGAGCGGGCAGGTATCCAGCGGAGCATCCCGCAGAATCCACTGTCCCTGATCGCCGGAAATCTTTTCACCTGTCCAGTAGTCATACCAGGTTCCTGCAGGCAGATAAACCATCTTCTTGCGATCGCCCTGGGTTACAACAGGCGCAGCGAGCAGATTCGGGCCTGCCAAAAATTCTGTATTGCACTCCTTTGCTACTTCATCCTTTTCATAATGAAGCACCAGGGAACGCATGATCGGCAGTCCGGTCTTCTCTCCGGTAAAGAACAGGTCATAATAATACGGGATCAGATGATATCGAAGCTGTGCTGCTTTCCGGTAAATATCCACGGTTTCCTGATCGAATCTCCAGGGCTCCTGATACCGTGTTCCGATTGCGGAATGATTTCGGAATAACGGAGAGAAGCATCCAACCTCTACCCAACGACACATCAGCTCTTTTGTACAATCCGAACCGAAACCGCCCACGTCTGTACCGACAAAGGACATTCCGCTCATACCAAGGTTACACAGCTGCGGGATCGCCATCTGCAGATGCGCCCAAATGCTGTGATTGTCGCCTGTCCATGCTGTGCTGTATTTCTGCGTGCCGGCATAGCAGGCTCTCGTGATGACAAACGGACGTCTGCCGTCCCGCTGCTTTAAGCCCTCGTAGGTTGCCTTTGCCATGTTATGACCATAAACGTTGTGCATTCTCGCGTGGTCGCTCTTTTCGTCCTCATCGGTAAACACCACGTCCTGAGGCAGCTCTCCACGGAAGCTTGCCGGCTCATTCATATCATTCCATACGCCGCGTACGCCTTTATCTACAAGGAACTGCTGATTCTCGCCCCACCAGTCACGCACTTCTTTTTTGCCAAAATCCGGATAAACCGCATCTCCCGGCCATACTGCATTGACATAGATCTCACCCTCCGGTGTCGTTGCAAAATAGCCGTTCTCCACGCCTTTGTCGTAAACAGAATATCCCTCTTCCAGCTTTACACCAGGATCAATGATGGTTATGATCTTGATGCCGTCCTTCGCCAGATCTGCGATCATCTTTTCCGGATCCGGATAACGTTCCTTATCCGGTGTCCAGGTAAATACCTTGTAGTGATCCATATAATCGATATCCAGATGAATGGCATCGCAGGGGATTCCGCACTCTCTCATGTGGGAAACAACATCCCGGATTTCTTCCTCAGACATATAGCTCCAGCGGCACTGATGATAGCCCAGGGTCCACTTCTGCGGAACCGGAACCGTACCTGTCAGATAAGTATAATTGCCAAGCACCTCCGGCATACTCTCGCGGGCGATCAGATAATAATCCAGATTGCCGTCTGCAGCGCCATACCAGTAATACTCCTCCGATTCCTTGCCCATATCAAAGCAGGATCTGTAGGTGTTATCATAGAACAGGCCAAACACTGCATTTTTATGTAAGGTAATAAAAAACGGGATGGATTTGTAGAGGGACTTGAAATTGTCCATCTGCGGAGCCGGATCATCCGTATTCCACATCACATATTCATAGCCGCGCTTGTCCATAAAGCCGGTCTTATCACCAAGTCCGTAAAAGGCTTCGTCACCCTCAAGCTGCTTGACAGTTGCTTTAATCTCTAGCGCAAGATCAATAAAATCC
>ERZ779932.447-NODE-447-length-19424-cov-1.764727_pt1 | contig 19424 bp, 9 predicted proteins | sample MGYA00511064_ERZ779932 | MGnify/ENA primary metagenome ERZ779932 (study PRJEB29588, sample SAMEA1966821) | human gut metagenome | biome: human gut; feature: human-associated habitat; material: faeces | place: Denmark | collected 2008/2010 ...
GGTCCAGCCGGCGGCTCCATGCGCATAAGGATGATTAGGAACGTCGTTCTCCTCGTCCCAAGCCGGGAAGCTTTCCGGGGTGGTTAGGCGATATCGCTTACCTTCTGCCAAGGCGATCGTGTACCAGCAACTATCCGTCTCGCCATACCAATATGCGTATTTACCTTGTGGGGAGAGGCGGAACCGTCCATAATCCGCTTGGGCGATTTGCTTGCGCTCCCCGTTATCCAGCGATACGGTATAATAGTCGCTGCGTGTGCGGGCCTCCCACATGGAAGACAAAGAATAGGGACGGGAAGTGGAAAGGAGCGCCAAGGCTGCGTCACCCTCGTTACCCAATTGGATATTCGGTAATTCCTCATTCGCCAATTGGAAGATAGAGCCGTTGCCCAGATTATAAACCGCTTGATAGCTTTTCTTTAAGTCTTTTTCCTTGTTATAATTCTGTACGGTATATTGTACGGGCTCATCCCAACTCCAAACCTGTACGTTCGGACGATTCTCGGCTAGTTGGGTCGTGTCTTTTTGCCTCGGCTCCGGTGAGGTACCGAAGAACAGACGGGAAGCAGATTTCGAGAATTGAAGCATCCCGTTCTCATTGATTACCCATTCAGCGGGGAAAGCCTTGTTTCCACGGGTGGCGATTTCTTTTGCGGGAGCGTTATGCTCGGATAACCATAAGCTTAACGCTTTGTAAGAAGAATCTTTGTCGGCGCAATATAAGAAAGCTAGCCGTTCCCCTTTCTCGTCGAACGTGGTTTGTTTGAATACGCCTTTTCCCTCTTTGATGAGCGCCGGACTTCCTTTCTCCGGGTTCAAGGTGAATATACCTGCTTCTCCTTCCGCTGCGCTCGTGTAATATAGCATACCGCTTTTCTTGGCGAATTGGAAATCCGTTACGGTCGGGAACTGGAAGGTCTTGCTTCCATCCAGCGAACGGACGTACAACGTGGAGTCCTTCCGGCCTCTTTGATAAGCGATCCAATCCGCCTCGTCCGCTAATTTGAAGGTTTTGAGGGAGTCTATCGTCTCCTTTTTACCGGCGACGGAATAGATTACCAAGGTGTTCATCGGCATCTTGTCCTCTTTCGTCTTCAATACTTTCAGGGAATCTACCGTGGACTTTCCGGGTGTTTGCGTGACAACCAGATAACCCGAGGAAGCGGAGAACGCGAACTTATCGGCCGGAGAAAAAGTGGCGGTCTCTTGCCCTTGGGCCGCATACAAATAAACGGTAGCGTCACCTTCCCAAGGTTCCATCTTGCAAGCTACCCATTTTCCGTTGTCCGAGATCTCCCGGTCCGTGATTCGTTGCCAAGTGACTAGGTCATCAACTGTTAGGCTTTTAGAGGCGTTTTGCGCGAAGGCTGGGGAAAGACTTCCCAGACATGCTACAAAAGCCAAGTACTTTAAGTGTCTCATCATGGTTATGTATTGATTTTAAAACAAAGATAATGGCTTTATCAGAATCTTTGTTGCTTTTGACCGGAATTTGCTTCTGGAAAAACACGTACGTGTTTTCTGGACAAGGTAATGGCGTTTTTAATGTATTGATTATCAGTGTCCTTTTTGAGCGTTCTAATGATCGCAGTTATAAGCGGCTTACAATGGGCATTATAAAGGTGTTACATTGCCTATTGTAAAGACCTTATAATGGGCATTATGATGATAGGAAATTCCTTTGGTCAACGGTAGGAAAAAAGGTTTGTAAGTGGTTAGTTATTCACTTCCCAAGCCGTAAGTTATCCACTAGGTATAGCCGTTAGTTATTCACTCGACAAGCCGTTAGTTATTCACTTCCGAGGCCCAAAACGGGGGAGTTTATATTGAATATGTTATTTATTGCAAGGAGATATTTTAGTACGCTATTATAATGTACGCATGTACATTATATTATATATATGAAAATGATTGTTGAAAACGATCGTTATAATTAGTCATTTGCAAAGGTACGCGTTTCTTTGACTTCTGCAACCCTTCCGAGCTATTTTTTTGTTCCCTTATTCGCTTTCTTATCAATAGGATAGCCTATCCTTTACGAAACAACCGATTCCGTAAACGAACCTCCCGTTTTTCTTCTTTAAAAACGCAAGATCTAAACGATCGTTTAGACTAGTCGTTTTCGAATAGGAGGTGATCGGTTAATATGTTGAATGATATTTAATTAACACTATTATTAATATTTAAATTAGAGATTATGAACAAGAGAATTTCTACGTTGATGACAATGGGCTTGCTGACCGCAGGTGCATTGTTTACTACTGCGAATGCTCAAACAACCAAAGAAGCGGCAGATACCCAATTCAATGGCAGCAAGTATTATTATCTTGCGAATGAGAATGGCGGAACTTACAGCTACATTGGTGGACAGAGCGTGAAAAAAGGTACTGCGGAGCAATACACCGCATTGAATACTACGGCGGAAACTGATAAGGATGTAGTTAGTGGCGATGGTGCGTATTTATGGGCTATTTCTCATGTAACTCGTAATGGTAAATCCTATTTTACGTTTAAGAACAAGGAAACAGGTACTTTATTGTCTTTTGCCACGGATGGTACAATCACTACGACGGTGGATGCAGGCAAGGCTAATGAGTTGACATGGTTGGACGCAAACAAGTATATTCAAGCAGGTAAGGCTATCCAAGCCGTTGACGCTTCTCACCAAATCGGGCTTTCGGGTACAACTTGGTCAATGAACTCTAGCGGAGTAAATATTCAAGTTTTCGTACAGGATGCAGCTCCTGTTTCTGTTGATGACTTAAATGCGGCTTTAGGTAATGGTTTCGCTTTGAGTTTTCCGGCGATTAATCCACAGCCGAAGGAGAATATCTTCGATCAGAAGATTAGGGCTTATAACTTTGCTGGAGAGACTTGGGCTACAAACTTGTCTTTACCGTCAGGAACTTATTTCGCCGTATCTGCTCCGAAAGGTGGTATTGTAGATGAGGCAACTTTCAAGGCTTCTACCTTTATCGCTGTAGACCCGGTAAACCATTTTGGTATCAATGCGCTGAAGAGAGCGGATGGCGTTGGTTTCGCTTTCAAGTTGGTATCCGGAGAGAATTTGGTAATGACTGCAAACACGTCTAAGGAGCAAGTTTACGCCGGTAACGCTGCGTTTACGGTATCAGAGATGGATAACGTAAACAAACCGGGTGAATATACATTGAAACTGTCTTCCGTACGTGTGAAGAAAGATGCGGCTAAAGACGATCAAACTACAGTTCCTGATGTTTATGTAGACGCTATTACCTCTACAGGCACTACTTATGTAACAACGACTAGCAAGCCGACTACCGCAAAATGTACGATTAGCACTTCCAATATGCTGAAAGCTTCTGAATTGTTGAGTAAGGATGCGCCGTCCGTATTTAATGTATTGTTCGTAAGCAATGAGAAGAATGTGACTAAATCCGGTTCTTCCGAATACGGTAAGTACTTAGGTTTAAAAGTAGGAACGAGCGATTATGAGTTGTTCGCTCAAGGCCCGGATTATGTAAACTTGAACGCTCCGCAGAATCAGTGGGTAGTAACTAAGATTGACGGGCAGAAGTTCACGTTCACGAACCGTGAGGTAAATACCTATAATACTTCTACGGGTGCTGCCACAGGCCTTTCATTCACGGCTTCTTTACGTAAGACCGATGAGGCTAATGTTTACGAAGTAAATGCGGAGTCTAAGACATTCACTTATGCTTATGTTGCAAATAACTCATATACGATTTCTAATGACAAAGATTTGGCAACAGTAGATGGCTTGAAGATCAAATTGATCCCTGCTACGGTAACTCCTTCCGCAGGTTACGCTGATTATTCAGACGCTGAGCTTGCTGAGTTAGCTAGACTGAAATTTACGGTTGGATCGAATGTTCTTTATAAGGATTTGTACTTGAAAGCTAAATATACAGGCTCTACTCCTTCTTCTGTAGAGGCTACTCAAGAAGCGTTGGATGCCGCTGAATGGGAAATCATCAAGTTCGATTGCAGTGCCGCTGAAAGCGACGTGGCTAAATCCGATACGATCTATGGATCTACAAAATACGCTTATATCGTAAAAGACGAAGAGACTAAGACGAAAGACGTGAAAGATATCGCTATCGTATCTTACGCATTCAAATTGCATATGGACGGTAAGGCTTTCTATTTGAATGAAACTCGTGGAAGCTATTCACTTATTCAAGAAGATGACGTGGAAGACGCTCCTAGATTTATCGTGAAGGAGAACAAGAACGGTTCCGCTTATTTAATTAAGGCTGGTACAGAACGTAAATACACAGAGATCATTAATAAGAATACGCAAGGTTTGGCTTTGAGTAGTACGGATGGCAAGTTGACGCAGGAAAGTATTTATGCGACAGCAAAAGACGTAAAAGCTAGTTTCTTCGTAGTGAGAGATATCACGACTCCTTCCTTGCCTTCTGTTCTTAGACATGCTTCTTTCCAAGCATTGGAAGGTGGTTTCGTGGCTGTAGGCGAGGCTAACGACGCTGTTATCGCTCCGACAAGCGCAGATGCGGAGAACTTGACATTCTGGTTGGATACTGCTGATACGAAAGCTTATACTCCTTCATTCTATATCTCTAAGGGTGTTGATACGACAGCCAACGCTCCGAGAATGTTCTTGTATAACGCTAAGGATTCCGCTTCTTATTACAACCCGGGTTCTGCTAGCCTAGTAACAGACGATAGCTATAAGTTGGTGGATCGCACCTCTATCAAGGCTATTTTCCGCCCGGCTACTTTGGTAGGTATCGATACTTTGTCTACTACTGTAAAAGGTAAGGAAACAGAGGTGACCGCTAAGAATGGCTTGAACAACTTTAAGTTCCAGATCGTATTGAAAGATGCTACTGTAGAAGGTGAGTATATCATCAAGAGTTTATCTAGTTCAAACTATATCTTCAACTTGAACGGTAAACTTGGATTCACGAACGATAAATCAGAGGCTTTGGTCGTAAGCGTTGAGAACGGTATCATCCCGACCGGTAACGAGTCTATCGACAGCTCCGCCTCTTCTATCGTAGTGATCGGCAACGCCGGTTCCGTAACGATCCAAGGCGCTCAAGGCGAGACGGCTTATGTTCGTAACCTGTTGGGTATGCCATTGGCTGAGACAGTGGTTACTTCCGATAACGCTACGATCGCTGTTCCCGCAGGAATCGTTCTTGTAACGGTTGGCGACGAGACTGTAAAGGTGGTCGTTAAATAAGACATGTAAAGGAATAATGAAAAATAAATCGAAAATCATCCCCGTGCGGATTATCCAAGTATCCCGTGAGGGCGAACAAGCGGGAATGGATTAATATTAATACTAAAGTAATAAATTAAAGTTCATCCCTTAGTACTTCCGTGAGGAAGGAAAGCGGGAAAAGAATCAGCCCCGGTCGTTTGTTCGATCGGGGCTTACTTTTTCGGCTCAGTCCTCACTATATGGAAATCTTCACAGTCATATTTCCTATCGCAAAAGTAGGAGATGATAATAACAGTTGCAAGGACAAATAGTTAAAACATCTCAGATGTTCCATTATATAGGATTTTGCGATAGTATGATTTGTACTAATGATTCGTCCCCTCGAATAAATCCTTTGAATTGTTGGATAAGCCATTCTTTAGCTTGAACTGGTTGAACGTATAGCTAAGGGTCAAGCCTATCAACGGGTAATCGGGCCGGATTCGTGTTTTGGAAATCAAGTTCGAGGAAGTGATCGTATTGACATAACGGGCCGTATTGAAGACATCCCGGAAAGAGAGGGTGGCCGTCAACTTCCGTTTGAAGAATTGTTGCCGTATCGCTAGGTTGACAAACCAGAACGACTGGGTTCTTCCTTGGGTGGTTACGGAAGGGCCTACGAAATTGCCGTCAAGCTGTATCCTTGTGTATTTACCTGCCGTGAAAGCGTTGTTCCATGCGATCTCGTAATTGGTACTGGTCTCATTCTTCCCGTCCGTCTTATACTCGTTCTCTACCCGGTAGTGATAAAGGCTACCGTTTATTTGCGTATTCCACCAACTGGTGGCCTGCAAACTGCCCGATAGTTCTATTCCGGTGGAATAATCATGTCCCACGTTCGCCATGGAATCCAAGGTAACCCCGGCTTGGTAAGGAACCCGTAATCGTTCGATCTTGTCTTTGCGGGTTCGGTGGAATAGGGAGGCAGACAAGGCATTGTCGCCGGAAGTCAAGGAATAATTCAACTCGAAAGAATGAATGTACTCCGGGCGTATATCCGGGTTACCGATCTCGGCTGTATAGTAATCCTTGTAAGTGATGTATGGCTCCATGAAATAAAGCTCCGGTCGGGTCGTACGACGGCTGTAAGCGAATAGAAGCTTCTGATTTTGTGTGAGGTTATAACCGATATGGGCGGATGGGAACAACTCAAAACGCTTTTGTAGGCGGTTTGCCCAATCTTTGGAGCTACGTAATACTTGATGCGTATGTTCTCCCCGTAATCCTACTTGAAAATCAAAAGACCGGTAGCTATCCCCAACGATCGCATAAAGGGAGTTGATCCCTTGTTGGAAATAGAACGTGTTGTAAATATCGTCACGCCAGAAGAACTCTTTGGTATCCGGGTTCCAAAACTGCATACTATAATCGCCGTCTTCCGAGTATGAGAAATATTGATAACCCGCCTTGATTTGTCCGGTTTTGCTGTATGGAAATACATAATCGGCTTTCGCACGGACGGTCCAACGATGTTCGGCCTCCCACGCACGATGACCTTGCTGGCGTACGTTGTTTTTGTCGAACAGATCGCTTTGGAAATATTCCAGAGCGTCGCCTCCATATTTCAAGAAGAAGCTACCGCTAAGGTTATGCCCCTTATCATTGAACTTATGATCCACGGCCAGATTCCCTAGTCCGAAAGTCTCATGGATATCAAAGTCGTCAAGGCTCTTGAACTCTCCGTTCTCGAATTGCTCGCCATTAGCGGAACGTTCTTCCGTATATTCCAGATCCCCTTTTCGCTTGAGTCCGGCATATCCACCTTCCGTGTTAATGGAAAAAGTCGTTTGTTTTTGTGTATAGCTCCAACCTCCATTGAGAATATATGCGTAGCCGTTACTTTCACGGGGGCCATTGGAATAAGAAGTCGTTGTCGTATCGTTTACCAACGTCGTTTTCTCTTGGGTAAAATGACTTTTGCGAAGTCGGTTTCCCACATAACCGCCTATACGCCATTGAGACGCCTTGTTTTGTCCGGTCAACAAGAAATCCAAGGTCCGGCTCCATACCGTATTCCCGCTTAGGTTGATTACTCCGCTCAACCCTTCCCCGAAGTTCTTCTTGGTAATGACATTGATGATCCCGACATCACCCCCTGTATCATGTTGGGCGGACGGGGTAGTTATGATCTCTATATTCTGGATTTGTCCGGACGGGATCTGTTCCAAGGCTTGGGTCCCGGTAAATATACTGGGCTTTCCATCTACGTAGACCGTGAATCCGCTACTTCCCCGGAAGGTAACCTCTCCCTCGGCGTTCACCCGGATGGAAGGCGTGTTCTCTAGAATATCGACAGCGGTTCCTCCCGAGGAAAGCAGGTTGGAAGAAGCCTCGATGATCTTTTTATCCAGTTTATAGATGACTTGTTTCTTGTTGGCTACGACCTCCACTTCCTGTAAGCCTACCTCAAGCATTTGCATCGGGATAATACCCAGATCCTTGATCTGCTCTGTAAGGATAAACTCCTCTCCCATATAAACATCATATCCCAGAAAATGGATACGGATCGAATACGTTCCCGGTTTTACGGGCTGGATTAGAAAAGAACCGTTCGCTTCAGTCATAGCTTCTTCGACGATATGATCTCTATCATATAATACAACGTGAGCGTAGTCTAATGCCTTACGGGTGGTTTGATCGATTACGATTCCTTTAATACCCGGATTCGCATGGATAGATAGTAGCACGCTAAGGAATACTAGCGATAGAAAAAGTTTTCTCATATTTTACATTCGTTTTAGAATTGATACCGCAAAGCTAGGGAAATAGGGAGGGAGCGGGCCGGACATATGTTTCATAATACCGTACAAATCGTTCAATCTTTCTGTTTTCTGTGATTTTCACCCACTTAATCTTTATATTTGGGGCATTAATCGGATGAATGGATGAGAATATACCTTTTACTGCTGTTTGTACTTATGGTAACGAGAACGCAAGCTACCAACGTTATTTTTGACCGGATAACAATGGATAGCGGGCTTTCTTCTTCCTCGGTGACCTCTATTTTGAAGGATCGTACCGGGTATGTCTGGGTCGGGACGACTGAAGGCTTGAACCGCTACGATGGATATACGTTTAAAGTATTCTTGCCCGTACCGGATTGCCCGGAAAGTATACAAAGCAGTTCTATCGATAAATTATTCGAGGATTCAGATGGAGGTATCTGGATCTTTTTTTCCTCGGGTGGGATTAGCCGTTATGACAGAGGTTCGGATACATTTTTGAATTTCACGAAAGAATGGCTTCGACAACAGTTACGTGTGTATGGTAGTCCTACTTGTTTCTCGGCCTCCGTTCCGGGACATATCTTTATAGGTACGGAGAACGGGATGTTGGAGTATGACGCTAAAGAGAAGAAATTGGTACGCCTTTCTTCGGCGGGTTCGGTAGTCTCGTCGTCTCCTGTGAATTGTTTGTATTCGGCGCCGGATCATTCGTTTTGGGTAGGGACTTTAGCTGGTTTTAGTTTGTATGACAAAGAAACAAACCACTTTCAAGATTATACGATACGGACAAATGACCGGGAGGATATCAATGCCGGCAATTTGAATGGCGTTAACGCGATCTATATCGACCGGTTTGATTATATGTGGTTAGGTACGGGACGTGAAGGGGCTTTTCGTTCGGTTGATATGGGAGAGCGAGAGATCTTCCAATCTGTCGGTCGTGAGGATACTCGGGTATATCAATTCTTGGAGACCGGTGATGGTGATTTCTGGATCGGACATAATAAGGGGACAAGCTTGATTAGCCGGATGAATCGGCTTGCCTTGCGATGTGAGCATTTCTTTGACCGGCCGGAGGATCTGGAACCTACGGGAGAATGCCAAGTGAGATCCATCTTCGAGAGTAAGGACGGAACGGTCTGGTTTGATGATAGCCGTTTCAATCAAGGTCTTTTTTATTATTCTCCGAAGGAGAGGAAAATGGGACAGTTGAGGAACGTGCCGGAAGACGCACATTCAATCAGCAGTAACCAGATTACCTGTTTGTTTCTGGATGACTCGGATCATCTGTGGGCGGGGCATTCCACGTATGGGGTGAGCCATGCGGATTTAACACCTTCCTTGTTTCGATATACCTTGGGATACACGGAAAAAGAGAATCTGTCTTCTCTTCATATCCTAGCCGTTTATGAGGATTCGGACCTGAATCTTTGGGTTGCGACCTCTAGGGGATTAGATCGGATTAACCATAAGACTTCCCGGGTAGATATGCGTTTTACCTTCTCACCCCAAAAAAGTCCGTCCTCTTTATCCGGAAAGATTATAGGTTCTATCCGTGAGGATTCGGAGCGGAACCTATGGATCAGTTATCAAGACGCCAACCCGGACCGGTTGAATCTGGATGATTTCCGAATCCGCCCTTTTATACCGGATTACCAAGTCTCTTATGATTATCCGATCAACTCGTTGTCGGAGTTATGTAACTTATGCGTGAGCGAAGAGTCTTGGTTTTGGGGAGGAGCGGATGAGGGGCGGCTTCGGGTGTGGGATACGAAGACGAGAGCGCTTATCACGTATCGATATATACCGGGTGAGATGAATCCCCTTGCGTCGAATCATATTCATTGTCTGTTTGTGGACTCTTCCGGTTATTTGTGGATCGGTACAAATGCGGGGTTGGATCAATACGACAAGCGAACCGGGCGATTTGATCATTTCACGGTACAGGATGGCTTATCGGGAAATATCGTACGAGGAATCCGTGAAGGCGAGCCGGGCATCCTGTTTGTCAGCACGAATAAAGGGCTGAGTCGCTTGGATATACAAAACCGGCATATCGTTAATTATACGACGGCAAACGGTTTATTATCGAATGAGTTTATGGGTGGCGCTTGCTGTAAGCGCAAATCGGGTGAACTTGTATTTGGCAGTAATGAGGGGATCGTTTCTTTTGATCCCGTTCAGTTAACGGACGGTTTGAGAAAAATACCTGAGTCTCTGCGAATCACGAACCTCACGATCGGAGACTCACGTGAGAAGCAAGGTTTACAGGTGGGTTTTATCGCATTCGATTATTCTCATCCCCGTAGTATCCGATACCGGTATCGTCTGGATGGATATGATACGGATTGGCGGGAGGTGGACGCCAGCGATCGTACGGCTATATATAACCGCCTACCACCGGGAAACTATGTGTTTCGGGTGGAAACTTCCGGCAATGGTTCCTATTGGAGCGCTCCCATTACCGAACCTGTCAGGATCTTTCCTCCTTGGTGGCGGACGTGGTTGTTTATTTTGCTGGTATTCGTGGTTGTATGCGTACTGTTGTATATCGCCTATAAGAGCCGGGTGCGCTGGTATCAGCTTCGCCAAGCCGAGTTGGAGCGTAAGATACAAGAACGTACACGGCTGTTGAAACAGGCCAAGCAAGAACTGGAGGAAAAAGATGCGTTGAAAACTCGTTTCTTTATGAATGTCTCTCATGAGCTTCGTACCCCGCTGACGATAATCAAGGGATTGACGGAGGATCTGGAACGGCATTCCGGTTCAGAAGAATCTTGTGGAGATAAAGAAACTTTGCGTACGATCTCCCGGAATACCAATCGCTTGATTCGGCATGTCAATGAATTACTGGATTTATCGGTATTGACCCGGGGAGTTCCTTCCCCGCATATTGTTTGTGCGAATCTCAGTCGATTCTTAAAGGAGATTTCGGAAACCTTTATTCCTTTGGCCGATTCCTATAAAATCGTGTTTACGTATTCGATTGCCCCAGATATCTCAATCGCTTATTTTGACAAGAATATCCTAGAGCAGGTTCTATATAATTTACTGTCGAACGCATTTAAGTATACGCCGGATGGTGGTTCGGTAAGCTTTTCCGCTTTATTGGAGCAAAGCTCATCCGATGCGGTCATGACTTTACGAATTACGGATAGTGGAATCGGCATTCCCCCCGAATCGTTACCGTATATTTTTGATCAATATTATAAGGGGGAATCGATAGCGTTTCGCCGCTCGGAGAGTTCGGGGATCGGCCTTGCGTACACAAAAGAGCTATTGGAGTTACATAAGGCAACCATTCAATGTGAGAGTGAATTGGGGAAAGGTTCTGTTTTTACGGTTGCCTTGCCTATATCGGAAGAGGCTTATCCTGAGGAGTGGTTGGAGTATTCGGAACCTAAAATGGAAGAGGCATCTTTGCGGGAATTAGTTCCATTGGAAGGAACAAACCCGGTCCCGGAGAATCTACGACAAACGCTTTTGTTTGTAGAGGATAATGAGGATCTATGTCGTTATTTGATGAATGCTTTTCAAACGGATTACCGGGTCGTGATAGCGAAAAACGGAAAGGTCGGCTTGGAGAAAGCCATGGAGATCCTACCGGACGTGATTGTCTCGGATGTAATGATGCCGGTCATGAATGGGATTGAATGTTGCGAGGCTTTGAAAACGGATGAACGGACGGCCCATATACCGGTTATCCTATTGACTGCTTTAGCGGAAGAACGTCAACAATTGGAAGGGTATGGAGCCGGAGCGGATGATTATCTGCCTAAACCGTTCAGTCTTGCTGTCCTAAAAGCGAAGATCAAGAATCTGCTCAAACGTAGTGAGCAACTAAAGTTATATTTCAGGGATCGGTTCGACTTGCGTACTCCGGAGCAAACCATCGCCGATCCGGATAAGGAATTTGTTTCGAAAGTGACAAGGGTCGTTCTGGCCCATTTGCAGGACCCGGAGTTTGATGTAGAGCTTTTCTGTTCCGAGATGGCGATGAGCCGTGCCAGCTTATTTCGGAAATTAAAGTCTACTACCGGTTGCTCCGCTTCCTCATTCACCCGTAATATACGTATAAAGCGTGCCGCCGAGTTATTGGGGCAGCACGCTTATTCGATCGGGGAGGTAGCTGCTCAGGTCGGCTTCTCCGATCCGAACTATTTTACCCGTTGCTTTAAAGAAATTTACGGGATCACTCCGAGTGAGTTTATTCAGACTTCACCGAGTTCACAGGATTCTCATTCGCCGCTTGCCAGTTCCGGAAAGTAACGGTACCGATCGTAACCGAGAGAATGATTAGGAAAGCTACGATGAAGACCCAAAGATGGAGTGGTGTTTTATAAGCGAAATTCTCTAGCCACTGTTGTGTTCCCATCCATGCTATTGGGATCGAGATGATGAAGCAAACGGAGACGATCCGGATATAAGTCTTGTTGAACATCAAAAGAATCTGTCCGGTAGTCGCTCCGTTGATCTTGCGGATACCGATCTCTTTCCGGCGGTATTGCGTCTCAAATAGCACGAGTCCGAATACACCTACGATAGAGATCAAGATCGCCATTATTCCGAATAGGGAGATTAGTTTACCCAGTGTTTGTTCTTTCTGATATAAATTGTTTAAGATGGTGTTGTAGAAAGAGATCTCGAAAGGGAAAGTCGGATCGATCTCTTTCAATGTTTCCCGGACGTGGGCGACAGCTTCCTGTAAATTCGTTTTCGAATTGAAGCGGATATAGGATACCAATTTAGGATTGGGTATATCGTTATTCAATGCGAATACGAAAGGCGAACTTGCGATCCGGCAAGAGTTAAACCGAAAATCCTTGCTGACTCCTAGAACCGTACGATCATTGAAACGATCTCCGGGATGTAAGTGGAAATCCCGCTCTGCCGCCGGATTGATGATATAATCACTTTGTGCCTTGTTTAAATCCTCCCGTGTAAAATCCCTTCCTTCCTCTACTTGGATATCCATGACGGAAAGGAAATTCTCGGAGGCATAGAATACCTTGAAGAATACATCCTTATCTTCATGACGGGCATATTCGAGATCGATCATGTCATCTTCTTTCGATAATTCGTAGACGGAGAAGGCCACATCCTCTATTCCCGGATAATCTTTAAGTTTCTGGATATATTGGGGCTTATGCTTGGCGTAGATCTCCGGTGTCAGGTTCACGATGGCTACTTGGTCTTTATTGAATCCTAGTTGCTCGCTAGAGGTCATGAAATGGTTCTGAAGTCCCATGAATAAGGTGACAATAATCAAGGCGATCGATACCGTGTATTGGAAACCGATCAGGGCGACACGTACTTTTTTCCCTTTGGGACTAAGACCGAAAGAGCCCTTTAGTACCAAGGCTGGCGCATAGGAGGTACTTCGTATAGCTGGATAAAGTCCCGCCAAGCAACCCGTCAAGATAGCGATCAGTGCAGTGAGAAGGATCAGGCCTTTGTATTGACTAAGACGTATATCCGCATCTACCCAATTAGCGATCGGTGTGTAAGACAAATCGTTTACGATGAATAAGGCGAGAATGTAGGATATCAAGCAGATCACGATCGATTCAATCAGTGAGATGGCTTGTAACTTATAGATGGAGCATCCTAATACCCGGTGCGTATTGATCGTTTTCAATCGTAGGGGAATCAACGAGGTTGTGAGATTGGTAAAATTGATTCCGGCGATGAATAAGATGAGGAAAGCGATACCCAGTAACACATAATTTGTCTCCCGGTGACCTTTCGGATTAAAGTCGAAAGTTGTATCATGCGTGTAATAAACTTCCTTTAAGGGGGTTAGACGTAATGCGATCTCTTGCGCTGAACCCATTTGGCTTTTAGCGAAATCGAAAGTCTTGTTGAAATGATCCAATACCTCCTCTTTATTTAGGGGATCGTCTAGCGTGACGTATATTTCGTTGGCATACATTTGCCAAGAACTTTTTAATAGATCCAGTTGGTCCATCGGGACGTAAATACGGTTTTGTACTGTAGTATTTCCCGGGAAATCCTTATAGACACCCCCAATAGTAAGTATCGTGGTACTTACAGGTTGCCAGCCACTACTGCCGGACATCCGGATACGTTTACCGATAGCGGATTGTTTGTCGAACAGCCTTTTGGCGACACTCTCCGGAATGAGTACGGAACCGGGAATGGATAGGCATTCGACGGAACCTTCTTTCATGTGGAAATCAAAGACATCTGAGATATTGGGTAGACAAAGCTGGAAGTTTTCCTTAAATACTTTCGCTTCTCCTTGATCGTCTACCTCGTCGATTTGGCAATACCGTTCTCCTCCGTAGAATGGATAACGGTAGGAGTAATCCGTGATATGAGCGGATGAGTTAACAAAAGCATCGCTAAACATTAGGCAATGGATGGCGTTATGCTCGAATTCTCCGTGATTTGCCTCTAGCCGGAAGGTTCGGCCCGATTTACTGTGCATGGCATCGTAATTCATCTCGTAATCCACCTGCATTACTATCAGGAGGAAGGCGGCGAAAGCGATTGTCAAGCCGAAGAGGTTTAACACGACGGCGGTCTTAAACCGCTTGAATAGATAAAGTAAGTTTCGAATCATTAGTTTCATTGTAACAGGTTTTAAATATATTCATTTTTTAGAAAAGAGGCAAATAATGTGCCATCGATGTAACGTTCTGCTAATCATAAGATAATAGAAAAATGCTTAGAAACGATTGTGTGTGCCTTCGCACGGTGCACGTTCGCTTTCGCACGTTATTTGATTTTAATTCGTAAGTTCGCGGATGTTTTACATATAGAAAGATAATTCGGAAATATCAGCATGGAAACTTCAAATAAACTCTGTTATTGGTTCCTTTTTTATAAAGACCAACTGTTGCTTCAGAAAGAGAATGATACGTATACCATCCCTTATGGCGAGAATCCCCCAGTTCCGGTTTCTCATACGCTGGAGGTTGATTACCGGGATGGACTTCCCGCGCGTACGGCAGAATTGGATACTCCGGTGGAGGGGAATGACCGTTACGTACATATGGGGTTGCGTGCCTCTTGGGATTATATCTCGAGAGCGTGTTACGAGAAGGCGGGTAAGGCTTTTCAATTGCTTTATTGGGATAGCCATAGCCGTTTCTGCCCGGTATGTGGTACTCCTACCGTACAGACTACGTCGATCATGAAGCAATGTCCTTCTTGCAAACATGAGATTTATCCGACAATCTCAGCAGCGATGATCGTCTTGATCCGTAAGGAGGATTCGATTCTTTTGGTACATGCCCGTAATTTCCGGGGAACTTTCCATGGATTAGTGGCCGGATTCTTAGAAGTTGGCGAGACCTTGGAAGAGTGTGTGCGCAGGGAGGTCCGTGAGGAAACGGGTTTAGAGGTCGATAATATCACTTATTTCGGAAACCAACCTTGGCCTTATCCGAGTGGCTTGATGGTTGGCTTTGTAGCGGATTATGTAAGTGGGGAAATTAAGTTGCAGGATGAGGAACTAAGCTCTGGTGCCTTCTATACCAAAGATAATCTACCGGAGATCCCCCGTAAGTTGAGCTTGGCCCGTAAGCTAATCGATTGGTGGTTGGATCATCAATGAGGAGTCCTTTTTTGCGGCCTCTGCCTGTTGTCTTTCGAATTTCTTTTTTTTAGAGATGACATCCGGGGTAGGGAGGTTGCCGTAGTTTTGCCAAGTTCCGTTGCGTTTTGCGTTGCGTTTATGGACATATGTTTTCCGGCTGGTCATCCTTCCTAGATCGAAGGTAGCTAGTGAGGTACGACCACTGGACGGAGTCCTTTTCAATTCATCTAAGATAGATTGATAGACAGGCAGTATCTTTTTATACGGTGGATTATGTCGCCAGAATACCGATGGCGGTAAATCCTTCAATGCTACTTTTCGGTGTGTCGTATCGTCTTGTTGGATATATTCTGAGAAATCTTTGGTGATAGGGATATTGCTGGGAGCGGCCAGTTGAGGTTTCCCCATCGGTTTTCCCGGTTCCGGGTTGAGGAAAGAACCGCTTTGGATTGCTTTTTGGAATTCAGGGTTCAATTTGATGGAATCTTTGCCTGCTAATACATCCTTTAGCCAGATCGAATCTTGCTCAGTCCATTGCGCATAGCCTAAGTGTATATTTATACAGACGAAAAATCCAATCAATAGTGGTCTCATGAATGCCTGAATTGTTAATTGTGTTCAAAGATAGTCTTCCTTCTTTCTCCTCGTTTTTTCTTTCGCTTAAATAGTCTTACCGTTTACTTAATCTTAACCCTCTTTGCGGACTATTAATTTAACAGTTCATCTGCGCACGGTAATCGTTCGATTACGCACGCTTCTTCCATTGATTTAATACCTACCTTTGAGGCATCACAAACTAGTTCAGCGCTTATGAAAAAGGGAAAACTATTAATTATAGATGATAATGAGGACATCCTTTTTGCCCTTAACTTATTACTGGAGCCCTATATGGAACAAATAAGAGTGGCTACGCAACCGGAGCGCATCGATCATTTCATGCGGACTTTTATCCCGGATATTATCTTGTTGGATATGAATTTCAAACGGGATGCTATTAGTGGTCAGGAGGGTTTCTATTGGCTGGAGAAGATAAAGAAGATAGACCCGGACGTGGTGGTTCTTTTTATGACTGCCTATTCGGATACGGATAAGGCCGTGCGGGCGATTAAGGCGGGAGCTACCGACTTTATCCCGAAACCTTGGGAAAAGGAGAAATTACTCGCTACACTCTCTTCTGCATTGGAACTTCGGGAGAGTAGGGCGGAAGTGCGAAATTTAAAGAAACAAGTTGAGATTCTTAGTTCACCCGAGGATGCTGGCTTCGAGATCATCGGTGAAAGCGAACCGATGCAGGCTATTTTCGCTACGGTCGATAAATTAAAGAATACGGATGCCAATATATTAATCTTGGGGGAGAATGGAACCGGTAAAGATTTAGTTGCCCGCGCCTTATATCATCAATCTCCGCGTTCGGAGAATCTTTTCGTCGGGATCGATGTGGGCTCTATTCCGGAACAACTTTTCGAGAGTGAATTATTTGGCTATGAGAAAGGGGCTTTTACGGATGCCCGTAAGGAAAAGCCGGGACGAATGGAGGTAGCTTCCGGTGGTACCTTGTTCTTGGATGAGATCGGGAACTTAAGCCTTTCCATGCAAGCGAAACTGTTGACCGCTTTGGAAAAACGACAGATAACCCGCTTGGGAGCAACGCAACCCATACCGATTGATATCCGGTTGATCTGCGCAACGAACGTGAATATCCATCATCTTGTGGCAGAAGGTACTTTCCGGCAAGATCTTTTATATCGTATTAATACGATCGAGTTACATATTCCTCCCTTGAGGGAACGAGGAAATGACGTGATCTTATTGGCTGAACATTTCTTGTCGAAGTATGCCCGTAAATATAAGAAAGACTTGAAGGGCATTAACAGGGATGGGAAGAATAAGCTACATAATTATGCTTGGCCCGGTAATGTACGTGAACTGCAACATGCGATTGAACGGGCGGTTATCTTGTCTGAAAGTAATTGGCTAAGGCCGGAAGACTTTATTCTGCGTTCTGTCCCGCTTAGGGATAAGGAACCATCCGATGAGTTAAATTTGACGGTATTGGAGAAAGAAGCAATCGAACGTGCCTTACGTCGTGCCGAGGGGAATATCACTCGTGCCGCCGAGCTTCTAGGGATTACCCGCTTTACCTTGTATCGTAAATTGGAGAAATTTGGCTTATGATACGTTACTTGTTGTTCGCTCGTATTTTGGGGATCGTGGTCTTGTCTTTTACTGCCTCATTCTTAATGCTGAAAGGGTTTTTGTTTATTCCTGCGCTGTTCGGATTTTGTATTCTTGCGCTTTCGGTTTTCTTATATAAGGATCAGCAAAAGACTGTTAAGCGGATGGAATACCTGATAGAGAGTATTCATTACGGGGATCTGAGCCTGTTTTATCCTTCCGATTCAATGACGGAAGACGAAAAGGCTTTGGCCTCTTCTATGAACGCTGCCTTGGAGGCTTTGCGGAGTCGATTGTATAGTTCGGTGGTCGCTGAGGCGGAAACCGAGGCATGGCAGAAACTTATCCGGGTATTGACGCATGAGATCATGAACTCGATCGCTCCGGTAATCTCTTTATCGGAGACGGTAGCCGAGCGTGCGACGATAAATGGCATGAATGAGAAAGACTACGCTATCATGGTACAAGCCATGCAAACGATCCACCGAAGAAGTAAGGGGTTATTGGATTTTGTCGAGAATTATCGGAAATTAACCCGTCTGCCTTTACCTACTTTACGAAACTTCTCGGTTTCGGCTCTCTTTGACGATATCCGGCTTCTATTCCCGGAGAAATCCGATATCCTCTTCTTTCATGTAAAGCCGGAAGACTTGAATTTATATGCGGACCGGATCATGGTGGAACAAGTATTAATTAATCTATTGAAAAATGCGATAGAGGCTTGTGAAGAATCCTCATCCCCTCAAATTATAGTGGAGGCTGTCCAAAAAAACGGTATGGTAATTATTTCGGTGATTGATAATGGTAGCGGAATTGTTCCCGAGGCAATCGACAAAATCTTCGTTCCTTTCTTCACGACTAAATCTAAAGGTTCCGGCATCGGATTAAGTCTTTGCCGGCAGATCATGAACCGTCATAGAGGAAGTATTAGTCTCGACTCTCAAGTAGAGAAGGGTTCCTCTTTCGTTTTGCGTTTTCCGATTGTTACCAAACGGATTCTATAAATAAGTATTAATACATGCGATTAGCTTATCCGGCTTGATCGGTTTAGCGATGTAAGAGGAGAATCCGCTTTGTTTTACCCGTTCCTCATCTTCCGCGAAGGCGAAAGCTGTTACGGCGATGATAGGAATGGACTGGTTCTTTTCCCGAATTACCCGTGTAGCCTCATAGCCGTCTACGATCGGCATTTTTAGGTCCATTAGGATTAAGTCCGGTTGATATTTATTGAATAAATCGATCGCTTGTTCCCCGTTCCATGCGTGTATAAGGTTATAATCTTTCAACATGGCTTGGAATAAAGTATAGTTGCTTTCGTTACCTTCCGCTATTAATAGGGTTGCAGATTTGGATGACTGGCTCTTCTGTACATTCTCGGTCTTTGGTTTCTCATGCGGGACTTCCTGCATCTCTAGTATCGAATAGGGCAACGTAAACCAGAATGTAGAACCTTTTCCTTGCTCTGATTCCACCCCTATATCTCCACCCAGACGCTTGATAATCATCTGGCAAATCGATAATCCCAGCCCCGTTCCTTGCACAAAGCTATTTAACTTAACGAAACGGGTGAAAACTTGACCGATCTTATCCTTGGCGATACCGCATCCCGTATCTTTTACATAGAAATACAACTCATCGTCTCTACGGCGGTAGCCAAACAGGATGCTACCTTGAGTTGTGAACTTGATGGCATTGTTGATAAAGTTGGTAATGACTTGGGAGACCC
>ERZ779932.455-NODE-455-length-19241-cov-2.277963_pt1 | contig 19241 bp, 16 predicted proteins | sample MGYA00511064_ERZ779932 | MGnify/ENA primary metagenome ERZ779932 (study PRJEB29588, sample SAMEA1966821) | human gut metagenome | biome: human gut; feature: human-associated habitat; material: faeces | place: Denmark | collected 2008/2010 ...
AACCGCAATATTTTTGGCGGCAGCGATGGCTGTCACAGGACTGTTTACCGCAATGACACCGGAAAAGGCAAACGCTGCGGAGTGGGAAGCATGTGATATACCTGTGATCAAAGATGTATCCGAATTTGATGCAGTCTCTGCCATGTATTCAAAGACAATTACGGTGACTAAGAAAGATAAAAATATTGAGCAGGGATATGGTTCTTTTCAGTTAAAATCTGATTCCTGGGTAATTTTAAAGACCACCTCCTCTCTTGTGACAAGTCAGGAAGATGGGCACCAGACACATATTGAAGTATTTTCAGATGCGTCTGCATCCAACAAAGTTCTGGAAACCGGAGACGGATATTGGGAATATGACGGTGATCAGTATACAATTTTAAAGAAAGGTACCTACTATTTTCATACAAAGTCATCCTGTCAGAATTATGACACGTTTACAGGGAACATTAATGTAGTTGCAGCAGCAATTCCAACGAGTAAGCTGATTCAGACAGGCGTTAAGAAAAACAGCAAAAAAACAAGCGCAACGGTTTCTTTTTCCAATGTGCTTGGAACACATGTAAGGGCTGTGCAGTACCAGAAGGGAAGTATTGGAAAATCCCACAATGAGGATAAAAAATACTGGAAGCAGTATATTATGAGTGGAATGTACAGTGGGGACTATGATCTGGCAATGGGAAAGAGTCCAAAGTTTGTGACAGAAAAAGGAGAGAAGTATTCGTTTAAGGTAAAGAAAAACGGAAAATATACCATCTGGATCAGTGATGATAAGGGAAACATTTACACAAAGGTGGTTACCGTTAAGGGACTGAAAAAATAAAAATGTGGCAAATAGAAGGCCTCCGGCAGTTGCCGGGGGTTTTTCTTATGGATGATGGTATTCTGGCATTGGGCAGTAAAGAATTCATGGAGGAAAATTTGTCCTTTACAAATAATAAATAAAAGCATATGATACTTTTATAAAATACTTTATTTAAGAGGAAGATTATGCCGGAAAAAAGAGAAAAACGCAATATAGCAAGAACTGAAATTATTAATTACATGTTGAACCATTCCGTTACATCAAAGGCAGAACTGGCAAAAGAACTGGGGCTTAGTATGCCTACAGTTCTGACAAATGTCAATGAGCTGATTGCAAAGGGACTGATTGTAGAAAATGGAGAGTATGCATCTACCGGGGGAAGAAAAGCCAAAAGCATAGGAATTAACAAGGAATATTGCAGGGCAATGGGACTTGTAATTACCGCTAATCATCTGGAAATGGTACTCGTAAATCTGGGATATGAAATCGAACATCTGAAACGTGTCCGTTTAAAATTTTCACCGGATATCGATTATAGTGTAAAAATTGCCGGGCAGGTACAACAGTTTCTGAAAGAATGCAAAACGGAGAAAGATATTTTAGGGATTGGAATTGCAATTCCCGGAATTATCGATCAGAATGAGAAGACAGTTCTAAAATCGCATGCTCTTCAGGTAGAAAATTACAGTCTGCGTTTTTTGGAACAGGCATTGGGATTTCCGGTTTATTTTGAGAATGATGCTAATTCCGCTATGCTTGCGGAAGATACACAAAAATATAACAATGCGATATACCTCTCCTTAAATCATACTCTTGGAGGGGCATTTTGCATTGATGGAAAACTGTTTCGTGGACAGAACCAGAAGGCAGGAGAGTTTGGACATATGATCCTGATTCCCGGAGGGGACAGATGTTATTGTGGAAAGCAGGGGTGTGCAGATGCTTATTGTGCGGCAAGTGTGCTGACTGGGGACGGAAAAAATTCTCTGGAAGTATTTATGGAACAATTGAAACAGGGAAATAAGGAAGCTGAACAAAAATGGGAAAGATATCTGGATCATCTTGCTATCCTGATATCCAATCTTCGGATGGCATACGATATGGATATTATACTTGGGGGAGATGTCGGAGGTGTACTGGCAGAGTATATGATTCCATTGGGACAGAGGGTATTGTCTTACAATGGATTTGACAGGGATATTTCTTATCTGAAAAATTGTTCTTATGAAAAAGAAGCATCGGCGGTTGGTGCGGCAAAACATTTTTTGTATGAATATGTAAAAGAATGCTGTTCGTAATGATGAAATTAAAAAAGTTCCTTCTTTACTGGCGTGTACATGCGGTAAAGAGGGAACTTTTTTGTTTAAAAATTTAGAAAAATTGTACAAAAAGTAAAATAAAAAATTGTGCAACTGGTAAAAACTCTCAAAAACTATTGACAAAACAGAGGAATGGGACAATAATGTAATTACTTTAATAAAACATTTTATAAAAGATAAAACAAAAGAAGAACAAATATAAAGGAGGAAACAATTATGTTACAGCAGGTAATGACAAATCCAGGAGAAATTACATTCAGAGAGGTTCCGGTTCCAGAAGTCAAGGATGATCAGGTACTGGTAAAAATCAGAAATATAGGTATCTGTGGTTCTGATATCCATGTATATCATGGAAAGCATCCGTTTACGAAATATCCGGTGACACAGGGACATGAGGTTTCCGGAGAAATCGCAGAAATAGGGAAAAATGTTTCTGGGTTTCAGATCGGACAGAAAGTTACGATTGAACCACAGGTTTATTGCGGACACTGCTATCCGTGTCGCCATGGAAAATATAATCTTTGCGAGGAATTAAAGGTTATGGGATTCCAGACCACAGGTACGGCTTCTGAATATTTTGCAGTAGATGCATCTAAGGTAACACCGATTCCGGAAGATATGTCTTATGAAGAAGGGGCGATGATCGAGCCTCTTGCAGTTGCAGTTCATGGAGTAAAGCAGATGGGCGATGTAAAAGGAATGAATATCACAGTAATCGGCGCAGGTCCAATTGGAAATCTTGTTGCACAAACAGCAAAAGGGATGGGAGCAGCAAAGGTTATGATTACCGATGTCAGTGATCTGCGTTTGGAAAAAGCAAAAGAATGTGGAATTGATGTATGTGTCAACACGCTGCACAAAGATTTTGGAGAGGCTATGGTAGAGGCATTTGGTCCGGATAAGGCAGATGTGATCTATGACTGTGCAGGAAATAACATTACGATGGGGCAGGCAATCAAATATGCAAGAAAAGGAAGTGTGATCGTACTGGTTGCAGTATTTGCAGGAATGGCAGAGGTGGATCTGGCAGTCGCAAATGATCACGAACTCGATATTAAAAGTACCATGATGTACCGGCATGACGATTATGTAGATGGTATCCGTCTTGTCAATGAGGGAAAGGTACATTTGAAACCATTAATTTCAAAAACGTTTGCATTTAAAGATTATCTGAAAGCATACCAGTATATTGATGATAACCGTGAGACAACGATGAAAGTCATCATCAATGTGCAGGAGCAATCTGGTGATATGTCAAGATGATTTTTGAAAAGATTTCGATATGTTTTTCAGAAAAAGGGTAACTTTAATAGACCTATGATTCAAGCAAAACATAAGTTCGACTAGTTAGAATCTTTAATTGATGTATCCAGCGATACGCCGGAGTACAATTGGTTTCTGGCCAGCAATCCATAAACCAAACGAACGAATTTACGTGAAGTCAGCGCGAGTGCTCTTTTGTGTTGATGTTTCGGAACTTCATTGTACTTCTTCCGATAGTACGTTCCGTACTCAACGTTGTGTTTTCTCATACTGTTGGCAGCTTCGCCAAGATAGTATCGAAGATAACGATTACCAGCTTTTATCATAGGAGTATCTTCTCCGTCGAAATCACCGGACTGGTTGGATTTCCATGTGAGACCGGCATACTTGGCAAGAGCATCAGATGAATGAAAAGCGGTTATATCGCCTATTTCAGCAATTATGCCACCAGCAAAGACAGGACCGATGCCGTCAATGGATTGAAGAATAATAAAAGCATTTGGATTCAATCCTTTTATTTCTTTTTCAATAGCATTGTCAATGACTTTGATTTCTCTTTTAAAGGTTTCAATGCAGTTGAAAGAACTGGCAATAGACACATTTAAAGGCTCATAAAGAGCTTTGTCCAGACGATAAGAATCTCTGGCAGCTTTCTTTAATAAATCAGCGGTCTTGCTTATGTCTTTAATGCGGTTGCGGCTTTTCTTTGCAAGGAATGCAATCAGATCTTCTTCGGAAGAATCTAAGATTTCTTCCGGGGAAAAGTATTCCATTAATACACTGGAAGATGTAGCACCATATATATCGCAGAAAGGCTGATCGTCTCCTTCAAGCATCTGCAATTCACTGAATTTCAGATAAAGATTGGAAACAAGATAAGTTTTCTCTCTTGTCATGCATTCAACAAGGTGAAGGCGATGCCGTGTGAGACGTTTCAAAGCCAGAAACTGGCTGCCACGCCAAGGCTCGGATTCAATGTTTCCAGCTCTTGCATAGTCTGCAATAACAAAAGCATCGATAGGATCCGATTTACCAAGTCCTATATAGCTTTTCTTGTAGTTTGCAGTACATTTAGGGTTCAGGACGAAAACGTAAGGATTGAACCGCATCAATTCTTCACAGGAAGAAAGATAATTAGCGATATGGATGCTGTAAACAGAAGTTGATTCTAAAGCTGCAACAATCGTAGTTATATCAGGGTGTTCTTTTAAACACTCAAGTATCTTCAATGCTAATTCCTCAGCCCCAGGCTGATTGTTAGCAAAAGAAGAGTTTATGTATTTATTTTTATAAAAATCCAAAGCGCAAACATAGTTGGATTTTGAACTGACGTCAATACCGACGTAAAGCGTAGATAATGGGTTAATCTTTAACATGATATCACCCGCCTTTCCGATTAAGTATTCTTGGAACCTGAAGAAAAAGGTTTATCCTGGGAATCATATGCTGACCGAAACCTCGCGTAATAAGCATGCACCCTGGCAGCTCTTTTGCTGGTGCTGTACGCCAGGGGATGAAACATCTGTGTAAGCGGAATGTGACATATGATTCAGGCTGCAAGCTCCATAAGCAGGCACCGGAGACCGGGCTGAAAGGATTAAAAGCAGTGCCTCTAGACATCAGACTCTGCTGATATCATACCACAGAATAACCTATGAAACTAATAACCAATGTAGATGAGATGGAAAGGGTTTATCCCAGGTGTCTCAGATCATCTATAAATTTATAGAAAGGATAAGTGCATAACCATCATTTCTACTGGCTATACACTTATTATACGAGGATTTATAATATGAAAAGAAGAACGAAACAGTTTGTAACCGCATGTCTTATTGTAGCAGCTGTCACAGGTACCGGTGCCGTTTCCGCGCGTGCCGATTACCATGGCATACCGGACAAGGTTACGCTTGCACAGTCGAAGCGAAGCGTCGCACAGGGAAAGAAATTTGAAGTGAAAGCACAGACTTCTCCGTATGATGCAGAGGACGATTATATCTGCTGGGAGATTGTTTCCGGAAAATCCTATGTGCGGTTCGAAGACTCCGACAGAACCGGTGATGATATGGATTTTGTTGCTGTAAAACCCGGAACTGCAAAAATCCGGTGTTATGTATACGGGAAAAACAAGGATCGTTACGGGGACACCATCAAGGTATCTGTAACAAAGGCAAAGAAAGATTACTCTCTCCTGAAGTCCGGAGCTTCTGTCAAGTATGAGGAGGTCTGGGACGATTTTGATTTAGAGGTGAAAAAGGGAGACTCTATTAAGGAAAACCAGTTAAAGTGGAAAATCAGTAATCCGGATATTGTCGATTTCGCAAACTGGAAAAAAACCGGTCATGAAGTGGATTTCTATGCTAAAAAGTGCGGAACAACAAAGATCACCTGCAGCTATACTAATTCCAAGGGTGAAAAAAAATCGGTCGTGTATACGGTAAAAGTAGTTGCTGATGATGATGATTGATTCCATTGAAGCACTATGGATCCATGTTTATATTAAATAATATGTAAAGCCACGCAGTCAAAATATTTTACTGCGTGGCTTTTTGTGTGGAATTCTTATATAAAGAATCTTGATTTCTTAGGAAATGCATTCGATGGTGTTCTGTTCAATATTCTGAAATTATTTGTGTGAATCCCCCATGAATCATTACCTATTTCACTTTTATTTTTGTAACATCCGAACAGGTACCCACATACGTTTTCCCATTATAAGATTTATATGCACGGACTTTATACTGACTGGCAGTCCCCTTTTTCAATTTGGAATCCTTATAGGAAAATGTTTTGTTATTTTTAATAGTAGCAATTTTATCATACTTTTTCGTTTTACTGTTATAACGGTAAATCTGATATCCGGTTACATTGCTGGTTTTATCCCATTTTAATGTGACTGCACAAGATTTTGTCTGCAGCCGGAGATTTTTTACCTTCAGCGGATTTGTGCACTCTTCATGTGCGTCAGAAGCTTCTCCCCAGACGGTTTCCCCTTCTGCTTTTTTATAAGATTTCACTTTAAATTTGTACGTTGTAGCTCCGCTCAATCCTGTAACTTTATAAGAAACTTCTGCTCCGCCTGCAATCGTTGCCACACTTTCGTATTTCTTTTCTGCTGTGTTATATTTATAAACCCGGTATCCGCTGGAACCTGATATTTTGCTCCATCCAAGTGTCACATATGTACTGCTGCGCTTTTGTGTTTTTACATCGGACACTTTTGCCGGCGGAACGGTGGCCGATACCACCGAAGAATAATTTCCATAATAATTTGTCCCACCGATGGTCCAAAAGCAGCGCACCCTGTACTGATAAGTCTTTCCGCTTGTCACATCGGTATCCGTAAAGCTTTTTCCACTCGTCTGCTTCATATAAACATATTTTTTCTGTTTTTCGTCATACCGGTACACGCGGTATCCGGTTACATCATCGGCAGCTTTGCCCCAGCTTAGTTTTACCGGGTCAAATGCATTCCCCACAGTTGCTTTCAATCCTCCGGTTTTTGCACTGGTGTCCTTGTACCAGAAATTTACGTCCAGATTTCCCGTATATCCACTCACTTTTGCAACGGATGAATACTGCCAGAATTCATAGTCATATGCTGTGTCTGCATAAGGTTCCCCTCTTTTTGCATTGCTCGTTGTCGTATTATTGTACCGCGCAATCCAGATGCCGCAATCCTCCAGGGAATCTGTATCAATATAGGATTTGATCCATGCATAGGAAGCATAAACAACCGGCTGATATCCCGCATCGGAAATCGTATCTGCAAATGACTGGCAGACCGCTGTCTCTTTTGCTTTGGAGAGTTTTCCCCCTGTCAGGCGGTTGTGACTTCCTTTTTCCCTGTCTATAACAATCGGAAGGGTCACATCCCAGCCGTATTTATCTGCCAGATCCAGCACATATTCTGCTTCCTGTTTTGCCTCTTTTTCTGTCAGTGCCTGTGAAAATATGTACAGACCGACATTGATGTCGTTTTCAAGTGCCGCCTGAATATGGGAATCCGCAGCCGTGTCTTCGTAAATGCTTCCATCGGAAGTGTCCCTTGACGCTACACGGACAAATGCAAAATCTATCCCTGCATCATGTATTTTTTCCCAGTTAAGTGCTGTTGTTTTTTTATTTTTTGCCTGCCACCAGGAGACATCTATTCCGTTCAAAAGCTGCGCATCTTCATAGTCTGATTTGTGATAATAGGTAACACTTGTATAATCCACTTTCGAAGTAAAAGAACCATCCAGAAAATCCTGCGTATACCCGGAAGCAGCCTTGGTTGCACCCAGAAGCTGCGGCATGGCATATGTGGACAACAATCCGTCATTCTGTGTACTCACGTTTGAAATCTGTGTATCATCCATCTCTTCTTTGATGCTTTGTCCCATCACACCATCCATCTGTGTTTTGGGTACCTCCGCCCTCAGCTGCTGTGGTGCAATCATACAGATTCCCGCCAGTATCATTCCTGCTGCTACAATTTTTGCCTTTGTAAATCTCAATTTCTATATCTCCTGTTTGTACATTTATTTCATAAAAGTCATCACCATACCTATATTCTGCAAGCAAAGCATCACCATGATTTTCATTAACAGACCACCGATGATTGGTCTGATCCATTTTCGAATAATACGAAATGCCTGTAATGTGATCAGATAATCATACAGATGATATGCAAGCATAAAAATACTGCATGACGCGGCAATACTGCATCCAAAACCTGCTATAGAAAATAATAATCCAACTTCTATGTTCTGTGTCAGGTTCCATCCTGTATAATATCCGGCTGCCGCCAGGGTTTTACACAAAATAGATCCAGGCAATACATTTACCGCCGGAACAATATGATTGTAATATTGCTGGGAAGTGATCATTCCTCCTCCCACAAAAATTCCATCCGCTATGGTCATATATGCATCACCACCGCCAAAGGACATCCATGCAGACAAAATTCCCCTGCCGTAAAAACACATGATCTCATGGTTTACAAACCAGACGGGAACGACGAAAACTGCCGCAAATACAACCCATGTTCCAACATCCTTTGCAATTATACCCCAATTCTTCTCTCTTTTCCATCCGGTATCTGCTATATTACAGAAAATGCCATAACATCCAAGTATTCCCATCACAATATCAACCACAGGATGCCATCCGGACAGATCAAACGAAAACACTTGTACATGTGTCAACAGATAACTGCCAATAATGCCGGTAAGAATTATCAGATTCCTTTTGCTGTAATTGCCTCTGGTGAAAAAAATGCTGAAAAATGCCAGTATCAGTACCTGCACCGAAGAAATAAAAAAAGACAGTACAAAAACCCCAAGCATTAAAAAAATCGCTTTCATCTTTCTGTGTTTTCCGTCTTCCCCGCAGTCTTTTAACATTTTTCTGATATAAGAAAACAACAGATACAAAATAAAAACAGAGACTCCTATGGAAATCATATTTACAACAGAAAGGATTTTTTCCTGAAATACAGACAACACTGCTACCAGAGCCACCGTCATCAACGCTCCCGGCAATGCCATCATGACAGCACCTGCGATCATTCCCCTGATTCCAAATTTGCGGCGCCCGATAGACGCTGCAATCTCTACCGGAAGTGCTCCCGGTGTAATACTTGCAACCACCACATCTTTGTCAATATTCTGTTTTTCGTCTATTCCCTGTCGATCTGCAATCTCTTTTTCAATAACTGGAATAAGTGCGCTTCCTCCGCCAAATCCAATACATCCGATCCAAAACATTGACCGGATAAACTGTCCTGCCTGACTCACACGGATTCTCGCAACAGACTTTTCAGTTGCTCCAATATATGATTCACACATGTTTCCACATCCATCTCCGCGGTATCTACGACAACATCTGCATGTTCCGGAATTTCATAAGGGCTGGTAATTCCTGTAAACTGCGCAATTTTTCCTTCCCGCGCAGCCTTATACAATCCTTTTACATCCCTCTTTTCACACTCTTCAATGGAAGTGCTGACATAAACTTCCCGAAAACCGTCTCCGATAATCTGTTTTGCATTCTCGCGATCATGCCGGTACGGAGAAATAAATGCGGTAATCACGATCAGGCCTGCATCATTCATCAGCTTTGCAACCTCTGCAATCCGCCGGATATTTTCTACCCGGTCCTCATCGGAAAAACCAAGATTGCTGTTTAAGCCCATCCGCACATTATCTCCATCCAAAAGCATCGTTTTTTTTCCCATTGCATACAGACGCTTCTCCAGTACATTTGCTATCGTAGACTTTCCTGCACCGGACAATCCGCTCATCCAGATGGTAAAAGCCTTCTGCTGCATCTGCTTTTCGCGCTTCTGCCTGTTAATCTCCATCATATGCCATGTGAGATTGTGTCTGCTGTCTGTTTTTTCATCTCTTTGTGTATTGAATTCCTCTGTCATCTGCCCAGTTCCTTTTTATCGAAATACTTTTTTCCAGACTGTCCGAAACGGATGCTTTGCTTTATCCCGGAACATCACAAATTCATTTGCCCTCTTTTCCAGCTGTCTGATTCTTTTTTCCTGCTGGTTTATTTTCTGACGCTGAATTTCATTCGTTCTTCTGAGATCCATAGTAACTGCTGCAAAGAACTGAATAATTTCTTCCTGCATTTTTTCATTTTGCGGATTCCATTTCGGTAAATCTTTAACTTCATTCGAAAACAAAGGCTGTCCATCCCCGATATATTCCTCGGCTACCCGTTCATTTTCCTTCGCATACAATTCCAGAAACTGCTGCAATTCCTCTTTTGCAAGCATTTCTGTATTTTCTTCTTTTATGTAATCTTTTGAGATTTCCTTCAAAAATCTACGAAAATAAGAGATTTCTTTTTCTGTGAGAAATTCACTCTTATTGAGTATTCTCTTAATTTCCGTGGTATTTTTATCTAACCGGAGATTTTCACTTTCTTCCAATTCCTGAAATTCCTCTGTGACGTCCAATCCGATCTCATGCATAAAATCATGAATAATTGATCCGTCTTTCCAGCTCTTCGGAGAAAATCTCCTGACTATTAAATTATTTTTTCCTATGACAGCTGCAATCTCATCCAGTTTCTGTGCATATTGGTAAATCTTTTTTTCTTTTTTCTCTGATGCAGCAAGATACTCTTCACATGTCATAACAGCGGCACTATTAAAGTTTTGCTTCACCTCCTGGTTCCATCGCGAAATCAGCAGGCCATCCTGTCTGCGCAGATATACAATCACTTTGATCTGATATTGCTGCTTATCCGCCTCCTTTTTTAATTCCTGAAGAAGTGATTTTTTTGAGTAGCTTAACGCATGCCAGATGGATTCATCTGTCAGTATCACATGATCGTATGCCCCAAATGCGGTTCTGATCTGCTGCAACCCCTCTTCAAAATATTCCTTTTCCTTCGATTGGTTTCTGTTGCCGTCTGCATCCCACACTTTTGCAACCAGAAAGTGTGCATTTCTCCTTTTATTTGCTCTTGGATACACATGCAGTGAATCAGGAAAGCAATACCCATGTTTTTGCAGTACGTCTTTGTTTTCTTCTAAAAATCTCTGAATAGACGTTGTTGCTGTCTTTGTTGTTCCAATATGCAAATATAAGGTTTTCATGGCTTTATTCCTTTCCAATGTTTTATAATTGTTATAATATAAAATGTTCCTTGAATGAACCTTGAAAACATATCAATTTTCTTTTTAACTTTTTTTATTCATCCAAAAATAAAAATTATGATTGCAAGATTTCCAAGATTCGTTATAATAAATTCCAAATACAACAATAATTATTTTGATTTAGCAAAGGGGATTCCAATTGAAAATTTTAGTAATTGAAGACTCCGTCCGGCTTGCGGATACCATTGCAGAAGCTTTGCAAAACGAAAACTATGTGGTAGATACCGCAAATGATGGACAGCTCGGCTATGAACATGCCTCCACCGGCATTTATGATATGGTTATCTTAGATCTCATGCTTCCGAAAATGAACGGTTATGAAGTTCTATCTGCCCTGCGCAGGGATGGACAGAATGTTCCGGTACTCATTCTCTCCGCAAAAACAGAAATTGATGATAAGATACAGGGATTTACTACCGGTGCGGACGATTATATGACCAAACCATTTGAAATTCGTGAACTGCTCATGCGCATACAGGCGATCAGCAGACGCAGCCATCATCAGGATACTTCACACCCTGTCGTTGGAAATCTCTCCTACGATCCCGCTACCTGCGAAATCTGCAACACACAGACCAAAAAATCTGTCCAGGTATCCGGAAAAGAAATGCAACTGCTGGAGTTTTTTATGAATAACTGTAATCAGGTTCTCGAGAAAAACCAGATTACCACAAAAATCTGGGGATTCGATTCCAATGCAGAATACAATAATGTGGAAGTATATGTTTCTTTCTTGCGGCGGAAATTTCACCATCTGCAGGTCAATGTGACAATTCGCGCCATTCGCGGAGTCGGTTATATTATGGAGGTTTCCGATGATTAAATCTTTACAAAAGAGAATCAGTACACTTTTTATTTTTCTGCTTACCATCATCTGGCTTGTTATTTTACTGCTTTTTGTCAACAACTCCTACCGGAACAATCTGAGTGATCTCCAGCAAACCGTTCGTGCCGCTCTCCACTATACTACATGGGATGCATTTGTCATCTCTAATGGACAGACGTCTCCGTCCGAACTTGATCATATTTCCTATTGTCTTTTTTCTATTGATGAATCCAATGAAATGGATATCATGTTTGACACTTTTTCTGATGTCTCCGACAGTTATCTTTTAAAACAGGGAAAGCTCTCATATCCAATAGTAAGAAATATGTATTTATCAGGCGTTATGTCTCTGTAAATCATCTTCGCGCCAAAAAAGGACAATATTATGTTTTGATGCTCAGCGGAACACCTGCTTTAAAAGCAACACTTCCGACGATCTCTCTCTGTTTTATTCTGGCAATTCTCGGTATTATTGTATTTACCATTTCCTCCAAAGCACTCTCCCGCTGGATGGTAAAACCGATTGAAAATACAATTTTATCCGAGAAAAAATTTATTTCCAATGCCAGTCATGAGCTGAAAACCCCACTCTCCGTCATTAGTGCCAATGCCGAACTTCTATCTTCTGAAGTAGGCAGGGACAATAAACATCTGCTGTATATTCAGCAGGAAACTTCCCGGATGATCTCTCTTGTCCAGAAAATGCTCACGCTCACACGGCTGGATGCCCCGCAGATCCAGAATACCCATGCGGTTTTCCCTGTAGATGACGCACTGCTCGACATTATCTATCCGATGGAAAGTGTTGCTTTTGAAAAACACATTGCGCTTTCCATTGATGTTCAGGAACAAATGAAAATGGATGGAAACGAGAGTCAGATTCAGAATCTCGCTTCCATCCTGTTAAATAACGCATTAAGCTATACCCCGGAAAACGGAAGTATAGAAATTCACGCCCATATCCATAACCGTAAATTTTATTTATCCGTGGAAAATACCGGCAATCCAATTCCGGAAGAAATCCGTGACCGCCTGTTTGAACGTTTTTTCCGCGCAGACGAAGCACGCGCGGATAACGGTCATTTTGGACTCGGTCTGTCCATTGCGCACTCTATTGTCACGAACCATTCCGGCAAAATTACCGTAGAACGGCAGGGGGACAAAAATGTATTTTCCGTTATGCTGCCTGTGACTTTCCACAAATAATTCAGCGCACCTGATTGCCCACAATGCGGTAATAAATTTTTGAAGTGATCCGGAATACCACATAATAGATAACCGCAAATGCAAGTACCGTTGTAACGAGACACCAGACAAACAACTGCCCGCTGTCCATAATCAACAGGGAAAGCACTCTGCGGATCAGTGGAAATGCCGCCACGACATGCAGTACTGCCACCACGATCGGCAGAAAGAACACCATGCGGATCTGCGTCTCGATCGCTGACTTCACCTCGACATTGCTCATGCCCACCTGTTCCATGATCCGGTATCGCTCCTTGTCCTCGTACCCCTCCGATACCTGTTTGTAGAAAATAATCATCACTGTCACTGCCAGAAAGACGATGCCAAGGAAAATCCCAAGGAAGAAAAACCCTCCGTACAGTGCCAGCAGCTCCTTCCGGTTTACTGCCCTGCCGCGCACGCGCCGCCAGACAACGCCATATTTTTCCCCAGAGGAATAATTCTCCACGTTTCCGCTGCACGCGATCTTTTCTGTCTCCGTTCCGGTAATATTGATTCCAAGTATATTTTCATAGGCATACGCACTGACATTCTCTGTATTTGCCTCAGCGATCGCCAGTTTCTGCAACTTCTGCAGCGTCTGCATATGATCCACAACGATATAATAAACCCCATCCATGAACGAAATAGCCCCTCCATTGCTGCGATTCTTACAGTATCCATTTTGCTGTACGGTAAACGTTTCTCCAAGAATCTGTATCTGATCTCCACGCAATGTTTTCGTAGACTGAAACCGTTTTTCCCGAAAGATAAGAATTTTTCCGGCTTCTACCTTTGGCACATCCGCCTCTGTCAGCGTGTGATCCATCCGAAGGAAATTATCCCGCGTCAGAAAATACAGGCTCGCATTTGTCGGTTTCTGCCCAATCGTAAGAGAATCTTTCTCCAACGTCATCGCAAAATTCAGATACGAATAACTCTCACTGTCCGTCACGTTTGTTCCCGTATCCTCTATAAACTGTATAATATCCGAACTCTGCTCCAATACATTTTCCTTCACCTCAGAATAGCCGGTCTGCACGTTGATCTCATATGGATAGAGTATGTTAATCTCATCATCAAGACCCACAAACATACAGACCGTGGTAGACACCATGACCATCACCATCGTCGATAAAATACAGATGCTTGCCAGCCCCGCCGCATTCTGCTTCATCCGGTACATCATCGTCGATACCGCGATAAAATGCTTTTTTTGGTAATAAAATCCATGGGTTTTCCGCAGCAGCTTTAACACCGCAATACTGCCCGCCGTAAACAGCATATATGTTCCAGCGATCACCAGAAGCACTGCCACAAAAAACAGGCTGATCACTTTCATTGGCTGCTCTGTCGTAATGGCAATTGCATATCCCGCACCAAGACATACTACTCCTAAAATTGCCATAAGCCACTTCGTTTTCGGCTCCTTTTCCCCCACACTGCTGCCCCGCAAAAGTTCCACCGGATTTGCCAGTTTCATCTGCATCAGATTGTAAAAAAGCGTCATCATATACAAAATACCAAACACCAGCACGGTATTTTTCACGGCAGACGGCGGAACGGAAAATTCGATCGTCACCTGAATCCCCAGAATCCGGTAAATCAGCATAAGTGCCAGTTTGGAAAACAAAATTCCAGCAACAATGCCTCCGACGATCGAGACAAACGCGGTAAACACCGTCTCAATGGCAAGCACTTTCGCAATATGCCGCTTTTCCATCCCGAGAATATTATAAATTCCCATCTCTTTTTTACGCCTTTTACTGATAAAGCTGTTTGTATAAAAAATATAGATATACGAGAAAACGCCTACCACAATCACACCAAACGACATGATTGTTGTAATATAATAGGCTCCGCGCATTTTTTCAAGCCCGGCACTGTTGTTGATAAACATCATAATGTAAAACATAAGCACCGTGATCATTCCCGCAACCATATAAGGAACATACAGTGATTTGTTATTTTTCAGGTTGTTTTTTGCCAGCCGTACATACAGATTATTCATAGTTCTCACCACCTGTCGTCAGAACGGTCAATGTTTCCGAAATCTTTGCATACAATTGTTCATTACTCATGCTTCCGCGGTACAATTGGTGGAAAACTTCCCCGTCCTTGATAAAAAGCACCCGGTTTGCATGGCTCGCCACCTTGGTACTGTGCGTTACCATAAGAACCGTCTGCCCCTCCTTATTGATCTGCGAAAACAGCGTCAGCAGGCTGTCGGTTGCCTTGGAGTCCAAAGCTCCTGTCGGTTCATCCGCAAGGATCAGCTCCGGCTTTGTGATGATTGCCCGCGCCACCGCCGCACGCTGTTTTTGTCCACCGGACACCTCATACGGATACTTCCCCAGAATATCCACAATGCCAAGTTTCTGCGCAATTGGATAAAGCCACTCATTCATCTGCTTATAAGGCACATTTGAGAGCACCAGCGGCAGGAAAATATTGTCCTTCAGCGAAAAATTGTCAAGCAGATGAAAATCCTGAAACACAAAGCCAAGATGCTCCCGCCGAAATGCTGCAATTTCTTTTTCCCGCACCGTCACAAGGTTTTTCCCGTTCAGCAGTACTTCTCCCTCCGTCGGACGGTCAAGCGCCGCCAGAATATTCAAAAGTGTTGTCTTGCCCGATCCGGACTCGCCCATGATCGCGACATACTCGCCTTCCTCTACCGAGAACTGGATGTTTCGCAGTGCCTGCACCTGATTGCCACCAAATCTCGTCGTATAAACTTTTTTCAGATTATGCACTTCTAAAATTGTCATGATTTTTACTCCTTATAAATCTGTCCTTTTTTCTACTGTTTTCATAAAAATAACTCTGTCCCTTTTTTACAATTTCAGAATAGCAAAAAACCGAAATGCAAGCCATTGATTTGTCTTACATTTCGGCTTTGTATCTTACATTTGTGTAAGATACCTGTTTTTACGTCCCGAGTATCCATGTTATTTGTCTTCCACGTCAAAACACTTAATCCCGGACATCCAAATTATTTCTTTCAAATACAATTGTCACATCCGTACCTTTTCCAATTTCGGATGTGATCATAATCCCATGCCCAAGCTTTTTGGTAATCTCCCGGCACAGATAAAGTCCGATTCCCGTCGAAGTTTTATCTGCCCGTCCGTTATACCCGGTATAACCTTTTTCAAAAATCCTTGGCAGATCCTCCTTCCGGATGCCGATTCCCTGATCAGAGATCACAAGTTCACAGGTATTGTCGGCTTCATTCCGGTTTATCTGTATTGTAACCGCGCGATTTTCGCCGCTGTACTTAATCGCATTGGACAAAATCTGCTCCACAACAAATTCCAGCCACTTTTCATCCGAGAGCACCATCTCCCGGCATTCCTCATAGTGAATGGCAATCTTTTTACGAATCATAATCAGCGCAAACCTCCGGATCGCAGTGCGCACCACCTGATCCGCTGAAACCATCTCAAGCACCAGATCATTCATACCGGAATTCATCCGCTGGTACTGAAGTGCCATATTGACATACTGGTTAATCCAGAATAATTCCTGCTGCATGTCATACAACACACTTTTTTCCATTCCCGCTGTTTCATCCGGATCTGTCTGTTTTTGTTCTTCCCTCTGCAAAAGCAGACGCATCGCGGAGATCGGCGTTTTGATCTGATGCACCCACAGAGCATAATATTCTTCCATTTCCCGCTGCAGGTTCCTGTATGCTCCCTTTTCCTCCTGCCGCTTATTCTGCAGTTGTTCAAGCGCATCCATATACACTTCCTCCAGCGCATCCTCCGTATCTGAAAGTGCCTGCATGCCCTGCATATAATCCCGGATCTGCCTTTTTACTGTCCGCAGGCGATACCAGTACCGTATCCCGCAAAATACAGCGGCCAGCACAAAAAATACAAGTTCCAGTCCCGCAAAATATCGGATATCCGCAGCGGGTATGCCACAAATGTAAAGCACAAAAATGTGGAAGATCATAAGCCCTGCCACAAGTGCAAGACCGCCTTTGTATCTGTTTAAATACTGCTTTATGTATGCCCTCAATGTGCGCCTCATTTCCTGATCACTTTTTAATCTGATAACCGATTCCTTTTCGTGTTAAAATAAAATTTGTCAATCCAATCGTTTCCAGTTTTCTTCGCAGCCGGTTCACATTGACCGACAATGTGTTTTCATCCACATACACATCACTTTCCCACAATGCCATCATCAGATTCTCCCTCGTTACAATTGCCCCCGGATTTTCAAGCAGCGTCTGCAAAATCTTCCGCTCATTTTTGCTTAACTCCAGTATCTGCTCTTCGTAGGTCAGTGTCCCATCCGACAGATTCAGCCACACCCCCTGATGCTCAAGCATATGGCTTTCCCCTGCAAATTCATAAGTCCGGCGTAGCATCGCCTGAATCTTTACTGTCAGCACATTCAGATCAAACGGTTTTATGATGAAATCATCCCCGCCCATATTGATCGCCATCACCAGATTCATATTGTCATTCATCGAAGAGACAAATATGATTGGCAGCTTCGAAACTTTCCGGATCTCTGTGCACCAGTAAAATCCATTGTGGAACGGAAGCCTTATATCCATCAGTACCAGATGCGGTTTTACCCGGGCAAATTCTTCCATCACACTATTAAAATCCACTACTGCAAAGACTTCATAATTCCAGCTCTGTAAATGCTGCCGGATTGTTTTTGCAATCACTTCATCATCTTCCACAACTAATATCCGATACATATTTTTCCTTTCCTGTAAAATATTCGTTACTGCTCACACCCACATCACAATCATACTCCCCCGGGCAGGATGATATTCAGATGCTGCGTGAACAGCAACAAAATTCCACTATGTCCTCATATACTTGCACCGTCTGCCCTTTCATGCTAAAATGAGCGCGTAAAAAGGAGTATAAATACAAATAAGGAGAAATTTATCTATGAAACCATTGAACTGGGCAACCCTTGGCTGTGGTGTCATTGCAAACGAACTTGCCACTGCACTTGCCAGGCAAAACCGCCATCTGTATTCCGTCGCCAACCGCACACATGAAAAAGCAGTAGCATTTGCGGAAAAATACCAGATTGCCAAGGTATATGATCACCTTGAAGATGTCTTTACCGATCCGGATGTGGATATCATCTACATCTCTACCCCACATAATACGCATATTCAATATCTGCGTCAAGCACTGGCAAACGGAAAGCATGTCCTTTGCGAAAAATCCATCACCTTAAATTCAAACGAACTGGATGAGGCCATTGCCCTTGCGGAAAAAAATCATGTCATTCTGGCAGAAGCCATGACCATTTTCCACATGCCGATCTACCGCAAACTTGCAGAGATCATAAACTCCGGTACCCTAGGACCACTTCGTCTGATCCAGGTCAACTTCGGCAGCTATAAAGAATATGATATGAACAATCGCTTTTTTAACCGCAATCTGGCCGGAGGCGCTCTGTTAGATATTGGCGTTTACGCCTTATCTCTGATCCGCTGGTTTTTTGCCGAAACTGCCGATCAGGTGCTTTCCCAGGTAAAATATGCACCGACTGGTGTTGATGAACAGGCTGGCATTCTTCTTATGAATCCAGCCGGCGAAATGGCAACGGTCACTTTATCCCTTCATGCAAAACAGCCAAAACGCGCAACCATAGCTTTTGACAAAGGCTATATTGAGATCTTTGAATATCCACGCGCCATGGAAGCAACCATCACTTATACCGGGGATGGACATAAAGAAACGATTTCATCCGGTGCTACTTCCGATGCATTAAGCTATGAAGTAGCTGACATGGAAGCAGCTGTCCGATCCAATGATTTATCCACTATCGAGTCCCTCATGCATCTTACTTATACACAGGATGTCATGCATATCATGACCGAAATCCGGAAGAACTGGGGAATGAAATATCCAGAAGAAGCGTAATCTTACTCTTTAAAATGAGAAAAGCCGACTATCCATAATATCTGGTAGTCGGCTTTTTAATAATAAAATATTTTCCTAAACAAAAAACAGATGAGAAATGTCTCATCTGTTTTTAAGGTGACTGACGGATTTGAACCGACGATCAGGGAGTTGCAGTCCCACGCCTTACCACTTGGCTAAGTCACCAAAACTCCCCGAGTAGGGCTCGAACCTACAACAACTCGGTTAACAGCCG
>ERZ779932.456-NODE-456-length-19183-cov-2.267827_pt1 | contig 19183 bp, 15 predicted proteins | sample MGYA00511064_ERZ779932 | MGnify/ENA primary metagenome ERZ779932 (study PRJEB29588, sample SAMEA1966821) | human gut metagenome | biome: human gut; feature: human-associated habitat; material: faeces | place: Denmark | collected 2008/2010 ...
TTTGTTATGGCCATATTTAGTAGCGATATCAACAAAGTCATCACGATAGTCTTGATTAGTGAATTTTATTGGGTTTTCATTAATATTAATGGTATTTATAAAATTACATAATTTCATTTTGTTAGCGGTTAAGAATGTGGTAAATGGGGTTTTAATGATGTTGATTTTTTTCTCGGTAGCAAGTGGTATTAAGTCTTCAGGGAAAGCATTGTTACCTACCATGATTATTAATTTAACATTACAGTTTAGAGCGTATTCTAAAATAGGTCTTCTGTCCGCTACGATTAAAACATTTTCATTAGATAGTTTAACAGTTGTAGTGAATGTTTGTGATTTGTATGCGGCCGCAATTATTTTACCTTGGATAAGCTCATCAAATCTTAGAATACTGGTGGCATTTAATACATCTAGGATATTATCATATGAAGTATTTAGTTCATAGATATCACCTTCGATTATATTTTTAGCCATTTCTTTAACATTAACATAGCCTTTTAGTTTATTATCGTCGTCTACTAAAGGTAAGCCGGTTACACCTAGAGATTGAAGACGATTAAAGGTATTTTCCATAGAAGCATGGATATTTACCATGGCCCCACTTAAGTATTTCATGTCTTTAATTTGTACTTTTACATCGTTAACATAAGCAGGTTCTTTAACATTAAAATATTTTAAAGCATACTCGGTTTCTTTGTTAATATTTCCTAGAACACGAGGTTCGGTTTTCCACCCTAATTTATTTTTAAGATAAGAATAACTGATAGCAGAACAAACTGTATCAGTATCTGGTTTTTTATGTCCAATAACATATGTTGTTTTCATACTACTACACTTCCTTTTTGTCGATAATTAATTATATCATACTTTGTTATATATGGGAAAATTTTTTTGCATAAAAGTGGCGAAATAAAAAGAAAAACCTCATGTTTATGGGCACAAGGTTTGTTCTTAAGTAGTTATTTCAATAATTTTACTATCTAAATCATTAGTAATTAATAAAATGTTATTTTCTAAGAATCTTATTTTGTATCCGGATATATCTTCGTTAAAAGTTATTTCTTGAATTTTATTATTTTCTAAGTTGTATATTTCATATTTATTATTGCTTTCAATTAGGACTTTGGTTGAAGATACTTTATAAATGTTAATTACACCTGCATAATCTTTAGTTAGAATACTTTGATTATTTTTTACAACTTGAAGTGTAGAAGATTCTTTTTCGTCTAATGTAGTTAAAACTAATGCATCATTTAATTTAATATAAGAAAAAATGTTTTTCGTAGTAAATAAAGAATTACTTTGAGTATTATCCAAATTTTTTTCGTAGATACTTGATGTATCATCTTTAATTAAGTCAAGATAGATATTGTTATTTTTAATTGAGATATTCCAAGTTTTAGTTAGATATTCTTTAGAAGTTTGATAGTTATTAATAGTTATTTCTTTATTATCTTTTAAAGAATAAAGGTTGCAAATTTGGTCTTCTAAGTTAGAATTTTTATCTATCTTATCTTGACAATAGAAGTATGCACTATTATTAATTAGAACTGGCATATTAGTAACTAGGTAGTTATAACCTGATTTTATAGTTTCAGCGTTTGTTAAGTCATAGTTGTTTTTTATTAATTGATAGTTGTAGCCAGAGTCTTGGTTGTCCGTTAGGGCAATATAATAGTAGTTATTGTTGTAGGATGTGTATCCTATGATACTAGAATGAAAGTTATGTTTAGTTATTTCTAATTTTTTAGAAGATTTATCATAGGAAAATACGCCAATGGAATTAGCAAGTCCTGAGTCTGGTTCTTCATAAATTATGCCATAGTAGTTTTTAGAATTTGACCCAGTTATGTCATAGTATAAGGAATTATTATGAGATATTTTGTTTAGTTCTGTTTTCATTTGCTTAGTTAAATCTAGCTCTTTAATATTAGCAGTGTATTTAATATCTTGATTAGTTGTAGTATTTTCTTTAGCCTTTTTACTTAGAATGATACCTCCTATTAGGGCAACTATTATAATTATGGATATTGTAAGAATTAATTTCTTTTTCATAAACACCTCATTAAGAATGAATTATATAACGAGATTTTCCTGATACTTGAACTGTTTTTAGGACATCACTTACTGGAGCGTCATGACGACCTAGAGTGCTTCCTGAACCATAATTAGCTTTGAATGAGTCAACATACATAATATATTTAGCATTACCTTCTGCAGATACTGAATAACCATTAATTACATAATAATGCCATACGTTACTACTTGCATTTTTATATAAAGGTAGAGAATTTGCTTTAGCATGCATAATAATTGGTCTTTTGTTATTGATATTATTTTGAACTAAATTTTTAAATGATTCAAGACTATAATTTGTTCCTAAAGTGTATGAGTATTTTGGAGCACTTACATACTTATTTAATAAGTTTCTAATTTTATAAACAACAGCACTACTGCCACTAGTTCCCATTTCACTTGCATATTGTGATTGAGATTTAGAAGAGCCAGTTATAAATTGAATAACTTCTTTAGTTGAGGCATATCCACAATAATAGTTTTTTTCTTGTTGATAAGTTGGAACATCTAATGTAGTTGTAAAATAATATGGTGCTGGAATGTCTTCGTTTAGGTGCTCGTCTTTATATAACTTTTCGTCAGTAAATATTGTTCCGTTCTTGCATGTTAAATCAAGGTCTTTTGGGTCGCTTTGTTCTTAAATATAATTTATTTCGTCTTTACTATAATAGTTATAGCACTTTTCGTCCGCTATTTGTTTTGCATTTACTTTAGAAATGCTAAGGCTAGTTAGTACCATAGCTGATACTAATAATACATTTTTAAATTTCATAATTTTTTTCCTTCTTTCTTATTTTAAATGTTTATTTCTACACCTCTCATATTGTCATAGTAAGGTGCAACTTTATTGTTGAATTGCAATACTTTTCCATATCCATTGGATGATAAAGAATAATTTTTGCTATCATTCAATGTTAATCTGTTTGTTTTAGAGTGTTGATATGTTGCATAAACTGTACCGCTACCAGAAACTTCAAAGTATAAAGTTACTAGCATATTTTTTACTCTATTTGGTAATTTGAATGAACATCCAACTCCGTTTTCAAACACTTTAAAGTCTGTGCATTTATATTTTGTTGACGAATTAATTATTGAAAAGTATTTTTTATTTTCATTCCAACTTGCATTTTGAAATCTTGCTGCTATTACATCATAATTTTTTACTTGAGATTCTTTTTTCCAACTTGAAACAATTGTTACTTTGCCATTAGAATTTGAAATTCTTATACTTTTCATTTCAGTTTCAGTAGCCATATCATATGGAGCAATAAAATCGTCGTTACTAACAATAGAATAGCCATTCCTATCTATATTCATATTCTTTATCCAAGCTTTTTCCTCAACAGAAAGTATGTAGTCATTTCCGTACAACTCTTCAATATATTGTTTTTCTTTATTTGTAAAATTGTCTTCACTAGCATTAACCTTATTTATACTTTGGATAAAACATATAGAAATAGTCAAAATAGCAAGAATTAATTTCTTTTTCAAACTGACATCCTCTCCTTTCTAGTTTCATTATTAAATAATTTCATAAAAAAAGAAAGAGCCATTTTGGCTACATCCTTAATCAAGCATAAATAGGAACTTCTTTTTAAAATATAAATAGTCCTTATCGTTATAGTCTTCAAATAAACTTAAACTTTTATGATACGACTTGTCACCAATAGTAAAAATACATACCACTTCACTCAAATCAATATGATAAAAATAAACTTTTTCACTATTTTTACAGACTTCGCTAGCTGTAAATAACGTACCATCCATTAAATAACCAGCAGTATAATCACAGCCATCTTCCTTATAAGCAATCTCATATTTTTTAGTATTATTATTAAACTTAAAGTTTTTCTTTATGTAAGAAGGCAAAACAACAGTATCATTTGACCATTCTTCTGGTTCTAACTCTTTCTTATATTTGGGATAAAATAATTTATCATTTTTAAATATTATATTAGTATTAAGTTTTATAGTAGTTATTGAATTATCTTCATCATAAATATCAATGTAGAGATTAGAAAGAGCTTTTTTAAAAGTATCATAATCGTAATCTTCATCAGGACTGAAAGTATTAGTATATACTATGTAGTTATCATCTGATCCTTGAATTAAATATTTATTATTATCTAAGATAAAATATAGTTTATATTTCATATATGTATCGCTATTTATATAGCCTAAGTTCATGTGAACATTTTCTTTAGAAAGAGATATTAAACCATCTTCTAACTTGTATTTTTCAGAACTTCCAACTACGTTATAAACTTTGATAGAATTAAAATTGTTAATAAGAAAGATAGTGGAAAATATAGTGATAAGAAAGATAATAATTAGAGACATGATATACATTAAATGTTTTATTTTTTTATCTTGGTATTTAATGATGTCAATGGTTACTTTATTTAAGTTTTCTTTATTAACGATACCACCATTTAAGATATCAGTAACATTGATATTTAAGATAGTACTTAGTTTAGTTAGATAATCAGTAGAAGGGATTCTTATGCCACGTTCCCATTTACTAATAACGTATCTAGAGACATATAACTTACTTGCCAGTTCATCTTGAGTTAAATTGTTTTTTATTCTTTGTTCTTTAAGGAATTCTCCTATTTTTTTTCCGTTCATAAATGGTCCTTACTTTCACTTAGTTTCTTTAATATTTTTTAGACTGAAATATAATAGTTTTTTAAATAACTCGTCGATTTTCTTTTTGGTTATGGGGTCTAGTTTATTAATTTTATTTTTGACTGACTTATAATAAGGATACCAGTTTTTTAAAATGTCGCCACTGCTGTGGATAGATTCATACCTTAAAATACTGAATATTGTGTTGATGAAGAGGGCACGAGATTCGTCAGTAGTTTCGTTTAGCCAGTCGCTTATGGTATTGTCAATTATTTTAGAGTCCTTGGTGGTTGTTTCTTCGTAGATGAAGTCACTATTTTTAACAATCCAGTTGAAGGAGGAATGTTGAAAAATACCAAAACTACGGCTTTTAACGATTTTTATTTGTTCACGGGTATATAAAAGTAAACCAATGATGGAAGATGTAGGAATAGTTTTACTAATTTTACTGGCGATTATACGATAAGGGATGCTTTCATAGATTTCTTTTTTAAAACCAGGGCCGTCATGGCTATAGATTTTTTTGATACGGAATTTGTTAAGGATATGAGTATTCATGGCAGAATATATAGCGAGGTTTCCTCCTTTAGAATGCCCACCAATATAAAGGTATCCCCCTAAATGGTATGATACTTGATTTAAGTATTTAACAGCCATTTTTTGGGCAGGAACTGGGCACTTATAAGCCATATTAAAATCTTCTTTCCAGCCGGTTAAGGTATCGTCAGTACCCCGAAAAGCAATATAAGTTAGGTTATCTAATTTAAAAGTAATAGCGCAAAACTGGAGTTCATTTTTGATATCATGAATGTCGTCATAATAATTCATTTTTAAGTTTTGAAAACGAGGTGATGTTTGGATTGCTTTAATTAAATTAATTTTTAATCTTTTATAAGAAGGCTCAGTAAGTAGGGCATCATAATTATTTATAGAATTAAAGTAAACAAAGTCTTTATGGTCTTTTAATGGAGATACAAATTTGCTAAAATCAAGATAAATGAGCGTACTTAAAATAAGAGAGTCAACATCATTAAAAGGAAATTCTTTAATACTTCTAGTTTCTTCTTTAGCATAAGAGATAATACTATTCATTTTAGTCACCTACTCTTTTATATGAAATTTCTTTGGTTAATATATAATATCATAAATTAAGGTTATTGTGGTATAATTTAAATAGTAAAGTAAGGTGAAGGTATTTGAAGAAAAAAGTAAAGTTTAAGTTAAAAAAAGGACCTAAGTTAGTTATACTTGGAATTCTTGTTTTAGTTGTAGTTTGTATTGTTGGTAGTAAGATAAAGGAAGATATTGATTATAAGAAGTCAAATGAGTATTTGTTATTACAAAAGGGTTATAGTACAGATGAAGTTAGTACAATATTGGGATATGAAGAAGATAGAATTAATTTGTTTTTAAATAGAGATTATAATAGTACTTTGTATGAGCTTTTCTTAGAAAAATATTTTATTTATGATAATTTAGATAAGTATTTAGAGTATAAAGAGAAAAATAAAGATATGAACTTAAGTAAGGTTATCGCTATGGTTAATGTACATAGGAATGAGGCGTTTTACGATAATTCTAGGAATGCGGATACCACTCTTGGGGAATTGATGTTAGTTAATAAGTATTATAAATTAGATGAGAATTATACTGATAGTGATATGGTTAGTGTTAGTGGTAAATATGGGTTTGCTGGTAATAAGGTTTATCAAAATGTGTTGGAGGCTTTTGTTAAGATGTATAATGCAGCGTTAAGTGAAGATATTCAACTTATTATGAATGGTTCTTATCGTTCTTATAAGGATCAAGATAATACTTGGGTTGGTAGGAAGCGTATTAAGGGCGAAGCAGCGGCGGATAGTTATACAGCAAGGGCTGGGTATTCCGAACATCAAAGTGGATACGCTATGGATATAGACCAATATAATTATAGTGGCGATGATTTTAAGGAAAGTCCTGCTAATACATGGCTTTTGAATAATGCTTATAAGTATGGGTTTATTCAAAGGTATCCAGAGGGTTTAGAAGATATTACAGGGTTTAATTATGAGCCTTGGCATTATCGTTATGTTGGTGTAGATGTAGCTAGTCGTATTCATAGTGAAAATATTACTTTTGATGAATATTATGCTTATTATGTAGAAAATAAATAGACCTTTATAGAGTCTATTTCAGGCTGTTGACAAAGTCGATTTTTCAAATCAACTTTGTCATACAGTCTTTTATATTCACCACAGAAGCATAAAAAAGAGTTATTTTAAGAATTAAATATCTAAAATAGCTCTTATTTTGACATTTTTAACCCACTTTGAACATATCCGAAATTTCAAATTTTCAAAATAGGTAGTTTGTCAACACTCTGAAATAGTCCTTTATAGGGTCTATTTTTAGTTGCTTTTTAGTTCGAATAAGATATCTCGTAATTCCATAGCACGTTCGAAATCTAGGTTCTTAGCAGCTTCTTTCATTTGAGTTTCAATGTTATTTAACATTAATTCTTTTTCTTTCTTAGTCATTTTGGTCTTAGTCTTCTTGTTATCGTCATTTATTTCGTTAGAAACAACTTCTTTAATTTCTTTTATAATAGTACGTGGAGTAATATGGTGAACTTTGTTGTATTCTTCTTGGATAGCACGACGACGGCTGGTTTCTTTAATAGTTTCTTCCATGGCTTCGGAGATTGTATCGGCGTACATGATAACATGACCAGAGGCATTACGGGCAGCACGACCAACCGTTTGAATTAAACTTCTAGTACTTCTTAGGAAGCCTTGTTTATTAGCGTCCATGATACAAATTAGACTTACTTCAGGAATGTCAATTCCTTCTCTTAAAAGGTTTATTCCTACTATACAGTCATATTTTCCGGCACGTAAATCATGAATTATTTTAAGACGTTCTAAGCTTTTAATTTCACTATGTAGGTAGGCGACTTTGATTCCAACTTCTTTTAGGTAGTTAGTAAGTTCTTCAGCCATACGAATTGTAAGTGTAGTGATTAAAACGCGTTCATTTTTTTCTTTACGGATATTTATTTCATTAATTATGTCATCGATTTGGCCTTCGGTAGGTTTTACTTCAATAGTTGGGTCAAGAAGTCCAGTTGGTCTGATAATTTGTTCAACGTACTGGTTATGGGTATGTTCTAGTTCTAAATCACCAGGGGTAGCTGATACGTAGATTACTTGGTTTATTTTAGATTCAAATTCTTCATATTTTAGGGGACGGTTATCTAGGGCACTGGGTAATCTAAATCCGTAATCAACAAGGGTTTGCTTACGCATCCTGTCGCCATTATACATCCCTCTTACTTGGGGTAAGGTTACGTGAGATTCATCAACAACTAAGAGAAAATCATCGGGAAAGAAGTCCATTAAAGTACTTGGTGTTTCGCCCTCACCTCTTAAGGCTAAATGACGAGAGTAGTTTTCAACACCATTACAAAAACCGGTCTCACGAAGCATTTCGATATCATAGTTAACTCTTTCTCTTAGACGTTGTTCTTCAATAAGTTTGTTGTTTTCTTTAAAGTATTTTAGTCTTTCGTCAAGTTCAGATTGAATACGACGGATGGCTTCGTCTAGTTTTTCTTTGGATGTAACAAAATGAGTAGCCGGGAAAATAGAGATGTTTTTGATGTTTTTTTCAATTACACCGGTTAATGGGTCAAAGATAGATATTCTATCTACTTCGTCACCAAATAATTCGATACGAATACCATGGGCTTTTTCAGAAGAAGGGATAATATCTATGACATCACCACGAACTCTAAAGGTACCACGGTGAAAGTCAAGGTCATTACGTTCATAAGTCATATCGATTAAGTGATTTAATATTTCACTACGGGTTATTTTTTGACCGACACTTAGGATAAGCATAGATTTAACATAGTCGTCTTTATCGCCTATACCATATATGCAAGATACGGAAGCAACAACTATTACATCACGATTGTTAATTAAACTAGATGTTGCACCATGGCGGAGTTCATCGATTTCATCATTGATACTACTGTCTTTTTCGATATAAGTGTCGCTTGAAGGAACGTAGGCTTCGGGTTGGTAGTAGTCGTAGTAGCTAATAAAGAATTCTACATGGTTATTGGGAAATAAGTCTTTAAGTTCACTATAAAGTTGACCTGCAAGAGTCTTGTTATGCGCTAAAACTAGGGTTGGTTTATTAGTTTTGGCTATAACATTTGCAATTGTAAAAGTTTTACCTGTTCCCGTAGCACCCAGTAAAACCTGTTCTTTCTTGCCATTATTTATTCCTTCAACTAATTCTTTTATGGCTTCTGGTTGGTCGCCACTTGGTTGATATTTTGATACTAATTCAAACATAAAGAGCCTCCTAAACACAAAGTTATTTTACTAAACAATTGTTCCAGCGTCAATGGAAATATTAGAAAAAAGCAATAAGATATTTCACTTATTATTTTAAACAATTTATATCTATATATACTTTTAAAGTTTTAGTTTTCTTACAAAGTTTTCTTCGGGAGCATGACCGATAAATAAACCGTTTTCTTTTGTAAAACACTCTTCAAATGACTTGCCGTTGCTTAAATGTTTATAATTCTTATAGACATCGTAAGCTCCCTCTTTTAGGGAAGGAAAGTACAAGTATTCTAAATTATTATGTTTTATTTTTGGCTTAGCAAGAAAACATGAAGCAACTTCTTCTAAGCTTGGGAAATTTACACCTTCTAATTTTGTATCAAGTGATAAAAAGTGAGAGCCCGCGTATTTTAATTTGGGTAAATCAAGATATTTAAGAGCATTATTATAATATAGAAAATAGTCTTCTGCCCTTTCTAAGTTTGGAAGTTCTACATTTTCTAAACAAGTACATGAACTTAAGAAAAAATCGGCAGCGTGTTTTAATTTTGGAAAATTAATACATGTTAAGTATCTATTATATGCTAAAAAGCTATATCCTACATATTCTAACTTGGGGCATTCTATTTCTTCTAAATTATTATTAAATTTAAGAAAGTTTTCATCTATTATTTTGACATTAGGAAGATTAATCTTTTTAATGGTGTTATTATTTTCTAAAAATGAATAACCGATAGCACTGACATTTGGTAAATTAATATATTTTAAAGAATTATTATTTTGGAAAAAGTCGTTAAAAATAGTTTTAACATTAGGAAAGTCTAACTTTTGGACATTATTAGTATAAAACATATAATTTGGTGGCAGTTCAGTAATGATATTATCTTTGAATTCTAGGATACTATTATTTTCGTTTAACAATATAGTTAAGTACTCTTCATAGTTGTTTTTATAAGCTCTTATTAGTCTTGTGTTATCGCTATTTTTAAGAATTGCTATTTTGGATATATCAGTAACTGTTTTAGGAAAACTTTCGTATCTAGCACTATTGGGATAAAGGGTGATAGTTTTAGCTTTTAAATCTAGTATGTAGTAATCAAAAATGATATATTGCTCAGGAGGATATTTATGAACTCCTAAGTTATCAATAATGATATTGTCAGGGCAAAAATAGACCTCGTTTATTTCATAATTATATTTATAATATTTGCCATCGTTAGTGTATATGTACCCATCTAAACAGAGTATTTCATCATCAAATTTTTGGCGCATACCTTTATAATCAGCAAAACTTTTAGTTAAACCAGCAACAATGTTATCTAGGTCGTTAGAAAAAGTTGCGTCTGGTTTTTCAACTTTATGATTATAGCGGTTTTTTATCGATAAAGTATGAGTATCGTCTCTATCAAATTGAATACTTATGACCGATGTACCGTATTCGTCTTGACGCATTGGATGTTTGAATTTTTTACGATTTAATTTTTCAGCATTGTCTTTGACAGCAAACCAAACGTAACAGGTTGCTAGGCGATTGCTACCAAAGGTGCATAATTCTTCATCCGGAGCGTAGTATTTTTTAAATTTTTGAATATCACTCTCAGTTTTACATTCATATAAAGTATAGCCGACACTTCTTAAGAGATTTTCTGGTGTATCAACTATGATATCTTCTTGAATATTTTCCATATTTGATAGGTAGTAAATGTAATTTTTAAATGATATTAAATTGTCCTGAATGTATAAATCTTTATACAAAGACTTGGTTGGGTAAAAGTTATTGGTTAATATTTTAAGAAGGAGACCATCATTTTCTAGAATGCTAGAGAAGTTGGCACGACAATAATGAGCCATGTCTTCACCATATAATTTTTTTATTTTCTTTAATTCATAGTCCATAAGATCCCCCTCTTTTGATAGGATAGTATAGAGGTTAAATTACCTAAAGTCAAGAAAAAAGGTCTTATTTTAAGACCTAGTCAGTGTATAATAACTTAGAATTATTGATTATAGTATTAAACTCTTCGTTAGTAGAAGTAGCAATTTTTTTGAAGTTAATATCAGTGTAATAAACTTTAATTTTAGACTTTACATTAGAATCACTAATTTCAATACCTTGAGAGAAACGTTTTTGATTTAAATTGTAACCAGTAATTTTATTATAGGTTTCGCCGCTTAACTTTTCAGCAATAGTTTGATATCTAGTAATAAATATTATAGTGTAATCTTCTTTATTTAGGTAGGCATATTTTACTTCACCGGCCATGGTGGCATCGACGTTAAAATTAATGTGACTGTCATTAGTTTTTTCGATAGATATGGTATTTTCTTGATATTTTTGCTTGAAAGTAACGCTGTTAGCTAGGATACATGATATCAATACGACAATGTAAATACTTAATACTATAGTTAGAATATTTTTTAGAATACCTTTTACTTTTTGTTTTTTACTAGTTTTATCAACAACATTTATGATGTTTTTTTCAAAGTTTTGCTGATATTCTTCTTTCTTTAAGTGAGAACCAGATAATAGTTCATTAATGGTGATATTTAAGGTATTACATAATGGTTCATATAGTGATAAGTCAGGAATACTAACACCAGTTTCCCATCTAGATATCGTTCTAATGTTAACATTAAGTTTTTCTGCTAGCTCGCCTTGAGTTAGTTTTTGCTTCTTTCTACACTCCGCTATAAATTTTCCTATTTTTTCTTGATTCATAATAATCTCTCCTTCTAGATTAACTATAGCTTATTTTTTAAATAAATAATAGGACATAAAATGAGAAAAGCTATAGACTTTAGTGGCCTATAGTTTTTTGGTTAATTTACTAGTATATCTAGTACCATATTTTTCGGTCATAGCTTGAATATAAAATTCGTTGTTTCTAATGTCGTTAATGGTTTTATTAAGCGCCATGATACCAAAGAATTCTTGATAAGCATCTTCGATTAGTTTAGGAGTAGTTAGAATAAATGTCTTAGTAATTTTTTCTTCTGGACTAATGTTAGCATAGATGCTCATAGTTGGTCTAGTTGGTACTTCAGCATTAATTGTGTAGGTTATAATGCGATTATCTTTATCGGTAATAGTAATAGAATAATTAGGATAATTTAATTCGTCACGTTGATAAACCATGGTTTCAAAGCTTTTTTCTAAGTTTATAGTTTGAACGTAAGGTACGATAGAAACATAAGAGCCACTAAAATTTTTGGTATTTAAATATACAGGCAAGTTATTATCTGAGGCTTTACTAGCTAGAAAAGTCATATAATTTAGTTCTTCGTTGTCAATATTGTAAAATTTGCTATTAATTTCGTCGTCATAGAAATAGTTAGTTACAGTACCAGGCATAGAAGTAGTTAGAAATAATTTACTCAATTTTTTATTTACTTCACGTTGGTAGTTTTTAGATATTTCTAAAAGTTTGTTATATAGTTCTGGATTAGAACAAAAAGATTTAGCGATTTCTTTTTTGGATAAGAAAGTATAAGCTTCTTCTTTGTTAGCATAAGAATCAATCATAGCTAGAATTAAGTTTTGTTTTTTCTTAGTATTTAAGTCAGTTAGTTCGTAAGAAATGCTAGAATCTAGAATATAGATGTGAAGTTTAAAGTTACGAGGATTTTTATCTTCTTTTAAATCAAGAGTCATTTTAAAACCGCTTGGAGAAGTTATTTCATATTGAAACAAAGATTTGTAGTTACGAGTTAGACTGGTATTTAGACCACTGGTTTGGTCATGATAATCAAATCTGGCAGTATCATATTTAATAGTCAAAATATTGCTAGCATACCCTTCTTGGTTAGTAAACACATAGGTTGTATCAGTAGTTTTAGATTCACAATCATAAGCACTACTTAAAGCGGCACTTAAAAGAGCATTGTTAAAGGAATCTTGGCTAGGGGAAGATATTTTAGCGTTCTTACTAAGATTTAAGCTTAAAAATGTAGCATCTACTAAGGGAGCATTGTTTGTAGAAATTAATTTAATAAAATTATTAATTATTTTAGGTTCTTCATCTTTCATATTCATGTATAATCCTTCTTTCTAAGGAGTTTTAATATAGCACTTTGGTTGATAGTAGTCAATTTATTTTTTTAGCTTTTGAAATTTTTCAATTAAATGAGATGTTGAGACACAACTTAAGAAAAGGATTACGGCGTTAGGAATATTAGTCAGTTCATTAATGTTATCATCAGTTAACATATGGCCGTTAGTTAGTTCATCAAATATTAATTTGGAAGTTACACCAGGATATTCCTTAGCAGTTTCACGATTAGATTCAATTTCAGTAAGATAAGTTATATCAGCTTTATTTAGTTGGGTTGCAAAATCATGATAAAAATCTTTAGTTCGAGAATAAGTGTTAGGTTTAAATACAGCAACAATTGTTTTGGCAGGATATTTTTGACGAGCAGCATTTATGGTGGCGGCAATTTCAGTTGGGTGGTGGGCATAATCGTCTATGATGATGGTATCTTTTACTTGCTCTTCGTGAAATCTTCGTTTAGCATTTTGGAAAGTTTTAAGAAGTGTTGTTATGTTGGCAAAAGGAATATTAAGTTCCATTAACATAGCGACGCAAGCTAAGGTATTTAAAACCATATGTTTACCATATAAAGGAATTGTAATACGCCCAGCAAATTTATTTTTGATATAGCAATCGAAAGTAGTATTCTTTGAAGAATAATCAATATTTTTAGCCACTACATCATTGTTATCATTAAGACCATAATAAATTACTTCCTGAGTTAACTCTAATTTTCTAATATTTTCATCATCCCCACAAGCAATAATTTTTTTCTTAGTCTTAGAAGCAAAGGCTTGAAAAGCACTTATAATATCTTCTAAGTTTTGGTAGGTTTCAGTATGTTCAAGTTCAATGTTTGTAAGGACTGTATAAGTTGGTTCATAACTTAAAAAGTGGCGATTAAATTCACAAGATTCAATAACAAATAGATTGTTGTCTAAAGAGGCATGGCCGGTGCCATCTCCAATAAAGTAGTTACAACCAAGAGTGTTTTTTAAAACGTGTGTTATAAGGGTTGAGGTTGTAGTTTTGCCATGAGTACCGCATACACAAATAGAGTTGAACTTTCTAGTTAAGTCGCCTAGTATTTCATGATATTTTTTAATTTGCAAACCAAGAGCCTTGACTCTTTGTATTTCATGGTGGGTTTCTTTGAAAGCAGCTGAATATGTTACGATGGTGTTGGAACTTAGTTTATTTTTACCATCATGATAGATGGGAATATGGCGTTTAATAAGGCCTTCTTCTGTAAATTTGTAGTCAGTGTTATCATCATATCCGGATACTTCATATCCTAAATCATATAAAATTTGGGCTAAGGTGGACATACCGGAACCTTTAATTCCTATTAGGTAATATTTCATTTTAATCTTCTCCTTTTGTCTTTATTTTTATTAATTTCATTAATAGCTTTTATTGTTTCAGTCTTAGAAAGACCAATTTGTTCATTTTGAACATAAATAAATCTATCGGCATACTCATCGCATCCAGGAAAGTAATCATCGTCAATTATAATATAATTTTCTAAACGATATTTAGAGATGTAATTGCTTATTTCTTGGTACTTGTCGTTTAAAGTTTCAGTACGGTCAATAATGGGAAGTCCTAGTCTTACTAGGTACTCTACTATATAAGGATATACGATGGTACTTTTTAGACTTGAGGTAATAACGATACTTGAGTTAGTATTGTTGGCGATTTCTTTAAGATTGTTGATACATTTATAATCGAAGTCTAGAAGTGCTAGTTCGACTTCATCAGTTAAATCCAGGATTAGCTTGTTTATAATGTGATGGCGTTTAGGCATAGTTTTGGTTATTTGGGTGTCGTTTGTTAAGACGCCATCAATGTCAAGAAATATAATATTATTCATACAGTGGTCCTTTCGTTCTAAGTTTATTGTAACATATGTTTAGGTTTTAACTTAAAGATGTTAAATCAATCTGTAAAGTATGACGTTTTTTGATTTTTTTAATTTGGGTTTCAATAATATTTTTTAATGTTTCATCATAGTTTTTATGAATTTCAATAGTATTTTTATATAAATATATTTTATCAAAAAGGGTTTTATCGTTAGTAGAAAGGTATTCATTTACATAATAATAGAAAAGCTCAATTGTAGCAGGTAAAATTTTGTTAGTACTAGCAAGATTTAAATACTCTAGGGATTTTTCTAGGTCTTTAGTAAGTCCTAGTTCTTTACAACCATTAAGATAAAAGTATTTAGCTAGATTGTAATAAGCATAGTAGCAAAGGGTACGATGATTACTTTCTAGGGCATCTTGATAGTATTGATAAGCTTTAGCAAGATTTTTTGGGGTCATATAACCAGTACGATAGCACTCTCCTACTTTATTGCAAGCCCATGATTCTTTTAAGTTAGCACTTTCTAAGTAATAAGCAAAAGCTTGACCATAGTCTTTTTTTTCTTCACATAATTTACCAAGGTTGTTATAGGAATAGGCGTAGTTGTGAGTAGCTGCTTCTAAAAAATATTCATAGGCTTTATTAAGATCTTTATTTAAAGGATAGATACCTTGAAGATACATATTACCAATACTATTTTTAGCGGCAATATTACCAAGTTTTTCAGCTTTGCGAAAATATTCATAGGCTTCTTGAAGGTCAGCGTTGGATTTAGTGCCTAGGTTACCACGATAAATCATAGCTCCCATTATATATAAAGCTCCCGCATGGTTTTGATAGGCGGCAATTTCAAAGTACTTGAATGCCTTTTCATACCTGGGGTAACCGGCTGTATTTCCACAATATTCTTCAATACCTAGTTCAAAGCTCGCGTAAGCATTTCCCTCTTCGGCTAATTTTCTCATACTATAATCATAGTTAATACTTTCTTTAAATTTTAATGCTAAGTAGTCTTGAAGACCATTATAACTCATATAAGTATCATTAAGTAGTTCTTCAATGGATTCTTTTTTGATGTCTTCTTCGTATAACGGTTGCTTGTTATATACAGATGTATAGATGATTATTGACACTAAGGCTTCATAGTATTTGGAATTTTGGATGTAGGTACTTAAATCATTTATTAAAGATTTAGGGACACGAATATCGTTTTTAGCAATATTGTACATTTTATAAGCTAGGGCTTTACTATTGGGGTTTTGATTAATATAAGAAGTTTGGTTATCGTTTATGATATGTAGAGTACTGTCCATTATACTTAGAATGCTTATGATAGTTGGAGCAAATTCATTAGGATCTCGATGGTATTTTTTCTCACGATTAATAATTATTTGTTTATAATCATCTTTTATAGAACGACAGCCAACACAGTAATTATTGATTGTGGTATCGTTTATGTTGTCGACATTAAAAATAAGACAGAATAATTCGGTTTGAAGAGCTTGAGATTTGTTTTTCGATAGTTCTTTAATTGTTTTAAAAAAGTTTCCTAAGCTTAAGTGATTATCAGCGGAATTCATTTTTATATATTGTTTTGACATATTTCCCTCCAGATAAAGATATTATACCATAATTGTGGATTTTTAAAAAATATTTCTTAATTGTGTGGATTTATATTACTTTTACTTTACATAAAATAAGAATATGATGTTATAGAGGAGTGAAAAAATGAAAAAAGTTTGGAAAAATTATAAACAGACAATAATTCTGTTAATGGCGCTTGTAATTGGTGCTGTAGTGGGGTTAGTTTTTGGAGAAAAAGCATCTGTACTTAGTCCTTTAGGAGATTTATTCTTAAATATGATGTTTGTTATTATCGTACCGTTGATTTTCTTAACGATTACGACATCAATTGCCAAGATTAAGCAACCTAAAAGAGTAGGAAAAGTATTAACAAATATTTTCTTAGTATTTATTATTACTTCTATACTAGCTTGTATAATTGGACTTGGTGCAACTTTTGCTGCAAAGTTAGTTAACCCAAATGATTCTAGTGCTATATTAGAATCTATGGATAGTAGTGCAAAAGAAGATGTGGAAATGAACATCTTAGAACGTACAGTTAGTGTCATAAGCGTTGATGATTTTACAGGTATTTTATCAAGACAAAATATTATTGCTTTAGTTCTTTTCTCAATTATGATTGGACTTGCTATTAGTAAGGTTGGAGAAAAAGCTAAACCTTTAGTTGATGTTTTAGAGGCATGTAATTTGGTAGCATTAAAGTTTATAGACTTTGCATTCTATTATGCCCCTATTGGACTTGGTTGTTATTTTGCAGCTTTAATTGGTTCATTTGGTGCATCTATTGCGGTAGGATATGTTAAGACTTTTATTATTTATTTAATAGTTACTATTCTTTATTACTTCGTTGTATATGGAATTCTTTCCTATATTGCTGGGGGTAAGGAAGGAACTAAGAGATTCTTTAAACATATAATTCCTACAACAGTAACATCAATTTCAACTTGTTCTTCAGCTGCTTGTATTCCTGCTAACATTCAAAGTTCAAAGAATATAGGTGTTCCTGATGATATTGCTGAAACTACTATTCCATTAGGATGTAGTTTCCATAAAGATGGTTCAATTATTGGTAGTGTATTTAAGATTATGTTCTTAGTATACTTATTTGGTACTAATATTTGGTCTTGGCAAGGAATTTTACAAGTTGTAGCAACGGCTTTTGTTGCCAATCTATTAATTACAGCTGTTCCTATTGGTGGAGGTACTATTAGTGAAATGATGATTCTATCACTTATGGGATTTCCTGTAGCATCGTTACCTATTCTAACAATTATTGCTACTATTATTGATGCTCCAGCTACAATGTTAAATGTTGTTGGTGACTGTTGTTCTTCAATGTTAGTCGCAAGAAGAGTTGATGGTAAAGATTGGATTCATGCTAAAGACAATGTGGTTGAAGCTAAAGCTTTAGTTAAAGAAGAAAAAGAAAATGATACTAAAGCAAAAAGTAAGAAAAAAACTAAATAAAAAGAGATAAAAAATAAAGGCATCGAAATGATGTCTTTTATCGTGTCAATTTACGGATGGCTTCCTTAGATTTTTCTTCGGTTAGGCCACCTTCATTAAAATCAGTTTGAACAAAGTTGGAAAGTTCGAAACCAGCAAAGTAATCATCATCAAGAATAATGTATTTATTAACAGGATTTTCTTTTAAAAATCTTTTTATTTCTTCACCTTTTTGATAATTTAAAACTTTGGTAGTAGCTATTACAGGAATGTTATTTTCTAATAAAAATTTTAATACTCCTGGAAAATATGCTTTATCACGAATAGTTGATGTTATTACTACTTTAGCGTTAGTTGCGGCTATTATTTTATTAATATTAGCAATGTTAGTAGGATCTAATTCCATAATGTGACGTTTTATGGTATCTTCTTCATTATTGTGTTCTTTTAAAATAGTTTGGACATATGCCCCATTGGTTAAAACACCATCAATATCTAAAAAAATTATTTTTTCCATATTATTTATCATATTTATCCTTCTTTCTAATTGTTTCCAAAAGAAAATGGCTTAACTAAGCCATTATATTTTCTTTCATAAAGCGACTTATAAAAATGTTGTTAATTACAGAGGCAGTGGCAAAGTCATTGATATTATCAATAACTAGTTTACCTTGATTTATTTTAGCTTCTAAAACCATATGGGTGTTATATATCGTACCGGCTTTATTGTCGCATTGCATACCATAAATGTAACGATGATTTTTATAAGTTACTTCGTCAACTATATAAAGTTGGGTTTTGTCTTTTAAAGTTAAAACTTTATTTTTCATTTTATAACCCCTTTCCTACTGTGTTAATTAAGTCAGCTGCCGTTGTCCAAGCTTGAGATACTCCGCTTGAGTTAGCTACATCAACAGCAATATTTTCAGCTCCATATTGGCTTGCTAAATCAGCAAGTGAGGTTCCTGGAGTGTTAATTATTTGAGCAACTGTACCATCTTGATTTAAGATAGCAAAGCGTTTAAATACAGAATCTTTAGTTACAATATTAGAAAGCAAGCTTTCACGGTTAATATTATTAACAGCGTATGATGCTGTATCGTAGCCATGAGAAACATTGTAGCCTCCTACTTGATTGCCTAATTTAATACCTTCGTAGTTAGGTGTTGCGGGAGTTGGAGCTTGAGTAACAGCTTCAGGAGTTGGGGGAGCAGGGTG
>ERZ779932.460-NODE-460-length-19122-cov-4.359417_pt1 | contig 19122 bp, 17 predicted proteins | sample MGYA00511064_ERZ779932 | MGnify/ENA primary metagenome ERZ779932 (study PRJEB29588, sample SAMEA1966821) | human gut metagenome | biome: human gut; feature: human-associated habitat; material: faeces | place: Denmark | collected 2008/2010 ...
GATGGATTTCCACCTGCGTGTTTAGGAATATGGCATCAGCCGAAACGTCCGATTAGCCGGAAAGAAAAAAATAAGAGATAGTTAGTGAATCTATTTATTAGATTCCTAATACAATAGGAAATTCAAGATTTTAAATGATGTCAAAGGAGAAACGAATGAAAAAAATAAGATTATTAAGTTTGGCTATGGTATGCAGTATGCTGTTTTGCACACCTGTAATGGCGGCAGAAATAACAACGACTGAAGATGCTGTAATTGAGAATAACCCAGAAGTAGTTACTGAGTCTTTGGAGTCAGTTAAGTTAGAAGAAATGTCTCCTATAAGTTTATCCGAGGAACAATATGATGTCTTGTCTGATGATGAAATCCAAACATATGGAACAACTCCAGATGATTATGAAGAAAATGATTCACCTACTACAGCATTTTCATATAGCAAGGTTGAAACATTAACGACTCAAGTAACCAGCAATAATGATTTATATCGTTTAGGAATGAAAGCGGCAGGGCTTCATTCAGAAACAGATGAAGATTGGTTTTACACTTCATTAACTGCGGGTGAAACATATTTTGTAGATTTACGAAATGTTGGACGCAGAGATTGGTATATAGAATTATATTATTTGGGTGAAGATTTAGATTCCTCATATTTTTATTCAACAAATCCTGAATATAATAGTGTTTATAAAGGAGCTGCTGAAAAATACTTTTATTTTACTGCAAAAGATACCGGTAAATTTTACATAAGGATTTGTAGTGGAAATGATTGGGTAGATTCCATGTATTATTTCTTCTATGTTGGTCCTGCTATACAAACTTTTGATATTGTAGATATGCCAACATATGGAGGGGTAAATCTTTTTGGAACTGCGTATCAAACTTATACATGTGATTTGAGAAATGCGTTTCCATCTACAACAGCAATAATAAATATTAATTTATCTGATTCCTTCTCAAAAGGAACATGTTCACACCTGAGTAAATATATGAGTGCAGGAGGAAGAACATATTACAATACACCAGGTGACAATGCAATTAAGAGCATAACCAATGCTTCAATAGGTCAATTATGGACATTTGGAGCAAAATGTTCACAAAATACGCATAGTGGAGTGCATTGGTCGGGAAGAATTAATGGAAAGTTTAAGTGTATTATGGAGCCATATCCGGGTAATGAATTAGATTTATAAAAAGTATTTCATGTAGGAGTCAGAGCATATTACTGACTCCTATGCAGAAAGGAGAACAATTTTATGAGTATAACGAAAGTTGGAAGTTCCTATAATTTCATTTATAACACAAAGACAGGTAAATTATCTACAAAAGATGGCAGCAAAAATGAATTTGTTGATTTTTGCAATGGAGATGTAAAGGGAGAAGATACAGAGACACTGAATCATTTTGATGAGCATACAAGATATCAGTTTACAAGAATGCTGTTTGCATATGGAACCGGAATGACCGGACAGAATCCTTTTGCCAATGATGAGAAAGTCGAGATTACAGCGGATATAGACAGTGCAACCCATACTTCCTTTTATGTGAATGGGCAGAAAGCGTTTACGGCAATTACGGGTATGTCATATCTCCCATCCGAGATTCAAACCTTTGGAACCGTACAGCAGCCATTTAAAACCAGAGGGTACAAACCATATGATCCCAGTACAAACAGTATCACGATTGGGGTTGGAAGCAGATTTAATCTTGGAAATGGATACAGCATGACGGTACAGGAAGATTTTGTCTGGGGCGAGGGCTATGGAAACGGAAGCAAGGCAGATGATGAAAGATGCAATATGATGATAGGTGGTCTGAGCTCCCTGATACATTTTGCGGATCAGCAGTATTTTTCAAGTATGACAGATACATACACCGATTATATTTTAGATTTTCTTGCGTCACAGGGAGTGGATACAAGCAGAGAATTTGTGATAAACGGGACACATTGCGAACTGGTAAATGGGAAAATACGTGAAGTTGGTAACGATTATGTGGTGCCTAGTTCCATTCAGCAGAAAGCAGTGAAAAGATATGAAGAAAGTATGTCACAGCTTTTGAATAGCGGAACTTGGTATAGATGGTCATAAAAGTAATAGATCACTTGGACCGTTATGGAGAGTGAATAGATTCCGAATGACAGAGGAAAGGACAGCATATCTGCAACAGGAAAAAGAATTTTATACAGTGTTGGCATCCAAAATAGGAGAATAATTTTATGCATGATGCAAAAATGATATTGAGATAGGAGGAGTTCCATATGAAATTAGGGAAGAAAACAAAGACTGAAAAAGGAACATTTATGGCATATGCTTCTTGTTCATGTACTTGCTTCTGCGTATGTAAGTGCCAGAACTGTCATTCTATCGGGGAAGCGAACGGCACACAGATCGCTAATGACGCTCAGTATAATACAACTGGCGTGACCAACAGGGGACCTATTTTATTATTGAATAACTGATGCCAAGTATACAGCGGGAAAGCCTTGTCGAATTTAATTTTTCGTACAAGGCTTTCTTGTCGAGGAGAGGAATGTAATAATGAAGATTAAAAAACCTAACATACATATTTTTGTTGAACATAAAAAATATTACTTATATGATGTGAATATAAATGCAGTTGTTACTATTCCATATGAATTGTATGAATTTTTTTCATTATGGGGAAAAGAAGATGAAAAAGAAATTACAGCAGACATTGAAGAAGATATTAGTTTTCTTATGGAACAGGGTTTCTTAACAGAAAAAAAGAAAATTAGTTCAATAAAACATTATGAAACAGATACTTTAAAAGACCTGTATATGTATAATATGGGTAATGTGATTTTGCAAGTTACACAAAATTGTAATTTGAGATGTGAATATTGTGTTTATTCAGGAAGTTATATTAATCGTGTCCATACGAATAAAAGAATGTCTTTTGAAACAGCGGTAAAAACAATAGACTTTTTGGCAGCACATTCGTTAAATTGCAATGAGGTATCAATAGGATTTTATGGTGGAGAACCTTTATTGGAAATTGAATTGATTAAAAAGGCAGTATCGTATGCAAAAGAAGTTTTCGGTGAAAAAAAGATAAACTTTAATATGACAACAAATGCCACTTTACTGAATATGGATATTGCAGACTTTTTGGTTCAAAATGATTTTAATATTACAATCAGCTTGGATGGTCCGCGAAATATTCATAATAAAAATCGTATATTTGCCAATAGCAATAAAGGGACATTTGACTTAATTATGGAAAATATAGCTTTGATTAGAGAGAAGTATCCTTTTTTCGATAAAAAAATTTCTTTTAATGCAGTGATAGATTTAAAGCAAAATGTATCTTGTACAAATGAATTTTTCTTAAATTATGATACAGTAAAAGGATTAAATGTAAATGGGACATTTATCAATCCCGTTAATAGAAAGGAAATCTTAGATTTTGATCCGGAACTAAACGCAATTTCTAATTATGAAGTTTTTAAAGTTTTCTTGTATGCATGTGATAGTGATCTTTTTAGTGAATATAAACCCACTTTGTATGAGAGCGAAATTGCTTCAATTAAACAGGCTATGTGTGAAAGATACATAGGTGTAGAAGGGTATGAAGATATAATAAGTCCTGGAGGGCAATGCCTGCCAGGAATTCAACGTTTTTTTGTTACGGCAGATGGAAAATTTTTTCCTTGTGAGAGAGTAGATGAAACATCAGAAGAATTATGCATTGGCGATTTACAGCAAGGTATAAATATTGATAATGCTATTAAAATACTTAATGTAGCAGATGTGACAAGCAGACAATGTATAGAGTGCTGGTGCTATAAGATGTGTTACCAATGTATTTCTAAAGCGCAGGAAGATGGAAGGATTAATGCAGAAGCTCGGTTAAAATGGTGTCAACAGACAAGAGCAGGTGTAGAAGGAACAATAAAAGACTATATTATATTGAAAAAATATGGGTGTAAATTTGAGGAGGCTTAGTATGAAGTACGCTGTTTATCCGTATACGTTAGATAATTTATATTTGAGCAAAGTAAGCGAAAATTTGTTGAAAAGTGATATATCATATATAGTACCGGGAGGAAAAGTATCAGAAGTCTATAACAGTGGCGTTTCCATGATATATTCAATGGCAAATATAATGAGTATGCAGGAAGTTGATTTTGATAAAGTCATAATTGTAGATAGCAATATGGTAAGTTATGAAGAATACGATAATGCAATAAAAGTTTTTTTAGAAAAAAATGTCAGGATCATTTTGGCAACAGGAATTTATGATGAAATTTTATATGGCAAACATTCTCAAAAAAGGATAGAAATTTGCAAAGGTAATGAAATTGTAATTGATAGTATAGTACATAAGAATAAGCAGGAAATAGAAGTGCCAATTATTAGCGTCATGGGGGTTGGATATAATGTATCTAAATTTGATGTTCAACTTTATTTAAGAGAAATGTTTCTAAAAAAAGGATATAAAGTAGCTCAAATCGGAACAAAAAAGATAAGTAATATAATGGGGTTTTATTCAATTCCGGATTTTATGTATAATAATAGGTTTTCAGGTGAAGAAACCATATTAAGATTTAATGAGTTTGTAAAAAAAGCCGAAGATAAGGAAAAACCGGATATTATTATAATTGGCGTACCAGAACCAATATTACCATTAAACAAAAAACATCTTTTTTCATTTGGAATAAGGGCATATGAAATATATCAGGCAGTAGATGTTGATTATTGTATACTTAATTTATTGAGTGGGGAATATAGTGATCAGTTTGAGACGGAAATGAAAAACGTTTGTAAATATAGATATAATGTAGACATAGATGACTTTTTTGTTTCTAATTTTTCTATAGTTTCAAATTCTTTGTATTCAAGTGAATTGAAATATGTATATGTACAAATGAATGCTTTGCCCAAAAGTAAAAATTTTTTTAATGCTGATGATTTAAAAGATGAAAGATGGTTTAATAAAATTGAAGCAAGATTAAAAAAATATTCAATGTTTGAGCAGTTCTAGGGAGGTGGATAAAACTGCATGAGAGAAGATATAAAGTTGTGGATAAAACAATTTGCATTGGAAAGTACTGGTATACATATAGATGAAACGATTAGCCTTCTTGATCCTAGAAATGGATTAATGCCGAGGGATTTAATTGTACTTTTCTTTGAATTGCAAAAACATTATAAAATAAAGTTTGTAGAGCAGGATATAATTGCAAATAGATTTGACTATTTGGATAATATTGTTAAAGCTGTTGAGGATAAATTGAAATAGTACAAATAATTTATTAGAATTCTGTATTTGATAAAAGTCAGGGAAGATAAAGCCAGATAAGTTTAGGGGGCGTGGGAGTAAAATCCTGCGTCCTTTTTATCTGTTTTGTTTTAATAGCAGGCAAAAAATGGCGAAAATATAAAAAAATGCAAGAAATGGCGAGTAATTTATCGAGGAATAAGTTATCCTTTGAGTAAGATAGATGGACTGTGGTTATGTATAAAATTTTGCAAGTAATAAATTTTATACGAAAAAAACACAGAAAGGGGTTGCATATATGCAGGCTGATACATATAATCTCGACAGACAGACAGACAGACAGACAGACAGACAGACAGACAGGATAAGTCTGTTTTCTTTTGGCATGATCTGATTGTATATGGCACATTTTGGTTATGCGTTAGTGCATAATTGAAATGTGCCTTTTATATTGAAACCACCTTGATGTACGGTCATATATTGACTTGTATATATACATATTGATGGGACAACAAAGAACCATTTTATCCATTAGGAAGGAGACAAGACAAATGTTTAAGAAACTTAACAAAATGAAGATTGGTGCACGACTGAAAAAATCTTTCAGACAGATTATTCTCATTTTTGGAATATTATCAGCACTGGTTGTAGTGATTATGCTTTATACGATAAACAACTATGGAACGATACTGGATAATTATGCGTATCCACAGGGAGACATTGCTATGGCAATGAATGAATCAGCGGAAGTAAGGGCTGCCTCAAGAGGTATTGTAGGTTATGATTCAGATAGTCTCATTGAAAGTATGAAAGAACAGCATGAACAGGCTGTTAAATCGTTTGAGGAATATTTGGAAAAAATACGTCCAACAATGATAACAAAAGAAGGAACTGCCTGCATGGACGCTATTGATAAAGCATGGGCAGAGTATAAGGAAGTGGATGCAAAAGTAATTGAGGTAGGTGCAACGACTGATACTGCTAAATCGTTACAGGCTCAACAGATGATGACCGATGAAGCAGCACCAAAATATCAGGCTTTGGATGATGCATTACAGAAATTAATGAGTTTGAATATTTCACTTGGAAACGCTAAACGTGCACAGTTGAGAACGGTTATGATAGCTGCATTGACAATTATAATAATTGTAATTGCAGTATCAACGATTTATTCAAACAGTCTTTCCGTTGCAATATCAAAGAGCATTGAAAAACCATTAAATGAATTAAAGGACAGATTTATTACATTTGCAGAGGGTGACATAGATTCTCCACTTCCAACGGTTGAGTCTGAGGATGAAATTAAGGAACTTGTGTCTGGTGTATCTGCAATGTCAGACAGAATCAGAGTTATCATTAAAGATTCTGGCAGAATGTTAAATGAAATGTCAGAAGGTAATTTTGCGATTGATACAGAGTGTGAGGAAGTATATACAGGAGCATTTACCGATTTGCTGACAGGCATAAGAAAAATGAATGAGGAGATTGATACAACTGGAAGAGGGGTAGATGATGCATCGGGGCAGGTTCTTACAGGTTCCACAAATCTTGCAGAAGCGGCACAGTCTTTAGCAGAAGGCGCAACGGATCAGGCGGCATCGGTTGAGGAAATGCAGGCAACTATCAATGAACTTACAAGCGGAATAAAAACAACAGCAGAAGAATTGGGAACAGCTTACGATGAAGCCTATAAGTATGCGGAGATTGCAGAAGGCAGTCGTGGAGATATGGAAGTATTAGTGCAGGCTATGTCACGCATAAATGAAACCTCTGAGAAGATAGGAGCAATTATCACACAGATTGAAGATATTGCAAGCCAGACAAATCTTCTTTCATTAAATGCTTCGATTGAAGCAGCAAGAGCCGGAGAAGCCGGAAAAGGTTTTGCTGTTGTTGCGGATCAGATCAGAAACCTTGCAGAACAGAGTGCAAAATCAGCGGTGGATTCAAAAGCACTTATTGAAGCAGCTATTCATGAGGTTGGAGATGGAAATATGTATGCAGAGAAAGCCTCAACTTCATTGAGAGAAGTTGTGGATGGTATACAGGCGATTGCGGACAGTGCGAAAAAGATAAAAGAAATTTCCATTGAACAGGCAGACAGTATGGAACAGGTAGAGGTAACCGCAGAAAGAATTGCTGAAGTTGTTCAGAATAATTCGGCTGCGGCACAGGAAACATCAGCGACGAGTGAAGAACTTACAGCTCAGGCTACAACACTTAGCGGTATGGTTTCGGTATTCAAATTAAGACAATAAGAATAGACAGAGTTTTTAGTGGATGATTGTTTTTTACACAGTTAAAGAATAATCGTCCACTTTTCTGTTTTGGGCAAGAAAATGTTTTTTACTTTTAGTTCGGTTATATGGTTATTTATAATAAAAATATAGAAACAATGCGTCGTTTAATAGATGAAATATGAAGTATATGTTGAGTTTTCTTGAGCTGAAATATAGGTCATGAGTTTTTTATAATAAGAATAACTTTATGCTTTTTTGAATAAAAAAGTCTTACTTCGTGCAAAAAAATCTTACTTCGTGCAGAAAAGGTGAAATGTTGTAAGATACTTGTCGATAAAAAAGAAAAATAAGGAGGTTTTCAAATATGAAAAAGCTTAATGATGTAGCACTGAGATTACTTGCAAAAGCAGCATATGTTAATGCCAAAAAGGAAGCAGACTCAGCATGTTTGTTTATTGGTTATCAGCCTAAAATGCCATAGAATGTAAAAGAGCTGTTATTCCAATAAATCAATTAAAGGTTACTGCTTGGGCTTCGGATGGAGAGAGCAGGTACGGTTCTGACTGACAGAAGAACCGTGGAAAGGAGTTAATATGGGATTAGGCATTGAAAATTCAGTTAATGCTTATAATCAGAATTATAGGTATCAACAGAATAAGACGACAGGGCAAGCCAATCATTTAGATTTCAATAAGATTTTATCTGCTAAAGAGGGTGATAATACAGAGAAAGTACAGAAGCCAAATGAAAATAGTGTTTCAAAAGTAGATACCTACACTGAATATTTAAAGGCTAAATATGGGAATATAATGATCCAAAATGTTGGAAGTGATCAAAAGAGTATGGATTCATTGGGGACGGGGACATATGGGATGAATAATATTGTGATTGCACCCAATGTTTTGGAAACAATGGCAAATGATCCCAAAAAAGCAGCTTATTACGAAAAGATGATACAGGATTTTTTTGCTTCGCAGTCAACTGTGAAGGCGCAGATGGCAGTCGGGGGGTTTGAGATTCAATCTTATGGTATGGTTATTCACCCGGATGGAACTGCACACTATTATGTTTGTGGAGATGTTTCACCAGAAAAAAAAGCAAAGATAGAGGCGCAAATGAAAGCTGAAGATGAAGAGAAGGCTAAACGGCGTAGACAATATTTAGAGCGCAGTGAGGAGGCGGCAGAAAAGCGCAGACAGATAGAAGAGATTAATATGCAAAAGAGTAAAAAAGATGCGGCTTTTGATGATAATATATCGGCTGTTAATGTATTATCGGAAGTAGATAGGGCGGTTGCCATAGCTGCTTATGAAAATATTGCCAATACTTTTAATGAAAACATAATAAAAAGTACAATTGATAATTGAGGACTTTACTGACTATATCAACTTATAATAATCGATATATAATATTATGCGCTGAAAGGAGGTGAGAATATGAAGAAGTTGGTAAAGCGTAGCGATGTTATGCAGGAAACATTGGAGGCATATTGCAGTTGCAGTTGCAGTTGTTATGGAACTTGCTCTTGTAGCACTGGACAGACAAATAATTCAGCAGCTTTGTTTCAGGCTAGATACACCCAATTTTACATGGACTTTGTAGCAATTCGTATGGTGTAAGAACATAGCAATGCAGCGGAAGATGGGTATGACAATATGCTTTGGGCATATTGTCATGCCTGTTTAATAATTAGGGAGGAAATAGTATGCCGGTTTTTCATACATTTACTGCTGGTGGGAAGAGGTATATGTTTGATGCAAATACAAATGTAATTATAAATCTTAAAGAGGATTTGTATTTTGAACTTGAGAAATATATGCAAAGTGGATATAAAGAGATCACACCAGCTATAGAAAAATTAAGAGATAGAGGATATTTAAAAGATAGAGCAGATTTTGAAATGGTGCATCCGATGGATTCTACATTGGAATATTCTTTGGAGCGTTGTATAGGTACAATTGCGTTACAAGTCACACAGGGGTGCAATTTGCGTTGTAAATATTGTGCTTATTCTGGTAGTTATGATAATCGTGTCCATAGTAGTAAGAGAATGAGTAAGGAAATTGCATTTAAGGCAATTGATTTTCTTTTTGATCATTCTATAGATCGTGATAGGGTTTCTCTTGGATTTTACGGTGGAGAACCATTACTTGAATTAGATTTGATAAAGGAATGTGTTAAGTATGCAAAGAAAAAGAGCATAGGTAAAGAATTGATGTTTAATATAACTTCAAATACAACACTTATAACAGATGAAGTTTTGAAATTTCTATATGATAATGAGTTTAGCTTAACGGTGAGTTTAGATGGAGATCGACAGGCTCATGATAAAAATAGAGTATTTGCTGCAAATGGTGCTGGTACATTTAGTGTAGTAATGCAAATTCTTGAAAAAATACAAACACAGTATCCAGATTATATGGAAAGAGTACATATTAATGCTGTTATAGATCCGACTACAGATTTTGATTGTACTAGTAATTTCTTTTCTGATTATAAAACAGTTAAAGACTTTTATATACAGGCAAATCTTATTTCTGAATATTATCGTAAGGATGAAGTGGCAACAGATGAAGAGTATAGGGAAAAATTTAGTTATGAAATATTTAAAATGTATCTTCAAAAATTAGGAAGATTGGAGAATGGAAGCGTATCAAAACTTGTTTCACATGGTTTTCATAGTTTGAAGGAAATACATGATAAAACAAAAATGCCATCTTCTTTAACAATAAAAAGAGATCATCATTCTGGACCATGTGTACCAGGTATACAGAGACTATTTGTTGATGTAGAAGGAAACTTATATCCTTGTGAACGAGTGAGCGAAGCGTCAAAGGCAGTAAGAATGGGACATATAGATACAGGTTTTGATATTGATAAAGCTAGAGCTTTATTGAATATTGGAAAATTAACTGAAAAAGAATGCAAGCAATGTTGGGCATTTAGGTTTTGTTCTGCTTGTGCAGTTCAAGCAGATAATTTGGAAGAACTGTCTGCTGAAAAAAAGTTACAAAACTGTGCATTAATTCGTGGTCACATAGATAACATGATGAGAGATTATTGTGTTATGAGAGATTTAGGATGTAATTTTGATAAGGAAAAATTGTTTGTTTAGAGAAGGAGATATTATGAAAAGGAAAGCTATAATTTTCCCTTATAATGCAGAATGTGCTTCTCTTGTACGAAATAGAGAGTTGTTGTTAAACCATGAAATTGTGGCTTGCGTGTCTCCAATTGGTTATGGATTACAAGGAAAAGATGCTGCATATGCATATGGAGGAGAAAATACAGGGATTGTTATCTCAGATAAGAAAATAAGTGAAATAAATTTTGATGATTTGTTAGTATGTGAGTCATCTAGTGATTTTGATACATTTATAATGCCACAAGTAAAACTTGCAGCAGAATGTGGGAAAAATGTTATTTTTTTATATAATATTTCTCAGCAACAGAAGAAAGAAGCAGAAGAAACGTGTAAAAAAAAGAACGTAAAATGTGTTGTTCTTACAAATCGGAGAATGGATACAGATAAATTATTTGAGCATGAAATTATACCATTATCCGTTCCAGTGGTCTTTGTAGCCAGTGTTATTGAAAATACTAATAAATTTGATGTGCAATTAGGGCTGAGAAAATTTCTGCAGGAAGAAGGATATAAAGTTAGCCAGATTGGAACAAAAGAATATTGTGAGTTATTTGGTTTTCATGCAATACCTGAATTTATGTACGCAAATCAATTGAGTGAAGCTGACAAGATTGTATGGTTCAATCGAATTTGTAAAAGCATTGAACTACAGGAAAAGCCCGATATTTTTATTATTGGTGTGCCGGGAGCCACAATGGTATTCAATGAAACAATTACAAATAATTTTGGCATAACTGCCTTTGAGATTGCAAATGCCGTTAGACCAGATACAGCTATCATGTGTGTTCCATATGAAGGTTATGATTCCGGTTTCCTTAAAATGATACAGACATCATCAAAATATAAGTTAGATATGCAGGTTGATTGCTTTAACATGGCAAACAAACATTTTGATGTAGCAAGGAGCAAAGAAGAAAAGAAATTGTCTTTTATAACAACAGGTGCAGACTTGGTGGATAAAAGGATAGAGGATTTAAAGAGAGATACTGAAATCCCAATTTACAACTCGTTGAACGTTACAAGTGCTTTAGAGATGTATAGTTATATTGTAAATAAACTGAGTGAAAGTGATTTTGGAACTGTAAGTTAAGAAGGGAGGAGAAGAATGTGGATGCTGAAAATATAAGGGCTAAAGTCAAAAAAGTTTTTTTTGATTTATTTCAGAAAGATGAAAGCAAGATTCAGGATAGTTATTGCACTGATAATTTCTTTGGTAGTAAAATGGGATTATTGCCGGGAGATGTAGTTGCTTATTTGTATGCTGTTGAGAAAGAATTTAATTTGCAGATTCCGTCCTCATATATACAAGAGGGGAAATTTAATACACTAGATAATGTCACAAACATTATTTGTGAGGTACTTCAAAAGAAAGATGATTAAGGAGTTTTAAGACTAAAACGGAATCTGTTATTTTATAGTCAATAGTATGTAATAAGGGCGTTTATCTTCTATCAAAAAGTAGGTTGATTGAGATTTATGTCCTTTTATTTGTAGAGGTGCGGTATGAGTCTTGAAATTCAAATTGCTGTAATAGATAGCGGATTAAATGAAAAGCTATTGGATAGGAAAAAAATTAGAAATCGGTTTGAAGTGGATGAAAATAATGATTTTATTGAAGAACGCTCGATGTCGAAAGCTAGTGATTTTCTTCATGGTACAATATGTGCTATAATAATAGAAAAGTATTGTCCTGATGCTGTGTTTAACAGTATTCGCATTCTTAATCAGAACGGAACAGGTGGGGTTGAAAAGCTAGAGCCTGCTTTAGAATGGTGTTGCAAAAATAATATAAAAATTGTCAATCTTAGTTTGGGGACTACACATTTTAAAGAAAAAGATATTTTAAAAAAACTAATTAATAGGTATACATATAAAGGACTGGTATTTGTTGCGGCTATATCGAATATAGGATATTTTACTTTCCCGGCAAGTTTTACTAATGTTATAGGTGTTGCAAATGTGGAAAGTCCTCTATCCTATTCCAAAGATTATATACATTTAGGGATAGATACAGTTACAATTTCAGAACATATAATTATGTTAGAAAATAAGGAACACAAAACTTCACCGAGTAACAGCTATGCAGCTCCTTATATATGTGCATTGATTGCAAATAAACTAAGCAATGACAAAACTCTCGATATAGTAAAATTAAAGAGATATGCTAAAGAGCAAAGCCATATTGAAATGACAGTGGATAGTTATGAGCCGGACTGGATTTACAGGGCGTATATATCGGGCAGAGGAACTATGAGCAGGGCAGAGTATTATTTTGAAACAGTTACAGGGGTGTATGATGAAATACAGGGGAAAATAGATACTGTAATAGCTTATTCTATGGCAGAATTAGAAAATTTGGATATAAGGAATAAGAACTTAATATATCTTGGTCATGAGGATATTCATAATATAGATGTTCAGGGGTTCATTTGGAGCAAGGAAACAAGGCAACGGCAAATTAAGCATAATCATTATCAGGGAAATGGTCTTGAAGTTCCGGTAGTGATACTGGCAGTGGAAGATGTAATAGACAAGTTCTATATACTCACAGAACTAAAGAGGGCATTTGCTAATGGTGGTTATAACGCATATACAATAGGAATGGAGCCGGAGTGTGTATTATATGCATTAGAATATATGCCGGAGCCAGTATCAGATATTGATGCTTGGAAAAATTTTATAGAGAGCCAGACTTTTTATAAACAGAGTGATTTGGTCATATGGTGCATTCCGGTGGAAGAACAGGATAAATATTTGAAAGTATATCCTGATTGTGATGTACAGATCAGTCTTTGCAATGAGGGAGATATAAATATTGTCCGGTTTTCTTTTGAAGGAGAAAAGATTGAGAAAAAAATATCTGGACTGATTGACAGAAAAGATGTTGAGAAAATATATCATATTATAGAAGCGAAACTGACGGAGGAAGAAGATGGATAACAAAGAGGCTGTAAAAAGATTACTTCTGTTACTAGGCAGATACAAAAAAACAATAGTTGTAATTGTCGGTTGTTTGCTTGTTTCTACCGGGTTAAATCTATGCGTTCCGCTGATCAGCAGGCGAATCATGGACGATGGCTTTATTGGCGGAAATAAGAAATTATTGATAGAGCTGGTCTTGGTGTCTATGGTAATCTACACTATAAATTCCCTCATAGATATAGTCAAGGAAAAGAAACGTGTAGATATTTCAGCAAAGATACAATATTTTCTTTCGGAACAGTCTTTTTCACATCTTATGAAGCTGCGGGTAAACTATTTCAATAACACAAACTATGCGGAGACTTTGAATAATATCAACACGGATATTAACCAGATGACATCTATTGCTGACAGCAGTGTTTTTTTCGTAATTACGCAGGCGTTTAGCATGACAGGCGGCATAATAGGTTTATTCATAATAGATTTCAGAATGACGGTACTGGTTCTTCTGTTTATACCTATTAAGTGTGTGGTAATGAAATACTTTGCAAAAAAGCAAAAACAGATTATGGACGAGTTCATAAAAAGGAATCAGGAGTACGCAAAATGGTTTGGAGATACTGTTGGAGGGGTACGAGAAGTCAAGCTGTTTAATATCTTGGATAAAAAGCATGAGGAGTTTGTACTTAACCAGAACAATATTATAGAGAAACAAAAGCAGATGAATATGTTAGGGCAGTGGAATACGATAATAGATAGTATCATGGTACAGTTTCTTTCTACATTGTTATATATACTGGGCGCAAATTTAGTGTTTGATGTGAAACTTTCAGTAGGTAGTGTGTTCGCTTTCATTACATATAGTGCTTATGTTACCGGACCGATTTCTGCAATCCTAAATATAGGATACCTGTTATCAGGGATTATTCCGTCAACAAAAAGATATTATGCGTTTATGGAATTGGAAGAAGAAACGGATAATGGAAAGAAAACGGATCTATGTCCAAATGATTTGAGATTGCAGAAGGTTTCTTTTGCGTATGAAAGGGATAAGTGCATTTTGAAGAATATTGATATATTATTTGCAAAATCCAGCAAGACAGCTATAATTGGGCGCAATGGTTCGGGAAAGACGACAATCATCAATCTTCTTACGAGAATGTATGAGCCGACAAGTGGTGAAATACTGTTGGGAGCAGAAAATATTTCAGAGCTGCCATTGCCAGAATACCGAAATATGGTATCAGTTGTGAGCCAACAAATCTATTTATTCAATGACACAATAAGGAATAATATCTGTCTGTATAAACAAATAGATGATACGGTGATAGAAGCTGCCTGCAAGGACAGCGGACTTGAAGATTTTATAAAAGAGGTTTCCTTAGATCATGTGGTAGGACAGAATGGGGCAATGCTCTCCGGCGGGCAAAAGCAGAAAATAGCCCTTGCAAGGGCATTGGTGCATGACAAGCCGATTATTATATTTGATGAAGCTACTTCAAACACAGATGCTTATTCAGAACAGCAGATAAACGGACTGCTTGATACTCGGCTAAAAGACAAAACAGTGATAGTGATAACACATAAGAAAGAGATATTGAGCAAAGTGGATCAGATCGTTGTACTGAAGGAGGGAGTGGTTGCAGATTTAGGGAGATATGATGATTTGATAGGGAAAAGTGATGAACTAAATGTTATGTTGGAAAAAGCAGAATAAATATAAGAAAATCTTTTCAGAGTAGCAAGTCTTTTTTGCTTTTGGGACAAAAAGTATTATTTCTGGCAGAAAATGTGAAATATTATTAGATGCTTGTCGATAAAAAAGAAAAATAGAGAGAATTTGCATCATGCAGGTTAATTCTAATTATTCTATGAATGGTGTGCCGTATGAAACTAGACATAAATAGGATAATATTCCTCCATATTAGTGCGAAATATGCTGTTCATGAAAGTTAAAATCCTAAAGATGCAGAGATGTATATTATCAACAATTATACATTTCTGCATCTTTTTATTTTGAGCATTCCAATAGTAATACGCTAAATCTTAAATAACTGTATATGAGGAAAATATGATATGATTATATTCAAATATGAAATTACAGGATCAGAGGTATACACAGTATGTACAGAGACACTATATTTCAATATGTAAAAAAACAATATGGAACAATTCCAGAATATCTGTGGAATGATTTACCAGATAGTGCAATACTTCGTAATGACAATGGAAAATGGTACGCAGTATTTATGAATTTGGAAGGCTTTAAAATCGGATTGGATACAAAAGATAGGGTTGATATTATGGTTGTAAAATGTAAGCCGGATATGATAAGTGTTATGACACACATGAAAGGCTTTCTGCCGGGATATCACATGGATAAAAGCAATTGGATGACAATTCTTCTGGATGGGACAGTCCAGGAGGCGAAGATATTAGATTTTCTTGATATGAGTTATGATTTGACGGATGGGCGAATCGAGGAAAGTATTGAATGATATTTAAAAACGATAAAATCCTCTTGTGAAGAAAGTTGCATAAAAGCTAAGTATATTTTCAATAAAGTTGTGAAGTTTATTTTTCATGAAAGTCTATCTCCTTTCGTTTTCCTATGGCTATTACCATAATGTTCTGCAAGATCTGTTTGTGGGACAACTGCATATTACATAGGGTAAAATCTGTGTGTGAAAAAGTTTGCATAAAAGCTAAGTAAGTTTTCAATAAAGTTGTGGAATTTGTTTCTCATGGAAGTTCATCTCCTTTCTGTTTACGCTGTCATTATAAAACACGAAGGGGTATATTACTTGCCAAAATAAAAAAATAATTGGACAAAAATTGCAAAAAGCAGAGATACCGATTCTCTGCTTTTGCATTTTTTATATGTTTTTACGATATTCAGAAGGTGACAGCCCTTTTGCCTTTTGAAAAATCCGGCTGAAATACAGTGGATTATCATATCCGACAATTTGTGCGATCTCATTGATATTGTATTGTGTATTTTGAAGCAATGCTTCGGCATTATATATTCTTTTTTGCAGAATGAATTGCTTTGGCGTGATTCCGGCATATAATCTGAAATTACGGATAAACCAACTGGCACTGACATGATTTTGTTCGGCATAGTCATCAATGCTGATTGGTTCATTGTAATGCTCACTGAAATAAGAAATTGCTTTGTCTATTTCCTCAGCAGCATGGGAGTTCACTGTGTTGACAGAAAATTTAAAGTGGCGCTGTAGTTTTATAAAAATTTGTCTTAAATACATTTCAAGCATTTCAGAATAGCTATCCTGACACATTTGTAATTCTTTTATCATGGCACGGAAAAGATACTGATATTCCGAACCGGAACCACATTGGAACACCCTTTTATCATTTGTCAATCCATAGGAACGGAGCAGATTGGTGACATTGTTTCCTGTAAAATGAACCCAGTAAACCTCCGTCTGGTCTTTGGCATAGTATTCATATTTCTGGGGTTCTCTTGGGCGGTATAAAACCATATGACCAGCATGAACAATCGTTTCTTCCTCATCGTTGTCAAAATGAAAATGAGCTTTCCCGGCAGCAATAAAGATCAACTGAAAATCAACTCTGCCACGTGGTCTCCAGGTGGGAAGTTTAGGGTGCGTATATAACTTGTAAGTCCCACACATGGTTACGACAAGTGGCTTGGATTTATCTTTTCTGTCAATTGTTGAGTTATTCAGATATGCATTATTGGTATACATTTGAGACCCCCATATGATAATTGAAAAATGTTCATGAAATAATAATCTGAAATACATAAATTTTTGTTTGGCTCATGATGCAATTTTATCATTTTATGCATGTCTTGTCCATTTGGATTTTAAACGTTTGAAATAATGGTATTTTTTGTATAAATTAACGTGCTGGAAAATGAAAGTCAATAAAAGTACATGTCAAAAATAACAAAAGAAAGGAATAAAGAAAATGGTTTTTGTTAATTATACTGTTTTGTGCATGTTTTGTGTAATTTATGATATGGTTTTTTGACATCAGTTTTTATATACTATCTATAACAAAGTTGTGGGAACAAAAATAGGGATCATCGAAAGGAGCAGTTTCACATGGAAGAAAAGAAATACCTGAAATGGTATAACAAGGTGGGGTATGGAACCGGAGATCTGGCAGGAAATGTCGTGTATGCATTTCTTTCCTCGTTTGTAATGTTGTATCTGACAAATACGGTAGGGTTAAATCCGGGAGTTGTTGGAACATTGATCATGGTATCAAAATTATTCGACGGTGTCAGTGATATGTTTTTTGGTACATTGATTGACAAAACAAAGAGCAGACTTGGAAAAGCAAGACCGTGGATGCTTTATGCATATATTGGCTGTGCAGTAACGCTTGTGGCGAACTTTGCAATACCGGAAAGTCTTGGAAAAACAGCACAGTATGCGTGGTTTTTTATTGCATATACTTTGCTGAATGCAGTATTTTTTACTGCAAACAATATTGCCTATGCATCACTGGTTACGTTTTGTACAAAAAATAGCAAAGAACGGGTAGAAATGGGGTCGTTCCGTTTTATTTTTGCGTTTTTAACAAGTCTGATCATTCAATCTATCACCGTTCAGTTTGTAAGAATGGCAGGCGGTGGAGCTGCTGCATGGAGAACCGTAGCAATCATATACGCAGTAATCGGACTGATTGTAAACACAATTTCCGTATTCTCAATCAAAGAACTTCCGGAGGAAGAATTAAAGGCAGGCAGAGAACAGACAGAAGAAAAATATGGTTTGATTGAAGCCGCAAAACTTTTATTTTCCAATAAATATTATCTTATGATTTGTGTTACTTATATTTGTCAGCAGATCTATTCGGCTATGTTAAATATGGGTATTTACTATATGATTTATGTTTTGAAAAATGAAGATTTATATTCGGTCTTTTCCTGGGCAATTAATATCCCTGTCATCATTGCAATGTGTATTACACCTATGCTTGTGGAAAAGATGAAGGGATTATATCGAATGAATCTTGCAGGATACATTCTTGGAACAGCCGGACGTGTCGGTGTTATTTTTGCAGGCTATATGGGAAGTGTTCCGCTGATGCTTGCTTTTACCGCAATCGCAGCACTTGGAATGGCACCATGGCAGGGAGATATGGGAGCTGTTGTGGCAAGCTGTTCAGAATACACATACCTGACAAAACATAAACACATTGATGGAACCATGTATTCCTGTACATCCTTTGGAACCAAAATCGGGGGTGGAATCGGAGTTGCCCTCTGCGGATGGCTGCTTGATGCAAGCGGATTTGTCAAGGAAGCGGCCGTGCAGCCTGCATCCTGCATGAATATGCTTCACATTATGTATTTATGGATTCCAATGATCCTGTCATTGGTCATTACATTTATTATGTCAGAAATGAATGTGGAAGCAGCGAACCGGCGACTTAGAGAACAGATGGAGGAGTGTTGACGTGGAATATAGTGGAATGAAAGAAATTGTATGGGGTGTATGGAAAGAGAGGGAAAATATGAACGCTGATATGAAATGGCTGGACAATCCGGAAGTGTTTAAGGTAAATCAATTGGAAGCA
>ERZ779932.461-NODE-461-length-19119-cov-3.486519_pt1 | contig 19119 bp, 16 predicted proteins | sample MGYA00511064_ERZ779932 | MGnify/ENA primary metagenome ERZ779932 (study PRJEB29588, sample SAMEA1966821) | human gut metagenome | biome: human gut; feature: human-associated habitat; material: faeces | place: Denmark | collected 2008/2010 ...
AGCGGTGGCGAGCGCCCGCCGGATCGGAATATTCGAAGAAGGAGACCTTGCACTGACAGGTGCTGAGCTGGATGCCATGAGTGACAGCGAACTGGAGGAACAGATAGCAGAAATCTCCGTCTATGCCAGAGTATCTCCCGAGAACAAAATCCGCATTGTCGAGGCATGGCAGCGCAGAGGTAATATTGTCTCCATGACGGGAGACGGTGTGAATGATGCTCCTGCATTGAAAAAGGCGGACATCGGTGTCGCTATGGGAATTACCGGAACCGAGGTGTCTAAGGATGCCGCTGACATGATTCTGTCAGATGATAATTTTGCAACGATCATCAAGGCAGTGGCAAACGGGCGTAATGTATACAGAAATATCAAAAATGCCATTTTGTTTCTGCTGTCCGGCAATACCGCCGGTATCTTAGCAGTATTATACACATCCCTGATGGGCCTTCCTGTGCCTCTTACACCGGTACATCTGCTGTTCATCAACCTGCTGACCGATTCTCTTCCGGCCCTGGCAATCGGCATGGAACCTGCAGATGATGACCTTCTGAAGGAAAAACCCAGGAATCCACGCGAAGGAATCCTCACCAGAGGTTTTATGATTACGATGATAACACAAGGTCTGCTGATCGCAGTAGCCTCCATGACAGCTTATCACATCGGACTGACCGTCAGTTCGGCTATGGCCTCTACTATGGCTTTTGCCACACTGACACTGGCCAGATTGTTCCATGGTTTTAACTGCCGTGGCAGCGAATCCATCTTCCGGCTGGGACTGACCTCGAACCGCTACAGTCTCTATGCTTTCGCCGCGGGAGTCTCTTTACTGGCACTGGTTATTTTCATCCCGGGACTGCACAGTGTATTCAGCGTAGCCGATCTGACTACGTCGGCACTCGGTCAGATCGTAGGTCTCGCTCTCATGCCGACAGTGATTATACAGATAACGAAAATTATCAGGCATAGATAATTGGTTTAATCAATATCTTCCACAGACTGCAATCTTTCCTTTTTTACCTTCAGATATTCTTCCGCATAATGTGTCTCTTCGTTGGTTGTCAGAATTACCTCCTGCCCCTGCGGCATATCAATATCCGTTGCCGCAAGCAGGAGGGAATCCTCCTTCAGCCAGCTTTCCAGCCCTGTGAAAAACTGCGGGTCGTAGTGATCTGCCCCGTTCAGCTCATTATGATATCTGTCAAAGGAATAGTCCACGGGAGACAATACATTATAGTCATAATAGCAGACACCCTGCCCTGTCCAGAAGCTTGTCACTACCAGATAATCGTAGCCGTCTTTTTGTGTAAGGAATATCTGTACGTTCCCGGCATGAGCAATGGCAAATTCCTGCGACCACAGCGGGATGATTCCATATTGTCCGTCTCCCAGATACTCGTAGACCTCTACCGTTCCCCAGTTTCCTGCCTTATGCAGTGCTTCCGTAAAGTCTTCGTTTTCCTCCTCCAGATAGACCTTCGTTACGACCTTTTCCTTGTAGCCGTTATGGGTCAGATCATAATATCCGGTATAGACCTCTGTCATATCCGGTTCTTCTTTGTCGATATTCTCCTCTTCCAGATAACGAGAATATGTTTTTTGTACCGAAAAATCTCCCAGAGAAAAATTACCATCTTTTTGCATGGATACCGGTGCCGTTATATTAAAGCCAGTCTCATAAACCAGGTCCGCCATCTCGTTCATATTTATGCCAACCCCTACATTTGCAAAGGGCTGTCCTCCACGAAAATCATACCGGATCTGCGCCCCCACACCGATGCTTTTATAAGTGTATCCTTCCAGTTTCTGCAACAGACGGGTCTGATCCAGATCAATACTCTTCTGAGCATCTATCTTTCCGTTTTTATCCAGAAAATCCACATGAAGTGTATGGAACTGTTCATCCAGCGTATCCGCCGCAAGGATCCGTCTGTCAAAATCTTCAACCACATTTGTATATTCGGAGACCTTCGGGGTTCCTTTCTGTACATCTACATAATACAGTCCTTCCACATAAATACCGGTTCCTGTCCCCTGTATGGTAGAAATATAGTACTCCTTGTCGCCATCCCCATCATAATCTGCGACTTCTACCGCAGGTGGTGCCGAATACATATTTCGCCAGGGAATCCCCACCCTGTATTCCCGGTCTCCGTCGTGGATCACCAGACAGTCTTCTGCACCGTTGCCCCAGACACTGACTGTCTCATCATAGGAGTATGACAGCACACCATACTCTCCTTCCGGCAGCTCCCGGGCAGCATCCACCGAGACCTGATCCGCCAGGGTTTTCTCCTGATATAGTCCGGTCTGGTAGGTAATTTTCTCCGGCTCAGGTTCCGTTGTCGTCTCCGGGATTATCTGTGAGGTGGCTGGAGTGGCTGTAGCGGTTTCCTGACTGATTCCTTCTGCCTGAGCAGATTCGGTATCAGAGATTTCCAAAGCGTCCCTACTGCTGCCGCAGCCTGTCAGAGAAAATGCCACGATCAATGCCAGTAATCCGCTACTTATTTCTTTGTGAAGCTTTCTTTTGTACATACGCCCTCCCCCTATAGCCGGTAAATACATTTTCTATCTTTATCATATCTAACGAATCTGGCAAAGTAAAGCCCAAAAAAGCCCAAAAAGTGCCGACACCATGCTTTTCGGTATCGGCACCTTTTCTTTTTAAAATGCTGAAAATCACTCTGAAGACATTGTAACACCTAAAGCCAGCTTTAGATCAAGAATTATTGTTTTACATATCTCTGATTTTTACTATTTGGCTTTTCCGGCAATGTCATTTTTATTAGTCCCAACTCTATGGCAGGCTTGATATAATTTTTTCGAAATGTTTCCTTGGATTTCAAATGCAGTGCCTCCATGATCGCATTAGCGGTATAGGGAACGTCGTACTCCATTACTTCCAACATCCGTTTTACATATTCTGACATATTTTCATTTGTCTTATTTACCTGTATGATAACTTCATCTAATACCTGATCTATCATTCTTAACATAAATTCTATAAAAACATCTGAATTTCCATTCACATGGCATTTTGCTATTGCATCATAATATTCTGCCTGGAATCTTTCAATCTGACTTTCCAACGGAATATATTCAAACACATTTCTCCAACGGTATAGCATTACCGTATGCCATAATCTGGCCATTCTTCCATTTCCGTCTGCAAAAGGATGTATAAACACAAATTCGTAATGAAAAACAGCTGACACAATAAGCGGATGTATTGTCCCTTCACTGTTTTTAACCCATGAAAATAAATCCTTCATCAGTTCATTTACCATATTCGGCGGCGGTGCCACAAAAATACACTGATCTCCGGAAAAGACACCCTCTTCCCCTTTTCTGAATACGCCGGATTCCTCTACTGTTCTATAGGTCATTATTCCATGGATTTTTTTCAGATCTGACATGCTTTGAGGATTTATTTCCGAGATTTTTTCATATGCAGCATATGCATTTTTCACCTCTTGTATTTCCTTTTGATCTCCCAATACAAGATGACCATTGATGACATCTCTCACTTCAGACAGAGACAAGGAATTTGCTTCTATTTTTAAGGAAGAATGAATGGATCGGATCCGGTTGTTTTTCCTTAAATGCGGTCTTGTTTCCAATTCCCTGTGACTGCTTATTTTACCTACTTTTTCAGATATAGAAGAAACAAGCTCCAACATTTTATTTGAGATCGTATATGGCGGTTCATATTTTCCCATTTATATCACTCCATCTTGCTTATTATCTTGCTTACTATCTTACTCGTTTTGGATATCATTAGCAATCTTTTTATTTTTCGCTTAAACATTTTCTTTCTCCTTTTCGCATTTTTTTCAACATATCTTGTAGTAATCAAGAAAAGCAGCTATTAAATAAAAATAAGTATTCATGTATAATTTATGATATACTATTTAAAATTATCATTCTGAGAGAAAGGAATTCCGGCTATGGGAATCAGATTAATCTGCAGTGACCTCGATGGTACACTTTTACAATATGGAAAAAAAGAATTGGAAGGCGAGATCTTTGACCAGATCCGGGCACTTCATGACCAGGGGATCCTGTTTTGCCCGGCGTCTGGAAGACAGTATACCAGTCTGCGGAAGCTGTTCGCTCCGGTGGCGGATTGCTGTATTTTCTTATGTGAGAATGGAGGAGTAATCTATAAGGACGAGCAGTGCATTGCGAAAAATCCCATGCCCCGTGCCCTGGCAGAAGAGATTGCGGAGGATCTGTGGAATCGTAGTGACGGTCAGGGTGAAATCATGCTCTCCGGACAGAATACTGCGTATCTGATGGAACGTGGGCTTGGAATGCTGGATAGAATAAAGTTTATCGGCAACAACTATCAGGTCATTCAGGATCCTTCCGAAATTCCGGAAGACATCGTAAAGGTCTCCGTATATCTCCATGAAGGCGTAGCGGCTTATGCTGACCGCTTCGTCCCCCGCTGGGAGCAGGCGAACTGTGCAGTGGCCGGACCTTACTGGATCGATACTACCCTTGCCAACAAAGGCATCGGTGTCACCTCTATCTGCAGGATCCTTGGTATTGACCTTACAGATGTCATGGCATTCGGTGACAATTATAACGACGTATCCATGCTGGATATCGTGGGACATCCTTATATTATGGATGGTGCAGCGGCGCCCCTTCGGGAAAAATACCCGGATCACACGCCGCGCCCGGAAGACATTTTGCGGGAAATTTTAAACGGATACTCTTAAGCCATGTCCGGATGATCTGCTTTTTCCGGAGGTATTCTGCGACTTCGGCTGCTTCCTTCTGTCTCGTGGTAAAAGTACTGTTTTCGTAATGCCCGTTATATTCCGGCAATAATTTCTTTCACTTCTTCTAGCTGTTTGTCTGTAGCGGAGGCTATCTGCTCTGCCGACAGACCATTCTTATACATTTTCAGAATGAGGCCGGCTTCGCCTTCTATTCGGCCTTCTATACGCCCCTTTTCTCGTCCGATTGCAATTCCTTTTTCTTCAATTCCTTCGCCTAAATTGCACATAGCGCTCACATCCTTTCTCATATTTTCTTCTATGGGAATATTATACTCATTTCCTATGATGTTCAGCTTTTCATCTACACTCAATTCCTGGGACAGCAATGCCCCCAGCAAGCGGTGTAATTCGTAGGTTTCATCATGTTCCGGCAGTTCCCTTGCCAATCCTATCATTACGATGTTGATCAGATCCAGATTTCCCTTCCACTCATAGGAACCGATCACATCCTCTTTGGTAAGGTGGATATGGCTCATGGTATTCTCATCCATATTCATGCATACCCAGATAGAATACACACGCTTGATGTCATCGTAGCGGGAATTCTCAAAATCCCTTTCCTTCTGGGAAGAGACCAGTCTGCTGACATAGAAAATTGCCCGGTTTAAGATCTCGTACTCTCCCGGTTCATCCTTCTGTGCTTCTACGTTAATAATGATCTGCGACAGACCATCCTTCGTCCGCACATAAAAAACAATATCAAATCTCGCCAGTCCTTCGTTGATCTCCTGACTTTCCGTATTAAAACCAACAATACGCTGTCCGTTTTTGTCAAGCATTGCGTTGGTCAGCCCCGGCTCCACAGGCACAGTGCTGATATAAGGGGTTCCTTCTATGCAGTTTGCAACTGTTTTGGGATTCATCCCCTTAAATTCATCCACAGTTTTGATCAAAATCTGTGCCAGAACTCTTTTGTGTCCTACCAGCCGCTTCACTCTTGCATCATACTGTGCTTTCAGATCGGCTGCTTTTACCGCATTCTTCAATTCTGTATTCAATTAATTTCCTCCTTTTGTGTCAGGCAACTATAGATATTTTCAGACGCAAAAGGAATCTATACATATCTATATTATAGCTTACCTGTTTTTGTGATACAACTGGTTTTCTGTGGTGTTTTGCTCCCCTTATTCTTCTGTTGTATTATCTTGAGGGTTCGGCTGACTTTTTTATCAAAGTCTCAGACATCAGCTTTTGCTGACATAGAAATTTTCATAAGTGAAGTGTACTTATAAACAAAGCATACTCTATGTTTTCTAATTATGCAATAACTATATTTCAAAATGATATCATTTAAGGGGACCTTTTACGATCCCCTCGTACATTGCATGTAAAACAAACAAAATCGTTACCTTCCTTCGTTTATTTCCTCCCAGTGTGCTTTTGTCATTATATTTGTATGACCAGTTCTTACTTCCTTCAGTAATGGCACGGGAACTTCTTCACAGGTATGATGATACACGAAACCGACCTTTTCCTGCACTCTTTTGGATTTTTGATTTCCCTCATAATATCCGCACCATATGGTGTTCATCCCAAGTTCTTCGAATCCATGGCGCAGAATTTCCTTTGCGGCCTCCGGCATGTACCCTTTTCCCCAAAATGGCTGTCCCAGCCAATAGCCCAGTTCACACTCGTCCTCACGGTCTGTCATATCCGTGTGGCCCTTCAATTTCAGTTCAATGGCACCGATTGCTTTCCCATTCTCTTTTTCACAGATGGCATAGCACTCCGGACCATTGAATACATTTCTGATCACATCGAGGCTTTCCTCTACGGACTTGTGGGGTGGCCATCCTGCGATAGGGCCGACTTCCGAATCTTTTGCATACTCATATAAACTCTCTGCGTCTGCCTCTGTCCATTTTCTTAATACTAATCTTTTTGTTTTCATAAATAATCATTCTCCCATATAAGTGCAACCTCAAACTTCTCTTTTTTCTTGGTCATAGACCTTTTTCGAGTATAATATTGCAATAATCGTTGCTGATAATAAATACACCAATAATAAAATTGTACTGGTTATTCCATTGGCAAATGCAGCCGTAATAATGGTCAATACTCCTGCAACAACAATACTGATGGCTCCAAAACGGTTACTTTTTCTCCATGTATTATCATTATACATACTCCAGGCCGTTCGAAACCCAACTACCGTATTTCGCTTTGCCTTTGTCATATAATTTCCTACTACAACAAAAATAATTCCACATAAGATGCAGGAAATCCTTGCAATATCAACTGTTACCTTTGAACCATTCACATTTTCCTGCACACAAGAGGAATAAAGGATACAATAATTCATAATTCCAAACATGATAGCCTGCGATAGTCCTACCACGCATAGTACCCTTGCGGAGGAATTTGCTTCCATACGTTCTTTATCCGTATTTGCTTTCACGGTCTTTTTTTCGAATGTACCAATTAAAAGGTGCCAAAAGAATGTAACACACAAAATAACTATCGGAAAAATAAAAATTCCGATTTTATGCGGTATCATATCCGGTATCACCTGTAACATCATACTTGCAACCACCACTGGTAGCACCGCAACAATCCACATGATTTTTTTCATCCCTTTGCTCCTCCAAACTGGTTAATCCATAGAATTAATTCATCAAAAACTGTCGTATTGATTTCGTAAAATATAAAGTTTTTTTCCTTATATTCGGATACTAAGTCGGCGCTTTTTAACAGTTTTAAGTGGTAAGACAAAGCAGCCGGTGTGACTTGTAATTTTTCGGCAATCTCCCCAGCATTTAATCGGCCATCTTTTAGCATTATCAGAATCTCTCTCCGTTGTTGATCCGCCAATACTTTAAAAATATTTGTTTCTTTCATAATCTTCTTACCCATTTAAAATTATCTTTAAATAGAATATAGCATACTCCCTTTTGCTTGTCCACAGGTATTTAAAATATTTTTGAAATAGTTGTGTCTTCCGAAACATCTTTATTCAACTGGGGTGTGACGCTAATATTTACATAGATGAGAATGACAAACAGACTGTTATTTTCGCTTATCCAAATCTGTTCACAAATCCTTCTACCCTACAGGTAATCCGCCTGGAAATCGGAGCATTAGCAGCCTGGACACCTGCTAAGCTTGCAAGCATTGAACCATATACAGCTGTATACTACCCAAAAATCTTCGAGCAAAAAAATACTGAAATTCTTACCGTTTCACCAGAGCGTACCTTTTGGGAAAAGGCAACAATTCTTCATCACGAAGCCAACAGACCGGAACATCTGGATATGCCACAACGATATTCCAGACATTACTATGATCTCTATAGAATGGCTCAGACCCCAGTAAAAGATGTTGCTTTTTCTCACATAAACCTTCTGAAAACAGTCGTTGATTTCAAAATGAAATTTTATCCAAGAGCATGGGCTAAATATCCGGAAGCAATTCCCGGCACCTTAAAGCTGATTCCACCGGAATACCGCTTTCCTGCCCTCATCAGTGATTATGAAGTCATGAAAGATATGTTATATGGCGATATTCCAAGCTTCAATACTATTATGGAATCGGTTTGCCAATTAGAGAAAGAAATCAATTCCCTTTAAAAATCATCTGAAACTGCACTGGCCATTCTATTTATTCGAGTGGTCGGTTTCTATTTCAGTTAATACCTGTATTTGTTTTAAAGCAATTTCCTTGAGTGCTTGGATAGATTTAGTTCTCGGTGCCCGTTTTGTCTTTCTATTCTCTTATCTTCTGTTCAGCGTCAACCTCTAAAACGCTTCGCACTTCTTCAATCGCAAAACACTGACGGAATATGCCGGTGCCTCGTATACGAACTCTGAGGAAGCGCCATGCATATTCACGGTAATATTCTTCACCTTCTCCGGCTCTTCAAAGCTGTTTTCATCCCCTTTTTCACCGCTAAGAAGTGTTACGGTATAGTCGCTCTGTACCTGACAGTCCAGTGTAATGGAAACCGGATCCACATCTCCTGCAAAATTAACCGCCTTAATAATGATTTCGTCCTTGGTGTCAGTTACTACCGAAACAAAAGCAGGTCCGTAGGGAATCGAAATTTCCTTCTGAAGCTCACCATCAACATACAGGCGAATCTGTTTTCCGTCCGTTTCATATCCAAAGCGGTGATATTCTCCCGGTTTTACTGAAATAGCAAAGTCCTCAGTCAGCTTGTTGTCATGCATAAAGCCAAACTCTTCCAGTGAACATTGTCCTCCATTAACCTTCCAAAGGAACGGACGCACCAGAGCTGCATCCCATTCTTTTTCCACTCCGGCCGTAATCACGAGCTGCTCCTCATAATAGGAACGAACCACCCTGGCACTGAATATACCCAACTCGAAGTAAGCATTTTCCTCAACAAAAATATCGGTCTCAAATCTTCCATAAGTCTGGTCTTCTTCTCCAAATACCACAAAGCTCTTGGTCTCATCAGCCCATTCCAGAATACTGTGAAATTCCTTTTTCTGCTCCTCATCCGGAAGCTGAAGCAGGAGGCCATCCTCTGTATCCTGCACATGTCCCATTAATTCATGAGTAATCTTTGCTTCTTCTCCATTCCAAATGGGATTTCTGAAGCGAAGTTCCTTATTGGATTTTAAAGATGCCATTCCGGTTCTCGGACGATAAACACGTCCTCCCTCATCTTCGGATCGCACCACATATTCTCCGCGATTTTGACCGAACATTTTCCAGACATAATAAGTAGGAATTCCAAAGCTCTGATGATTATTGAAACGAATCAGATTAGGATACCACGCTCTGTAATTTACATTTTCAAATAATGGAGCATAAGAGGCCAATGTTACGATATCCTGATTTTTCTCAATACCCATAAGGAAAGCCGCTTCTCCCAAAGCCGCATACAACTGTCCCATATAGTTGCCTTCGTTTACAGCCACCTCTCCTACAAAGATTTTTGGTCCCTTACGATCGTAGTCATCATAATAATTTACATGTTCTGCAAAGAACTCTGTTGTATTGTAAAAATGTTCATCCACGCACTCGGCAGGACAACCATTTTTCTCTACATGCTCATTGGCTATGGTTTTAATCTGGGGATACAGTTCCTTTACCTTCTTATAAATCATGTTGTATCGCTTTTCATAATCCGGACCCCAGTTTTCATTACCAATTTCCAGATAGGTCATTTTAAAGGGTTCCGGATGCCCCATAGAAGCACGAAGCCTTCCCCATTTGCTTTCCTTAGAGCCGATAGCATATTCAATGGCATCCAGTGTATCCTGTACCATTTCATCAAGAGCCTCTCCTTCCAGAAGGACACTCTTTCTTCCCTGACAGGTCATTCCGCAGTTACATACATACAGGGGCTCCATCCCCAGATCCTCGCAAAGCTGCAGATATTCATGAAAGCCAAGTCCTAATGTACTTCTGTAATGCCATACAAACAGCTTACTGGGTCTTTCCCATGCCGGACCTACCGTATCCCGAAATCTCATCGCTGTGGACGGTGTCGTTCCTTCCACAATACAGCCTCCGGGAAAACGCATAAACTTTGGACTCATTCCCTTAAGCTTTTCTACAAGATCTGTTCTGAGTCCATGCCCCATGTAGGTATTGTCAGGCATTAGTGAAATAAATCCCAGCAGAATCTCTCCGCCTTCTTTGCAGGAAATAGTAAGCTGTGCCTCGTGACAATCCTCAGCTGCTGTCAGCTTCATGTCATATCTTGTATACTCCTGACCGGAAACCACCAGACTGTTTCCAGTCAGTACTTTTCCCTGGTATTCGATCGCTACGTCCAGTCCTATTTCTTCCTTTGCTTTTGCAAATAAATACAAAGAGTAACTTTCTCCAGCCTTTACGGATATACCGCAGTAACCGGTATTAGTCAGAGATCCGTCCTTTTCAAACTGCATACGCAGAGCTGCGTCCCGATGTTCATTCAGGGTATCCGTCAGTTCCAGTTCCATCTTTGCATTGTGTGTATACCATGCCGGTATTTCTGTCTCCGGAATATTGTTGCCCTTTACCCAGCGGCATAAGCCTTCTCCGTTGCAAAACTCATCCAGCCATCCGGATACGGTTTTTACATGGATGCCATCCTCCTGCTGTATATAACCCTCCGGTAAAACGGAATCTTCGAAGCTTCTGTTTCGAAGCATTTCCGGATAAAGTCCTCCGTCTCCGGCACGGTTAATGTCTTCAAAAAAGATTCCGTATAAATCCCTGGCTGTCTCAAATCGTCTTTCCTTTGTTTTAATCTTTAACTTGCTCATTGTAGTCTCCTTTTTTACATTCCAAGAGTTTTGAACACTGCCTGTATATGCAATAACATAGATTATGATAACTCAAATGATCTTAATGCAGCATTTCCGTTACCGCGATAGGTCAGGTAAAGCGCCTGTATTCCATCCGGAATCGTAACCGGTGCGGTATACTTTTCCCAGACATTGGTATATTGAACCTCTAATGTCGCCAGTACCTCTCCATCCCATGCTGTCTTTACTTCAAAAGTGCCATCTGCATAGCCCCGGATCCAAATACTGATTTCACGAATATCATGGCAGTCAAAATATTTGAAGCCGATGGTAGTTGAATCTGTAATATTGGCAATATATCCAACTTCTTCGTCTCCATCCCTGCCGTCCTGCATTACTCGTGGAAAATTCCCTTCGCCCACATAAACTGATGGGGTATCGGTAAACAGATTACATGCAAGATAAGCGGGGTATTCGCCTTTACCCTCAAGCGGACCTCCATTTAAACCGCAGGAGGTAATTTTTACCTGTGGAATACTGCCGTCCGGCATAATCTGCAGCTTTTCAGCACATCCCTGTCTGCTGTACCAGGTATTATTGGTATGCCTGTGATAAAAAATGTACCAGTCCTCTCCGATCTGCACAATACTTCCGTGATTATTGGCACCGTAAGCTGTTGGCATATCTGCCGGCTTGTAGGTATCGATGTGCAGATCACAATTGCTGACAATAACTCCGCCATAGACAAAGTCCCTAGTAGGATTCTTGCTGGTGGCATAACATAATTCGTGCATTAATATGGATGAATAGACAAAATAATAGGTGTCACCTACTTTACGGATGGAAGGTGCCTCAAAAAACTCATGTCCCTCAAATCCGGTACCGGCACCATATTCACAGCCGGGGGCCACAAACACCGGAGCTTCCCTGATCGTCAGCATATCTGCTCCCAACACCGTAGCCATAGCTCCGGTACGGGATTTATCACCTTTTCCGCAAAATCCGGTATAAAGATATGTCACATCTCCTTCCGTCAGAACCCCCGGGTCAAACTGGGGCTCATCACCTTCCTTTTCGCCCAGACGCAACCTTCCCCACCTTATCCACCATAGTAAATGTAGACGGATTTCCGGAAATAGAATAACTGCCATTGATAGCAAACAATGCTTTTTTATCTTTAGCAATCATACTAGTTTTGGCAGGAGTATCACATACAGCAACTGAAACTACCGAAACCTTGTCCAACACGTAATAAAGATAGTACCTTCCGTCCGGTCCCACCGTAACATCCGGGGCATACAGACACATTTTGCCTTCCGGGTTCAGCGGATCGGCTGTCTTCGGATAAATCACACCCTCATATCTCCAATTGCCCAGGTCATCGACCGGAGCTGACCAGCACACATAGTCTCCCATGCAGAAAACATATCCGTTAAAGTAATCATGGGATCCGTAAACATATACGCGATCGCCAAAAACATAAGGTTCTCCGTCCGGAATATACTCCCAGGACGGTAAATATGGGTTAAACGCTTGTTTTTTCACTTTGATATCCTCCTTTGCAAGCCTAATCCATGTACATTGTTTCATAAAGCAAATTACTGGGTGCTAGTTTAAGCCTTCAAGCTGACCACACGATCATAGTCATATCCTCGATCCGGATTCACCTTTCCGGCATTCAGTTCGAAATAAACCACACCGTTTTCGTTTACAGGAAGCTCTACGCAGATATTTCCGTCCTCCTGCTTTTTACGCTCTGTTTTTACAAAAGGTCTGGATGATTCCCGAATCAGCTTCGTCTGTTCCTCACTCAGATTGGCAGGTTCTCCCATATCATGCCATACCTTCAAGGGATTACATGTTTCCTCATCTACCGTCTTAGTCAGGAAGCAGTACTCCTCCTGTTCAGCCGGAAATGTAAACTCCAACAGCATTTTTTCTTTACCCTGTTCTGTACTTTTACGGGCAATATTCCAGGCTACACCTAGATAATCACCGTTTGCACGTTTCAAAACGACAATATTGTCATCCTTATATACACAATTGGCTTCACTTTCCTCAAGCTTTTTGTAAAAAGCAAATGTCCAGAAGGTCGGCTTGGTAATACAGCCATTGGCAACCAGTCCAAAGCCGCCGTGGAATGGTGTAAAAGGAACTCCCAGCTCTTCAAACACATCACCAAATGTCCAGTAGGAATAGGATTCATTCACATCTCCCAATCTGGAAAGCTGCTGTGCTATAAGGGCCGCATTCAGGTTTGTATCATGAATGACGCCCTGAGGAGTATAGGAGCTGTTAAACTCCGTGATATGAATCTGCAGACCCTTATATTCCGGGAAACTGTCAATAATATCTCTGGTTGTTTTTAAATTGGCAAAGCCGTCCTCTGCCTTCATCAGTTCAGAATATGCATAATGTCCAATACATTCCGGCGGATCAATGGTGTAATGATGTCTGGTTACGAAATCCACAGGTATGTGATTCTCATGGCAATATTCCATAAATGCCTGAATCCATTTCTCATCCGTTCCTCCACAAACAGCAGGGCCTCCTACACGGAATCCCGGATTCACTTCCTTTATGGCATCAAAGGTTCTATGGAACAGCTTAAAATATTCCTGCATATCCGCATTTTCCCAGAAGCCGCAAAGATTGGGCTCGTTCCATACTTCAATGGGCCATTGAATAACTTCCTCTTCTCCATAGCGTTCCATCAGATGCCGCAGCAATGAACGCACCATATTACACCACATATCATAATCTTTTGGAGGAGTGGTATTTCCCTGCCAGTAAAAGATAGTCTGGCTTCCACTTGCCAACTTTTTAGGCATAAAACCCAGTTCAAGAAAAGGTCTCAGCCCCACCTTCTTATAGGCATCCATTACTCTATCCAGATAAGTATAGTTGTACTCGACCCTTACCTTACCATCCTCCTCATAGGTCTGAAAGATCGCCATATCATCACAGAATAATCCATGTCCCCGGATATGCTTAAATCCGATTTCCTTTTGAACCAAGCGCAGCTCCTCCTGATATTCTTCTGTCAATGCAAGCCCCATTCTTCCGGTTCCCACACAATAATCTACATTATTGTGAAAAAAGGCCTTTGAATCCTTTGTAATCACGATCTTTTTTCTGTCATTCTCTGTTGCTCCACCCAAATTTACCATGCATGTATCTCCTTCTTCTAAATCATGTTCCTATGCAGTCACGCATCAGATGTCTGACCGCTGCACGATCCGCAGCTCTGTGATGACGATTACCATATTAATCTGATACTATCACATTGATTTAAAGTTTCCAATGATTTATACTATAAGAAAATTGATATATCCTCTGATGTATCAGAGCGGAGATTCCAGATGACTGAAATTGAATTTGTCGGCTACAGTGCCGTTCACCCCTCAGATTTTATATATGATGTTCCGAATGGCTTTACAGGCTATCTTCTGCTTCTTTTCGACTCTCCCTCGGAGCTGCTCATAGACGGAAGACTAATGCGGACAGCCGCCAATTCTGCTATTTTGTATACACCAGGAAGCAGGATTTATTACCGTGCTGCCGGTGAAGAATACCGGAATGACTGGATTCGTTTTCGTTCCGATCACTCCTTCGTGAAGCTGTTTCCGTTAACAAACACCCCATTTCCCGTAACAGATCCGGAATACTGTCATCAGCTTTTTAAATTACTAACCTGGGAGTCCGCCTTTTTCTCCTCTGAAAGCGAAGCAAACATTACTCACCTGCTGCGGGTTCTGTTCTCCAAATTAAGAGAAGGAATCCAGAATGAGTCCCCGGGTATTCACGATCATGAGCTGGTTGCATTGCATAAGATGATCTACAATAATCCTCAGCTTCCATGGAATATAAACATGATGGCTGCGAAGCTTCACTTAAGTCCCAGTCATCTTCAGACTCTCTATCACCGCAAATTTGGCTCCTCCTGCATGGACAATGTCATCGAAGGACGTCTGCGCCGTGCACAGGATTTATTAGAGTACAGCGAATACTCCATCCGCGACATTTCCGAGCAATGTGGTTATAATAATGTAGAGCATTTCTGCAGACAGTTCCGTCAGCATAACGGCTGTACCCCTGGACAATACCGGAAAAATGCATCAGCAGGAAGCAACAAAAGACTTCTCACCCACAATACCCTGGGAGGAAGGGAGTTTGAGAAGATTAATCGGAATCATCCGGTTGCGAAATCTTTTCCGTAAGTTCTCCTCCACCGGCATACATTCTTCCAAGACCGCATAAAATTTTATCAGAACATGTATAAATTCTTCTTTTTCTTCTTTTTCCCATTGCAAATCCCCTATTTTCCTGTATGATAGAGATAGATTAACAGTAAGGAGGCATACAGTTATGTTGCAGATTAAAAATCCGGTTTTGCCGGGATTTAATGCAGATCCATCCATTATCCGTGTGGATGATACATATTACATTGCGAACTCTACGTTTGAGTGGTTTCCGGGAGTTCGTCTGCACGAGTCAAAAGATTTAGTACATTGGAATCTTCTTCCATCCGCATTGTCCACGACGACATTGCTTGATATGAAAGGAAATCCGTCATCGGGAGGTATCTGGGCGCCGGATCTTTCCTATGCAGATGGAAAATTCTGGCTGATTTATACGGATGTAAAAGTAACCGAAGGACCGTTCAAAGATATGATCAATTATCTGACGACGGCAGAAGATATCCGCGGACCATGGTCGGATCCGATCCGTGTCAATGGTGTGGGATTTGACGCATCGTTGTTCCATGATGATGACGGACGCAAATACCTTGTTCAGCAGACATGGGATCATCGCGAATACCACCATGCTTTTGACGGTATTACAGTGACAGAATTTGACACAGAGACAATGAAATTAAAACCGGAGACAGCACGTACGATCTACGCCGGAACGGACGTTAAACTGGTTGAGGGACCACATTTGTATAAGATCAACGGATATTATTATCTGTTTGCTGCACAGGGTGGAACCGTTTGGACACATCAGGAAGTAGTAGCTCGTTCAAAGACGTTAGATGCGTTGAGTTTTGAGACAGAGCCTGGCGATCCGTTTATTACAAACTTTGATACGCCGGAACTTGAGATCCAGAAGCAGGGACATGGTGCTCTCGTAGAGACTCCCGGCGGTGAGTGGTATTATGCAAGTTTGTGTGGAAGACCGTGGCACCACGAAAATGAAAGTTCGATCGACCCACGCGGCTGGTGTCCGCTTGGCCGTGAGACGGCAATTCAGAAAGTATACTGGGATGAAGAAGGCTGGCCTCGTATCGAGGGCGGACATGGCGGAAAAGTGCTTGTGGATGCGCCGAAAGATGCAATCTTGACAGAAGCACCGGCAGATCATTCGATGCATGATGAATTTGACACACCAAAACTTCATGATGAGTGGAATACCCTCCGCGTACCATTTACCGAGGAAATGGGTACGACAGGGGATGGCAGGCTGACATTGGTCGGAAAAGGATCCCTCTGCAATAAGCATGAGCTTTCGTTGGTAGCAAAACGCTGGCAGGCATTTAACTTTGATGCCGAAGTGAAAGTGAAATTTGATCCGTTCAACTATCAGCAGATGGCTGGATTGACAAATTTTTACAATGATAAGCACTGGTCATTCGCTTTCGTTACATGGAATGAGAAAAATGGCCGCGTGATCGAAGTGGCAGAGTGCAATCGTGGCGGATATCGTTCGTTCCTTCGCGACGATGCGATTCCGGTACCGGATGATGTTGAATTTGTATGGCTTCGCACAAAAGTAAGAAAGCAGTCTTACAGCTACGAGTATTCCTTTGACGGAAAGAACTATACAGAGATTCCGGGCACACTGGATGCCGCTGTATTGTCCGAAGATTACGTCCTCCAGTCATACGGTGGATTCTTCACCGGAGCATTTGTCGGCATGGCATGCGTGGACTACTCCGGATACGATCAGACAGCAGAATTCCGCAGTTTTGACTATAAAGAACTGGATTAATCAATAGCAAGAGCCTTTTTTAAACCAGGCTCAATCAGATGGCTGGCGATGCCGCAGAGGATTCCGGGAAAAGGACGAAAAGTCCGGGAACCAGGAAGACGATGAGGCAGGCGCCGGCCATTGTAAATAATAAGATGAAAGTTTCTTTGATGTAACCTGCCATCAGGCGCACGGAGAGCAGAAGAACTGCCGGAAATGAAGTGCGCAGATGTGAGCGGAAGGTTTGTGTGTGACCGCGCGAGATACAATGATAAAGCGCCGTAAAGAAGCCCCTGAAGTGTATGGTATAGTCATTTTGAAAACGCTGAATTTCTGTTATCATACCATGAAATGGATAAATTAGAAGAGGAAACCTTATTCTTTGTATTTTCGTATAATAATCATATAACTTATAAACAATAAAACAGCTGCGCTGGTCCAGGCACAAATTTCCGCATAAAAAATTCCGTCTTCACCGATCAGTTTTGGTAACAATAATGCAACACTGACACGCATCACAAATTCTGCAATGCCACTGGCGAGGGGAATCAGGGTATTACCCAGACCCTGAATCGCCGAACGATATACATACAGCAGATACAGTACCCATAGAAAAATTGCCATAATAAACAAATATTTATATGCAATGTCTAACACCTGTCGGATCTGTTCCGGTTCGCCGGATACAAACAGTGACAATATATTGCGTCCGAATAACACCATCACACCTGAGATCACAACAGCAGTAAGCAATGCCATATAAGTTCCGCTATGCACACCTTTCCGGATTCTCTGATATTTCTTTGCACCAAGATTCTGGCCTACATAGGTTGTAATTGCATATCCGTATGAAACGGCAGCAATCTCTAAAACTCCATATAATTTGTTTGATGCTGTAAATCCAGCCACAAACAGGAATCCAAATCCATTGACTACATACTGTACTGTAAGCCCCCCTACAGAGATGATCAAATTCTGGATTGCAAGAGGAGTCGCCACTTTCAAAAGCCGCAGACTCATTGCCGGCTGTCTGTAGAAGTCCTGTTTTTCCAGTCGGATATCCGGAATTTTCCGTAACACCATCAGACAGTACAGGGCTGAAAATCCCTGTGCGATGACTGTCGCCACTGCTGCTCCGGCTACACCCCAGCCAAAAACTGCCACAAATAACAGGTCCAGTCCCACATTGATCAACGCTGCTACGGTCATTGCTATCAGTGGAGATCTGCTGTTACCCAGTGCTCGAAGAATCGCTGCAAATATATTATAAGCCGCTATGATCGGAATTCCGGCAAAGATCAGCCGAAGATATAGCATTGTCAGGTCAATGACATTATCCGGTGTCTGTAAAAACAAAAGAACATGATAAACTGCCCCTTCACTTACCGCAAGTACAATCACAGAAAGCAGTGCTGTCATGATATAGCTTTTCGCCACCGCGCATTTCAGATTTTCTTTTTCCCTTGCTCCATAAAACTGAGCTACCAGAATAGAAAAACCCTGTGTGATACCTGTCATGATACCGAACACCAGCCATACCAGCCAGTCTCCGGCGCCTACTGCCGCCAGTGCTTCAACCCCTACCACCTGTCCGACGATCATGGTATCTGCCATCGTATAAAACTGCTGAAAGATATTTCCAAGCATCAGTGGTATGGCAAAAGTAATGATCAGTTTTCCAGGTGATCCAGTGGTCATATTTTTTTCATTTGTTCCCATAAGAATCTCCTTTTTCTTTTCATCCTTGTCCGATTATTTTACATAGGACTCTGCCAAAACGCAATCCATCACAGAACTCTTTGGTATATCGTCCCACCAGTGTTTACGAACTCTGATAAGGGCAAAAACAAGACCAAGCGCAACAGTATTGATGTTTACACCTCTGTTGGCTATATGCTCCGCATTGACTGTTGGGAAGCTGAAAAGAACTTAAAAACCACACCAGGATCAGACTGTGCATTAAACGCACTCGCCATTGATGAACCTCTTGAATATGCAAAATTATATCTTGATGGAAATTTGCAGATGTGGGTAGATGCGGAAGACTCATGAGATATTTTTTAATTTTTAAACAAATACAACAGTTTAAATCGCTATTAACCACAATATTTCCAGAAAATTCATCATAGGTTTGTGTAAATGCAAAGAAACGGCGG
>ERZ779932.463-NODE-463-length-19117-cov-2.594481_pt1 | contig 19117 bp, 15 predicted proteins | sample MGYA00511064_ERZ779932 | MGnify/ENA primary metagenome ERZ779932 (study PRJEB29588, sample SAMEA1966821) | human gut metagenome | biome: human gut; feature: human-associated habitat; material: faeces | place: Denmark | collected 2008/2010 ...
TAGCCGATCGTAACGAGGGTATTTTTATATTGAGGCATGAGTCTAAGCCCGACTCGGCCGATACATTGAAATCGACAGTTCCTTGAAATGACCGTAGCATGGGGACAATGGTATCTAACGAAGGAATAAAATCGACAAGTTTCCCTATATTGATATTATGAAGTTTGAAATCGAATCCGGCATATCCTTGCTCTGGTTGTTGGGCTTGATAGATCAGCGTCGTGCGCATAGTCGCATCCATTCCTTCCATACTGAGCTCTTTGAGGTGAATGGCTTGATTGCGTATATCTATTGCACCGTGTACGTTTTTGAAAACCATTTTCCCGTAACGAACCCGATTCAAATTGGTTTGTAATTCAAAATCGATATTTCGAGGAATAACGAATAGTTTTAGGGCAGTCGACGTTGTGTCGGATTCAGTTTCGATTTGAGCAGTGTCTTTTGGAAAAGAGATAGACCGAATTAACTGGTTACAATTTAGATTCTTAGAGGAAAGTGTTAATGTGGCCCGTAGTTTTTTATTGTGACGCATAGCGCCGTATAAATCGTGAATCGCGCCGGTCGCCGTCAAATCGGATCTTCCTATTTTCATGGTTGCGTTATGTAAAGTAATAGCTCGATTACCGACTGAAATCGCAGTCTTTTGCATTCGAATAGGTAAAGCCGATTGTGAGGTACGTACAAAAAGCCGATTAAAACCTACTATGCCTTTTGGAATCCACAAAGAGTCTTTTAATTGTTGTGCCGTTATTGTAATCCCGGCTTTGTCCATGCCCAATTTAGTATCTCCGAGACGGCAGAACAAGGTGTCGGCTTCTAATGCGAATCCTATTTCGGGTCGGGTAGGATTGTTTTCTGTCGGTTGTAATTTTATGGTTGCAACGGTTTTCCCACAAAATAAATTTGATGTATCCGGTAGGGATGCTTTTAGTTTGTTTGCATTTAGTTTACACTCTACAAGAGCGATTCGTGTAGTATCTTGTGGGTTGGTCGTTTTTATAAAAGCCGATAGATTGTTTATCGATGAGTTTAATCGCGTTGAGTGAAAAGCCATATTTCTTATTTCGATATGGGCTCCTAATACATCGTTTCCCACGAAAGACAGTGAAGCATCGCTCGTGAATTCGAATTTCTTATTTTTGTCTCGTAAAGCCAATTTGTTCATATTTATTTTTCCTTTGGCCCGAATTCGTCCTATGTCTTTCTTCTTGATAGATGACAAACGACAACGCACGTTCATGTCGGCATCTAATTTCCCTTCGATACTCACACCATCTTGTAAAGGAAATGTTTGTGCCAATGCAGTTAGGTCTATCGTAGATTGGGTATGAAACAAGATATCGGGATCGCCTAATAGATCATTTACTTTGGCGTCGGCCAAGATATCGGTATGAGCTCCTTTGAAGTGAAATATTTTAAGATCGAGATAAGATGGCGATTGCCGCATTAAATCTATCTGTCCGAAAAAGTTGGCTTTAAGTTCATCTATTCCATAGGGCAATTGGGCATATTGGGCGGATGCATCGTTTATTTCTATTTTTAATGTAGCTAATGGCATTTTCCCTTTTCCATATAGACCTTTTAGATTGCCATTAACTGTAACGTCGCCTTTGGCCGAAACTTTTTCTTTTTTAAGAATACTTTCGGGAATCATGTGCAGGACTGTTTCCAACGAAGGAGCATGTAGCCCGTATTGCAGATCGATATCTAACGCTTGTGCGGTCGTGTCTTTGCAGATAGAGCCGTGTATGTCTAATTTTATGCCGTTAATCTCCATCATAGCATCGTGCAAGGAAAGAGCCCGTTTCGAACGATTTAGCTCGATGTCGGTTTGTAGGTGAGTGGCGATACGATGAGCCAGTAATTCACCATTTTGCCAGAACAGAATGTTTTTGTTGTTGAAATCCAACGTTAACGTAGACTGTTCTTTCTTTAAATTTGCTTTTAATTTAAGATTTGCATCCCATAGATTGGCGAATACATTCGTTTCCCGATCGTCGAAAGTGACCGTGGTATGACGTAGCGAAACGTGCTTGATGTCTATTTCGTTAATAATTGGCGAAGTAGCGGTTGTTGTATCGGGTGTATTTGTCGTGTCGGCAATCAATATATTCCAGTTGGCGATTCCATCTTTTCCTTTAAAGGCGTATATGTTTGTGCTATCCAATGATAATCGGTTGATACTGATCTTTTTTTGTTGCAAATAATCGACGAGATTGATTACGGCAATGGCTTTTCGAAAAGTGGCTAATGTGTCGGTACGTTGCCATAAAGAATCACGGATAGCCTTTGATACCAATGTGCCATTTTCCAATTTTATTCCAAAACGGGGAAAAGTTGAAAAAAAGGTCAGCTCTACGCTATTCATATCGAGCTTGGCATTTATGTTTTGATTGGCTACGTTTAATACGATGGGGGTCAATTTTTCAGGCGTAAATATAAAATTTATGGAGAAAGCGATTACTGCCGAGAGAAAGACTATCAACGCTCCCAGTGTAATACCCGTAATCTTAAACAATTTTTTTGTTCGGTTTTTCATATTAACACTCTTTTAGTCATACAAAAATAACAAGAAAGTTGTGAAAGCTGTTTGTATTTGTATGAAGTAAATATTTTTTAATTGATGTCATACTCTTTTTACATAGCTGATAGTTGCCATAGAGTACACCGGTAGATTACTATTTGATTCGTAGTGACACTGTTTAACAAAGAATACTTGCTTCTGAAATCCGTTTCGCCTATCTTTGTAAGAGAAGTTTTGAAAAATGATAAGGATAATATTATGTTGGCATATACATACGTTGAACCCGGCAAGTTTGAATTACAAGAAAAGTCGAAACCCGGGTTGAAAGATTCGCGTGATGCGATTGTGAGGGTGACTCTTGGAAGTATTTGTACTAGCGATCTCCATATCAAACATGGTAGCGTGCCGCGTGCCGTATCGGGAGTAACGGTCGGGCACGAGATGGTGGGTGTCGTAGAAGATGTGGGAGAAGATGTTATAGGTATTAAGCCGGGAGATAGGGTTACTGTAAATGTCGAAACTTTTTGTGGCGAATGTTTCTTCTGTCGTCGTGGGTATGTCAATAATTGTATGGATCCCAATGGCGGTTGGGCTTTGGGGTGTCGTATCGATGGCGGTCAAGCCGAATATGTTCGAGTGCCCTATGCCGATCAAGGTTTGAATCGTATTCCAGATACGGTAAGCGACGAACAAGCTTTGTTTGTAGGCGATATTTTGGCAACCGGTTTTTGGTCCGTGCGTATTTCGGAAATTACATCGGAGGATACGATTCTGATTATTGGAGCCGGTCCTACCGGTATTTGTACCTTATTGTGCGCTTTGTTAAAGAATCCCCGGCGTATTATTGTTTGTGAGCAGTCCCCGGAAAGAATACAGTTTTTGCAAGAACATTATCCCGACATATTGGTAACTACTCCTGAACATTGCGAGGAGTTTGTTCGTAAAAATAGCGATCATGGCGGTGCTGATGTGGTTTTGGAAGTGGCAGGAAGCGAGGATACTTTCCGTTTGGCTTGGAAATGTGCTCGTCCCAATGCTATTGTAACGATCGTGGCACTTTACGATAAACCTCAAATTTTGCCCTTACCCGATATGTATGGAAAAAATCTTATCTTTAAAACCGGAGGGGTGGACGGTTGTGATTGTGCAGAGATACTTCGCTTGATAGAATCGGGTAGGATAGATACCACGCCACTCATTACTCACCGTTTTTCATTGAATGAAATTGAGAAAGCTTACCGTATCTTTGAAAATAGAGAGGACGGAGTTATCAAGGTTGCGATAAGAAGTGTTTGAAAATAAGATGAGTCTTTGTATAAGTTTTTAAAAAGATATTATATTCTAAAAAATTATAGATTTGAATTACAAATACTTTATTCCCGACCGTGTTACGGGATTTTGCGTTCCTGTACCAACCGACAGGGAATCGATTTTATCTTTTGCCGAAATTAGTACCATTTTATTTATCATGCTTGTTATGGATTGCTATTTGTTAATCTAACAACCTTTCGCAATAAGTTTTATTTACAACTCTATCTCTCATCAATTTCATATCTGTAAAATTTCGACTAATGTTTTGAATAATTTCAAGATAATTGTCAGAACCATCTTCTTTTATGTAGTAGAATGGCTTTATAGATATACAGTTCTTATGTTCAAATAATGTATTTAAGAGGGTCCTATCCGAATTACCACAAGAGTGGCCCATAATATAGACTTGATAAGGAGTTGAATTAATAAAAGTTAACATTTTGCGATAATTATCGGTTTCGAGATATTTTGTGGATTTGATATTGCGTAAATGCTCATTGTTGTAAAGCTTTACAAGTTCACTAAGTTCATCACCGTTGCCAAAGATAATGTCGTCAGGCTTCTCTAAATCACCATGAATATGATTGATGGGAAACCAATACTCTTTTGTTTTGCCTTGAGGAATATATAAATCGGCAGTATGGGTATAATTAAAATTTAGTAGCAATAATCTATTGGGATATAGTAATGAGTCAGGAATGATATTTTTGTCGATCACACTTTCGATACCAAAGAACTTAATTTGTGTTCCATATTCTTTAGCAAAGTTTTCAAGAACTTGACTGTTTTTTTATGTCCATTTCTATCTTCCAATTGGTGATATATAGTTGCATACGATAGACCTTGTACCCCTGCATATTGTTCTGCTGCAAATTTTAATAAATATTCTCGGGCGCTGATTGCAATTTCATTCGTTTTTATTGGAGTAAAAATCTTATTTCTTAAACTTTGGTTGATTATCGCTCCATTAATTTTGGTACTAACGTACATATCGACACTGGAAAATCTTAGAAGGGGGCTGGTTCGGGGATTTCCCGACTCCAGCCCCCTTTCTATTTTTATCAACATAGGATATGGGTACAACATTTATAACGTATAAATACACTTTTCATTCAGTTATGAAGCAAAAATCATTAATGCTTTCGTCCGTAACTTTTTTCAAATCAGTCCAATTTATCCCGATGCAGCATATCGAACTGCTTGAAAACAAAAGAATTGGCGTTTAAACGGTAGAAAAGCCATTTTTTACTTGTTTTTCAGGCCTGAAACCGCCTATTTTGCCACTCTTTTCTCTTGAATCGGAACCAACGGGAAAACTGCCGTTTTCCGTCCGAAGTCCACCTGTTTTCTATCCGTTGCGAAGGTACGAAAATAAGTGGTAATTTCACCAACTGAAGTCAACTAAAAACAAGATGCAATCACGAATATTTTTGCAGCCAAAAGAAAAACAGGTTGTGTCGTGTATGGATTCTGGTCAACAGGGTAGGTTGTCTGGCGAAGCCATTTCTTTTCTTCCCTTTGTTCTGACTTTACTTTATTAGGCGTATATATGAGTACGGGGATAAAGTAAAGTTACTTTTAGAACATGTCGGATTAGGGAAAAATTGGTGGATATTGACAAAAGGGTGAAAAAGATTTGGTGGAGAATATAACCCTCTTTGTTTGCCTACTTGCATCACTAAAAACATAGTTATATGCAAGGCGATATTTTCAGTAGAAAAATATGTTGAATATATTTTTGTATTAAAATAATAGCTATCTTTGTGCCATGAACAATCCATTGCGACAGTTGGGAAATATCCCTGTTACGGCTTCAGTTTTGGAGTCCCTGTTTCCACATATCAAGGGCGGAAATCAGAAACTCAGGTTACTTGAGCGTGACAAACAGATAATACGTCTCAAGAAAGGACTTTATGTGTGCAGTTCTGAAATAACAGGGAAGACCCTTTCGACCGAATTGATAGCTAATCATCTGTATGCTCCATCGTATGTTTCCATGTCATCGGCTTTGCGTTATTATGGGCTGATACCGGAAGAAGTTTACACCAAACAGTCCATGACATTGAAGTATGCCAAGAACTTCGATACACCGTTTGGCAGGTTTGAATATATGCATATCTCTAAGGCAGCATTCTCTGTAGGACTGACAAGCATCAAGAAAGATGGCTATGCATTTGTGATGGCTACACCGGAAAAAGCTCTGTGTGATTTGATTGCCAATTCTCCAAAAGTGAATTTGCGCTATCTGAAAGATGCCGAGATTTATCTGGAGGAAGATATCCGGATGGAACGGGAAGATTTTATGCAGATGGATGCCGTGGTATTTGGAGAATATATCAAGGTCGGCAAAAAGGCTGATTCAATTCGTACTTTACTTAAATTGCTGAAGAAATGAATAATGAGATTTATGACAATATGCTCTCTGCATACGATATGACTACGGAGCAGCAGAAACGGAATGCTGTATTTGAAGTAAACCAGCAGGTGATACTTGCCGGGCTTTACAACGGCGGCTTTTTCGACGTGGCTGCTTTCTACGGCGGTACCTGCCTCAGAATTTTTCATGGTCTCCAACGCTTCAGCGAGGATATGGATTTTTCCCTACTGGCTCCCGATGACAAGTTCGATTTCACGAAATATTTCCAGCCTATCATAGATGAATTTGCCATTGTCGGTCGTGAGGTGGAGATTAAAAAGAAGGACAAAAAGGGCTTTGGAAAGGTGGAATCCGCTTTCTTGAAAGACAATACGGATGTTTATGATGTGTCTTTCCAGACCGATAAATCCATAAAAATCAAAATTGAGGTTGATACTCAGCCACCGCTAAATTTCAGAACGGAGCAAAAGCTGCTTTTACAGCCGCACTCCTTCATGACACGCTGTTTCACTTTGCCGGATTTGTTTGCCGGAAAGATGCACGCATTGGTGTACAGGGGCTGGAAAAACAGGGTGAAAGGTCGTGACTGGTATGATTTCGAATGGTATGTCCGCCATAATGTTCCTCTTGATTTTGCCCATCTCGCAGAACGTATCCGCCAGTTCAACAATGAAGAAATCGGACAGGAGGAGTTTATGGTTCAATTGAAAGACAGATTGGCTTCAGCGAATATCAATCAGGTAAAGAGCGATGTCCTTCCGTTTGTCAGAAACCCCAAAGAACTCGACATCTGGTCAAACGACTATTTTGTTCAGCTGGCGGATATGATGAAGTTTGAATAGTAACAGCTAATATTTACTGATTATGGCAAAACAGATTTTGATTGGTATTAAAGGACAGAAATTGAATGAACTTGCGCACTATCTTATGATATATTTCCCATATGAAAAGGCATGAATGACTTTCGCCAGATCAAGCTCGAAGGGAAATTGCTGCAGATGGAGGAATTCAATTGGGCTGCACGAGGTCTGTATAAACTTTATCCGGAAAAACGTCAAGGAGAGTAACGCTGCCCATATTGTTATGATTACACACCATCTATCTACATACCAAATCGTGGCTCTGCTTCATAAGGGTTCAGTGCTGAATAGCGTCTTTGCCAGTGAAGGCATCGACCTGATTGCCAACAATCAGATCGATGCCTGAATCTACGGGCATTCGCATACCAACATAGACTCTGTGATTGGCAGGACATGTATAATCTGCAACCAGATGGGATATGTGTTTGAGGATGAATACTTAATGAACGGATTGGAGCCGGCCAAGTTTATTGCAATTTAATAGAGATTATATAAGAAACCGGAGAAGATCCGGTTTTGACAGATACTGGAAAAATAACGGCTGAATTCGCCAAATCTTTTGCTTAATCTGAATTTGAAAATACAGTATCATTCAAGACTATCTTTTCAACCTGATTTTGACAGGTTTAATAAAGACAAAGTTAGTACAATTGAAATAAATATGCGATTCTTGATTTTTATAAATAAAACCATTAACTTTGCCCATGTTGTAATGCAACATCAAATGTATTGCATCTTACATCAAATTTTAATAATATGGGCATACAAATAAATAGAATTAAGGCCGTTTTAGCTGAAAATAAAAGGACGAACAGGTGGCTGGCAGAATCCTTAGGTAAAAATGAGGCAACTGTTTCTCGTTGGTGTACAAATGAGACGCAACCATCTGTAGAAGTATTTTTTCAAATATCCAAATTATTGGATGTTGATATTAGAGATTTATTTAATAAAACAAAATAGATAATCTGTATGGCAAGAGCTGATTTATTGGTCAATTTGGTTAAATATGCAATTGCAGGCAATAGAACTATGGTGAAAAAAGTAGCAGAAGCCATAGTTGCAGAGGAGCGAGCTAAACAACATATCGTGTTAGCTGATAGATTGGAAAATGCCATGTTTCATCAAACTTCTATTGACAATAATGCAGATAATAATGGAATAGGATACACTAACAAGTCTTTACTAGATTCTCGTGCTGAAAATTTATTTATAGAGATTCAACCGAAGAAAAAAATTAGTGATTTAATATTATCATCTGATGTTGTAAGTATGATAGAACAGTTGGTAACAGAACATTTCAGAGTGGATTTATTAAGATCTTATGGATTAGAACCTAGAAATAAGATTCTGTTAATAGGTCCTCCTGGAAATGGAAAAACTTCTTTGGCTGAAGCAATAGCAGAGGCTTTAATGATCCCATTGTATGTAGTTAAATATGAAGGTTTGGTAGGTGCATATTTGGGGGAAACAGCGTCTCGCTTAAAGAAATTAATAGATTATGTTAGTACAAGAAATTGTATTGTTTTCTTTGATGAGTTTGAAACTTTAGGAAAAGAAAGAGGAGACACATATGAAACAGGAGAAATAAAACGTGTAGTTAGTTCTTTATTATTGCAGATTGATAATCTTCCTAGTCATGTAATTGTAATAGGAGCAACTAATCATCCAGAATTATTAGACAGAGCTGTATGGCGTCGTTTCCAAATAAAAATAACATTACCCATACCTACACGAAATAATATTATTGTATGGTTGGAAAAATTCCAACATGTACATAAAATTCGGTTTGAATATGCGCCAGAAACAATTGCCAAAAAACTATTGGGAATAAACTATGCAGAATTAGAAGAGTTTGGATTTTCTATATTGCGGCAATATGTTTTGTCCCTGCCAGATTCGAATATAAAAAATATAGTTGGGACTGAGTTGAAAATTAGGACTATGAACATGAAAGAGTCTGAATCTTAAATAAAAGAAATTATGGCACAAGAATATCCTTTATTAATATTTCCTGAACCTCAGACGTTAAACAGAATAGGAAGACCTATTCCTCCACGCAAAATTCATTATCCATCACATGAAAGACAGGCTGAACGTTTATCTCCTTTATTTCGAACATTAAAAGAATCCTTTGATGCAAGGAGAATAGAGATACAGCAAACTCCCGAAGGAATTAACCCTGAACAAGTGATTGTTTTTGAGACTATTGGAGCTGCTGATGATTTTGTCATAGCTGTAAAAAACACTGCTGGGCTTGAATGGTTGGGAGAAATTGAAATAGACAATATATCACCTTCTGAGGACTTTTACGATATAGATAATAGGGAAAAATCTTTATCAGGTAGATTATTCCTGACTATGTCTAACCAAAGAGCTTTGGACGAACTTTTGTCTCTTTGGACTCAGTATTCACATAATCCTCAGATGCAATTTAGACGTGGCTTTTCTGGTTTTAAATCCCTTTTTAATAAATTGAGAGATGTACGTAGATGGGGCATTCAAGATAGATTACTGGAAACTGGAGTTATAGAATATTGGAAACAAGATCTTGAACGAGGTGAAGCAAAAATCAGATTTGAATTACAGCTTTGGTTTGCTAATTCTGAACATAAGAGAAAGTTGATACATAATAATATTTTGTCCATAATTAAAGAGTGTGGCGGCAAATGTCTTAGCAGTTCTATAATATCTGAAATATCGTATCATGCTTTATTAATAGAATTACCTGCAAATGAAATATGTCAAATTATTAATAATCAATCAACCAGATTGATAAAATATGATGACATAATGTTTTTTAGACCATCTGGGCAAATATATATTGAAGAAAAAGCAGATAATAAAGAAAAAATTATATATGAGAATATTGGGAATGATTATCCTAAAGGTAATCCTATTGTTGCATTATTTGATGGAATGCCTATGGAAAACCATTCTTTGCTTTCTCATAGATTAATAATAGATGATCCTGACGAATTTGCAAATAATTATGAAGTACAATATAGAGAACATGGAACAGGAATGTGTTCTCTTATAATACATGGTGACTTGAATGAAAATCGGAGTCCTATATCTACTCCATTGTATGTACGCCCTATAATGAAGTTAAAGCCATGGATTAATAATCCAATAGAAAGAGTGCCGGATGATTGTCTATTAGTGGATTTGATTCATAGGGCTGTTAAAAGAATTTTTGAAGGCGAAAATGGGGTTAAGCCATATGAAAGCATAAAAATAATTAACTTTTCAATAGGAGATAGTAACCTGTTATTCTATCATTCTATTAGCCCCTTGGCTAGATTGTTAGATTGGCTTAGTGTAAAATATAATGTTTTATTTATTATAAGCTCTGGAAATCATATTGGTAAATTAGAACTGAATAATCTGTATAAAGATTTTATAGCACTAAATAATGATGATCAGGAGCAATTAATTTATAGAAAGATTCTAGATGACTGTAGAAATAGAAAAATATTATCACCATCAGAAAGTATTAATAACATAACGGTTGGAGCAATTCATTCTGATAGTTCTATTATTAGAAGATATGATAGAAGAATTAATCCCTCGCACAAAATATTGCCTGCAATATATTCAGCATTTGGAGGAGGGTATCGTAATTCCATAAAACCGGATCTAGTTTTCTCTGGTGGACGTATGTTATATAAGGAATCATATTTTGAAAATATGCCAACTCCATTAGAGGTTTCATCAAATTATGCCGAACCAGGTCATCTAGTAGCAGCTCCGTCAGATCAAATAAATAAAACTTATTATACGCGAGGAACAAGTAATGCAACGGCTTTAATAACAAGAGCTGCCGTAAATATAGCTGAAACATTGAAAGGTATTTTGCAAGAAAACTATGATGATCCGAAGTATAACAAATATATATCACCTTTAATAAAGGTGATGTTAGTACATGGATGTAGCTGGGATAATATTGCAGAAAACATAAGTAATATTTTTCAGGGTAGATATTCAATTTTTGACATAAAGAAAATCATATCGAAATGGATTGGATATGGAGTTCTTAATATTGATAGGGTAGTTCAGTGCACAGCCCAACGGGTTACGGTGCTTGGATTTGGAGAAATACAAATGAATAAAGTTCATTTGTATAGATTACCTCTACCTCCCTCATTGTCTGCTCGACAAGTAAATCGCAAATTAACGATTACATTAGCATGGCTAAGTCCTATTGCACCAACAACTCAGCGATATAGGGTTGCAAGTTTATTTTTTGAGTCACAAAATGATATAATAGGAGTGAATAGAGAAGGAGCGGACTGGAGAAAAGTTAGACAGGGAACATTGCAGCATGAAGTTTTTGTCGGAGAGAATGCTGCCCCATTTGAAAATAACAGTAATTTGGAGATTCGCGTAATTTGTAAAAAAGATGCACAAGATTTTAATGGTAATGTTACATATGCGTTGGCAGTAACATTAGAAGTTGCTGAAAATATTGATATTCCCATTTACCAAGAAATAAAAAATAAATTGGTTACACCTATTGTCGTTGAACAAATAATATGAGAGACTGTAAACTAAAGTGTGTCAAGTAAAGAAATTATTAACCTTACAGACACACTTTAATTATTAGCAATTCATTTAATTTTGAAGAATTCAAGGCGCAAGCGAAAGCCTGAGTGCCTCTCTAAGGTCAGATGGTGTATTGACAGTACTATTGGAGAATCTGTAGAACAATGTCCTGCAAAGAGAAATGAACAGTCATCTATAAGGAAACGAACGCAAGTTCTGCAACCGTTTCAATAGCTATGTGAATAAGTTGTTACAGGTATTAACGGAAGAAATAACCATAAGCACACACGGAGATTGCGACAGCACTTTTAATCCGCAACTTACCTATGTAAACGGGGAAGGTTATTGCAAACTTACTTACAGATAATGTTCTATCCCTGTATGCAATTCGCAATATCACAAGAGAGATAAGTGATATCTTAGAGAACCAGTTCTGCAACCGCATATGTGGAGACCATCAGCAGTATTACGGACCTTGTCCTGCACTTATGTTTTTGACAACAAAAATATAAAAACAATTCGAGCTATCGAATATAATTCGCTATATTTGCACAATAAAATTGCATTTAAGAATGAAGCTAAATAGGATAAAGGCAGTCTTGGCAGACAAAGGCATTTCTCAGACATGGTTGGCTAAAAAGCTGGATAAGAGTTTCAGTATGGTTAATGCCTATGCTTGCAACAGAATCCAGCCAAACTTGGAGACACTGCAGCAGATAGCAGAGATTCTTCAAGTTGACTTAAAAGATCTGATAACAGATAAGGATGAACGAGAATGATGTTCTGTGGGCATGTGTTATCTTTTTTGGTGTGTAACTTCTGATAATGCAGAAATATAGGAACGACTATGACTCCGGAAGAAAAAGCTAGGCAAAAGATAGATCAGTGGTTCGCCGAGGCGGGTTGGAAGGTAATCAATAGGGAAGACTATGAACCGACTTGTACGGCTGTTGCCATAAGGGAAGGGTTGCTAAAAGGTAATCTTGAAGCTGATTATTTCCTTTTTATTAATGGTAAAGCTGTCGGTGTATTGGAAGCAAAAAGGGAAGATATAGATGCTCTTTCCGATAAGGTATGTGAACAGGCTGTGTTATATGCTAAAAGTGTTCCTCATATCTATCAGGCATATCAGAAACCATTGCCGTTTATCTTCACGTCAAATGGCAAGGACCTGTATTTCTGCGACTTTCGTGAACAAAAGCAGGGTTTTAAACAGATCATAGCTATTCCGACTCCCTATGAATTAGTCAAACAGTTGGGAATAAGTGATTATTTCGCAGGGCTTCCCACTTTGCGTAAAAAAGGATTACGAGATTGCCAGTATGAGGCTGTAACCGAGCTGGAAAAAAGTTTTCGTGCAGGACAGAACCGAGCTCTGATGGTTTTGGCGACCGGTGCAGGCAAGACATATACGGCTTGCCTTACCGCATACCGTCTGCTATCCTACACCCCAATGCGAAGAATACTGTTTCTGGTGGATAGAAATAATCTTGGCAAACAAGCAGAGGGAGAATTTGGAACTTTCCGCTTGACAGAAAACGGAGATGCCTTCAATACCATATTTACGGTGAACAGGCTTCGTTCCTCATCCATACCATCAGATAGTAATGTGATTATTTCGACTATCCAGCGACTATTCTCCTTCTTGAAAGGTGATACTATCGAAGACAACGATGAAGATGATGGCAATGAGCCAACCGAAGAAATCATTTTGCCGCCGAATCCGAACCTGCCGCATGATTATTTTGATTTGATTATCATAGACGAGTGTCACCGCTCTATTTATGGCAACTGGCGGAAAGTTCTGGAGTATTTCGACACGGCAAGACTGGTGGGTTTGACTGCAACGCCTGTCCCGGAAACCATGGCATTCTTCAATAACAACCGCATAGTCAACTATACCCTTGAAAAAAGCATTGTTGACGGTGTTAATGTGGATTGCCGTGTGTATAGAATCAAAACGCAGGTGACGGAAAATGGCGGGGCCATATTGGAAGGAGAAAAGATAAAAGAGGAAACTCGCTATACTGGAGATATTAAAACCATCTTAAACAAAGAAGCTAAAACCTATACCAACAAGGAATTGAACAGAAGTGTCATCAATCCGGCACAAATCAAGCTTGTCCTATCCACTTATCGTGATGCGGTCTATGCCGAGCTGTTCAATGACCCACAAAGGGAAGCTAACTTTGACTGGCTGCCGAAGACATTGATATTTGCACTCAACGAAACACACGCTACCAACATCGTGCAGATAGCGAAAGAGGTATTCGGGCGTACCGATAACCGTTTTGTGCAGAAAATAACATATTCTGCAGGAGACAGCAACGAATTGATACGCCAGTTCCGGAATGACAGGGATTTCCGTATAGCAGTGACCTGCACTTTGGTTGCGACAGGGACGGACATAAAGCCGCTGGAAGTAGTGATGTTCATGCGCGATGTGGAATCATTGCCCCTCTATATACAGATGAAAGGACGCGGTGTACGCACCATCGGAGATGAACAACTGCGCAATGTAACCCCAAACGCATTCAGCAAAGATTGCTTCTACTTGATCGATGCTGTAGGTGTAACTGAACACGAAAAGACAATACCATCGGTAACAGATGAACCGACAACAAAGATAATTCCCCTTAAAGAACTATTGGAGCGTATCAGCCATGGTTATATTCCTGATGAGTACCTGCAACGTCTTGCCGCAACACTTTCCAGAATATATAATAAGGCTGACAACTCTCAACGGGCAGAATTTGCTCGTCTGGCTCATGATGACATGAAAGACCTTGCTTCAAGAATTTATAATGCACTTGAGAATGGTTTACTCCCACCGTTTATCAGTGTTGATGAGCCAAATAACGAGCGGAAGGGATTAGTTGCCCCTCTTGCTAATCATGCGGATGCAAGACGGTATTTGCTTATTCTTGCCGCAGGGTTTGTCAATACGCTGATGCCCGGAGAAGATACTCTCATCTCGAAAGGTTTTTCCATTGAAGAGGCAAAAAATACGACCGAAGCTTTTGAGGAGTTTTGCAGAGAACACAGTGATGAAATTGAAGCATTGCGAATCATTTACAACAATGAAGGAGAACCTATTTCCTATTCAATGTTGAAAGATTTGGAGAATAAGCTCAAAATGGCAGACAACCATTTCACTTCCAAACAACTTTGGAACTCGTATGCCATTCTTAATCCAAACAGCGTGCGACGTTCCACTACCAAAGAAGAAAGCGATGCACTGACAAATATTATCCAACTTGTGCGCTATGCCTTCCGGCAAATCGAGCGGTTGGATAGCGTGGTCGCTACTTCCAAGCAGTATTTCAATCTATGGTTAGGACAAAACCAACGCGAAATAACCGACAAGCAGCGCGAAGTTATAAGCCGCATAGTGGATTACATAGCCTCCAACGGTGCTTGTACAGTGAAGGATATTCGTGTCGACGATGCGACCCATGCCGCACAAATGATACGGGCGTTCGGCAATATGCAGAAAGCAGACGATGCGCTCCGTTCTCTTTATACATTCGTAGTTTTAAGAAAAGCAGCATAAAAATATGGCAATAAATAATAATACAGAGCAATCACTTACCAAGAAGGTATGGAATCTGGCAACTACTCTTGCCGGGCAAGGGATTGGGTTTACTGATTACATAACCCAGCTTACTTATCTTCTGTTTTTGAAGATGGATGCCGAGAATGTGGAAATGTTTGGAGAAGAATCCGCTATCCCAGACGGCTATCAGTGGGCAGATTTGATTTCTCTTGACGGTTTGGAACTGGTCAGGCAGTATGAAGAAACACTTAAACTGCTTAGCGAACAAGAGAACCTGATTGGCACTATTTATACAAAGGCGCAAAATAAGATTGATAAGCCCGTCTATTTGAAAAAAGTCATTTCCATGATTGATGAAGAGCAATGGCTTATCATGGACGGTGATGTGAAGGGAGCTATTTACGAAAGCATTCTCGAAAAGAACGGACAAGACAAGAAAAGCGGTGCCGGACAATATTTTACGCCTCGTCCACTTATCAAGGCAATGGTTGATTGCATAGCTCCGCAAATCGGGGAAACAGTCTGTGATCCGGCTTGTGGAACAGGTGGTTTCCTGTTGACTGCATACGATTATATGAAAGGACAATCGGCAAGTAAAGAGAAACGGGATTTCCTGCGTAATAGTGCCTTACATGGTGTGGACAATACTCCATTGGTGGTGACCCTTGCTTCAATGAACCTCTATTTGCATGGCGTAGGTACAGACAGAAGCCCGATTGTGTGTGAAGATTCGTTGGAGAAAGAGCCTTCTACACTTGTAGATGTGATACTTGCAAATCCTCCGGCCGGTTCTGTTGACATCAACCGTCCGGATTTTTATGTAGAGACAAAGAACAATCAGCTGAACTTTCTCCAGCACATGATGCTGATGCTTAAAACCGGAGGTCGTGCCGCAGTGGTGCTGCCTGACAATGTGCTTTTTGAAGGCGGTGCCGGTGAAACGATACGAAAGAAGTTACTTACAGATTTTAATCTGCACACCATTCTCCGTCTGCCTACAGGTATATTTTATGCTCAAGGCGTAAAAGCCAATGTCCTGTTCTTTACGAAAGGACAGCCGACAAAAGAGGTCTGGTTTTATGACTATCGTACAGGTATCAAGCATACTCTTGCCACAAACAAACTCGAACGTCATCATCTGGATGATTTTGTCTCTTGTTATAATAACCGTGTAGAAACCTACGATGCGGAAAGCAATCCACAAGGGCGATGGCGGAAATATCAGGTAGAAGATATTTTTGCCCGCGACAAAACGAGCCTTGACATTACATGGATAAAACAGGGCGGAGAGGAGGATGATCGTACATTGGCGGAACTGATGGCGGATATAAAAGAGAAAAGCCAGACGATAAGTGCTGCTGTGGCAGAGCTTGAAAAACTGTTGGCAAACATAAACGAAGATTGAATCTATGGGAGATAATAAGATAACCGTTTCGGTAGAGCAACAGTTCGGAGAAGTCATAGACATTATTCTCCGGCATAAAAGCCGTGCTTCTAAAGCTGTCAATAAAGAACTGCTGCTTACTGCATGGCATGTGGGAGGTTATGTTTCAGCCAAATTGAAAAGCGAAGAATGGGGAAGCAAGGTCGTAACGCAACTGTCTGAATATATCCGCTCACAGCGGCCTGATATTAAAGGATATAGCAGAAGGAGCATTTACAATATGGTCATGTTTTATGAAGCGTATTCTACAATCTCTTTCTTAACGACTGTGGAGAAATTTTTGTCTTCGGAATTTGTGCAGCCAACGACTGCACAAATAGAGGCACCTAACTTTGACCATTCATCTGATCATGCGATAACTGTGCAGCCAAAAACTGCACAAATTGTCCAGCCGGAAATCGGACAAATGCCGAAGATACTGGAACTGACCACATTGACCAATCATATAGAGATACTATGCCGTTGTAAAAATAGCGAAGAACGGATGTTTTATATACTCTATGCCAATAAAGAGCATCTGGTAAAACGGGAACTGCAGCGTTGTATCTCGAATCAGACATTTTCGGCTTTATTAGGCAGCAAGGACAATATGTCAAAAGGATTGCTTGAGACATATCCTAATGCTCCCATTATGTTCAAAGACACATTGTTTGTCGATTTCCTGGATTTGCCGAAGAAGCATAGTGAATCCCGGTTGAGAAACGGATTGCTGGAGCACATGAAGCAGTTCATTCTTGAACTTGGCAAGGATTTCATATTCATGGATCAGGAATATCGTCTCAATATCGGGGCTTCCACATTCAAGGCTGACTTGCTATTCTTTCATCGTGGATTGCAGGCACTGGTCGCTGTAGAATTGAAAAAGACAAAATTCCATCCTCGCGACCTCGGCCAGTTGGAATTTTATCTGGAAGCACTCGACCGGGATGTGAAACGTTCCAATGAGAATCCGTCCATTGGTATAATTCTCTGTCCGGAAGCTGACCGGGTAGTGGTGGAATATGCCATGAGCCGGAGCATGAGCCCTACGATGATTGCAGAATACAAACGTATCCTTATTCCGCAGGAACGTATGCAGGAGAAACTGAACGAATTTTGTAACTTGTTCCTTAATGAAGACTGATGTCATGGATACCAAGAAATTACGTCAAAAGATATTAGACCTTGCCATTCATGGTAAACTTGTGCCGCAAGACCCGAATGATGAACCTGCATCCGTCTTGCTTGAACGCATTAAGGCGGAGAAAGAGCGATTGATAAAAGAAGGGAAGATAAAGAGGAGTAAAAAGTCTGCAAAGACTTCTGATACGCCCCATTATGAGAATGTGCCATTTGAAATACCGGAGAACTGGGTGTGGTGTAAGTTGGAAGATATTATATGCGAATTGAAATACGGAACTTCTGAAAAGTCTTCAAGTGTAGGTAAAATAGCAGTTTTGCGAATGGGGAATATAACTAATATTGGTACAATTGATTATTCCAATTTAGCATATTCTTCAAATGATGAAGATATTAAACAATATTCGCTAAAAAAAGACGATTTGCTTTTTAATCGTACAAATAGTAGCGACTGGGTAGGAAAAACGGCAATCTATAAAGAAGAACAACCTGCCATATACGCAGGCTATCTTATTCGTATTAGATCTATATTGATTTCTCCCGACTACCTTAACATTGTAATGAATAGCAGCTATTATCGTAATTGGTGCTACAATGTGAAAACAGATGCAGTCAATCAGTCTAATATTAATGCCCAAAAGCTCTCTCAATTAATGATACCTGTTCCTCCTTCAAGAGAACAAGACAAAATTATAGCAGAAATAACGAAGTGGATTTCTTTAATTGATGCTATTAGAAATAGCAAAGAGGATTTGCAAGCAACCATCAAGCAAGCAAAGAGCAAAATCCTCGACCTCGCCATTCACGGTAAGCTCGTACCGCAAGACCCGACTGACGAGCCTGCATCGGAATTGCTTAAGCGTATCAACCTGAAAGCTGAAATCACTTGTGATAACGGGCATAGCAGGAAGTTACCCCAAAATTGGTGCTGGGCAAAAGGAATGTTTATTTTTTCTCCAATGAAGTCTGTACGCCCCACAGGAGAAACGTTCCAATATATTGATATTGATTCCATTGATAATGTCCGACAAACTATTAAGGAGACAAAAGTCATAAGAAGCAGTAATGCGCCAAGTAGAGCTAGCCGTTATACTCAAAAAGGTGATGTAGTTTTCTCAATGGTTCGTCCATATTTACGGAATATAGCTAAAGTTTGTTTTAATGATTGTATAGCATCAACAGGATTTTATGTCTGTAGTCCATTGGATATGCTTCATCCAGAGTTCTGTTATTATCTAATGATTTCTGATTATGTGGTAAATGGATTAAATCAATTTATGAAAGGGGACAATTCTCCATCCATTAATAAAGGGGATATTGATAATTGGTGAGGATGTAAATTAAACTGTGTCAGCAAGGAATAAAGTATTAACTTTGCTAACAC
>ERZ779932.465-NODE-465-length-19095-cov-2.255515_pt1 | contig 19095 bp, 17 predicted proteins | sample MGYA00511064_ERZ779932 | MGnify/ENA primary metagenome ERZ779932 (study PRJEB29588, sample SAMEA1966821) | human gut metagenome | biome: human gut; feature: human-associated habitat; material: faeces | place: Denmark | collected 2008/2010 ...
TGGCTCTTGGCGCCTACTGTCACTTTCTCCTCGCAAAATGAATTCCACGCTTTACAGCCGGGGCACTGCCCCATCCATTTTGTCGATTCGAATCCACATTCCTGGCAAAAAAACACCTGTTTTCCTTTTGCCATAAATATCTCCTGTGTATGCTATATTAGTCAAATGCTCTCTTAACATCAACCTTGACTGGTCTGCCCTCTTCAAGATCTACGCTTATGCTCATCTTGCCACCGAGGTTGGTCTTGTTCTTGCCGACATATACATCGTCTACGTGAACCTTGTACTCCGTCTCAGGCTCAAGCTCAAGTGTGATGGACGCATTCTCTGGTCCCTCAACTACAAATGTAACATCGTTCTCATCAGCCTTGAAACCATGTACTGCTGTTCCCGGTACTGACTCATATACGAACATTCCGTTCTTCTCAAGCTTTGTGATCTCGTTGAAAGTCTTTATCTTGTAGATATCTCCCTGGAACTCAAAACCGTCCTTCTTGGTCTTTGCTCCAAGCTCATAATTACCGAATTCCAACGACTCCCCCTGTGCATTTATCAATTCATTTACTACTGACATTGATCTTATCCTCCTGTTGTTGTTGTATGATCTGAACTCTATCGCAATAATATCCTGATATATATCAATAATCTCTGTATACTATCCGTTAGTGATTTTCATTATACAGTAATGCATCCTTTTTTTCTACAAAATTATGCATTTTCACCAATATTTCATATTAATTTCTACTGCTTAATTTTCCGCACTTGGCACTACTGTATATCATGCTCACATCACAAATATCTAATCCGACATCATTCCTCTGTCTTTTGTTTCGCTGTAAGTGATATTTTCTCAGTGGTTTTTCCGTCGGCTTCCTTCTTTTTCTTCGTTGACACTGTGACTGTATCACCTTTTTTGACATCACCTCTAAGAATCGCCTCCGCAAGCACATCCTCCACATATGTCTGGATAGCCCTTTTGAGTGGTCTTGCTCCGTACTTCTTGTCATAGCCTTTTCCAAAGATATATTTCTTTGCATGGTCGGTGAACTTAAGCTCAATATCCATCTGTGTCTGGACACGGTTCTTAAGTTCCTTTAACATAAGTCCGGTTATATCCTTTACATTTGCCTCGCTCAGGGCATGGAACACGATTATGTCGTCTATTCTGTTCAGGAACTCCGGCTTGAAGGTTCTCTTGAGCTCATCCATTACATTGCTCTTCATCTTCTCATGTTCCTTTGTCTCATCGCTTACCGTGACAAATCCAAGCTGCTTAGGGTCAACTATACCCTGTGCCCCTGTATTGGAGGTCATGATTATGATGGTGTTCTTGAAATCCACCTTTCTTCCCTGGGAATCCGTTATGTGTCCGTCATCAAGTACCTGAAGGAGAATGTTGAACACATCGCTGTGAGCCTTCTCTATCTCGTCAAACAGCACAACAGAATACGGATTGGTCCTGACCTTCTCACTGAGCTGTCCGCCCTCCTCAAAGCCTACATAACCCGGAGGTGAACCTATCATCTTGGACACGCTGTGCTTCTCCATGTACTCCGACATGTCAACTCTTATCAGGGCATCCTCACTTCCAAATACTATATCTGCAAGAGCCTTGGAAAGCTCTGTCTTACCGACACCTGTAGGTCCGAGGAACAGAAATGATCCCATCGGCCTCTTCGGATCCTTAAGTCCGACTCTGCTTCTCTTGATAGCACGTGATACGGCTGTAACAGCCTCCTCCTGGCCAACTACCCTCTTGTGAAGTTCACTCTCAAGGCGTTCAAGCTTCTTTGACTCCTTCTCCGTGAGCTTGCTCACAGGGATCTTGGTCCACACGGACACAACATCCGCAATATCGTTCTCCTGAACTGTGATATTTCTCTGGCTGGAAGACTGCTTTCTTGCATTCTTCTTTGCAAGCTCCTTCTGTCTCGCGCTCACCTCTGCCGCCGCCTCTATATTGCCAGCCATGAGTGCCTTCTCCAGATCGTCGTTGAGCGTTGTAAGCTCAGCCTCCACAGCCTTTTTCTTCTCATAATTATGTCTGTCCGATGAGAATCCGAGCCTCTTTCTGGAGCATGCCTCATCCATAAGATCTATGGCTTTGTCCGGCAGGAATCTGTCTGTTATATATCTGATGGACAGATCCACCGCAGCTTCAACCGCATCATCGCTTATATCGACATTGTGATGCTGCTCATAGCATGGTCTGAGTCCCTTGAGTATCTCCACTGCCTCATCCCTTGTAGGCTCATCCACGTACACCGGCTGGAATCTTCTCTCAAGGGCCGCATCCTTCTCTATATACTGTCTGTACTCGTTCAGTGTTGTGGCACCTATACAGTGCAGCTCACCTCTGGCGAGCATAGGCTTAAGCATGTTTCCCGCATCCATTGCACCATCAGTCTTGCCTGCTCCGACGATAGTGTGAAGCTCATCGATGAACATAATCACTTCACCCTCAGACTTCTTAACCTCATCAAGGACATTCTTAAGTCTCTCTTCAAATTCACCTCTGTACTTGGCACCGGCCACAAGAGCTCCCATATCAAGTGCAAATATCTTTTTGTTCTTAAGTCCCTCTGGCACATCACCTCTGAGTATCCTCTGTGCAAGTCCCTCTACAACCGCAGTCTTACCTACACCAGGCTCACCGATAAGCACCGGATTGTTCTTTGTCTTCCTTGACAGGATCCTGATCACATTTCGTATCTCAGCGTCACGTCCTATTACCGGGTCAAGTTTCTGCTGTCTTGCCCTCTCGACCAGATCATATCCGAACTTCTCCATAGCCTCATATGAGCTCTCCGGATCATCGCTGTCCACCTTGTGGTTACCTCTGATTTCTGCCAGCTCCTTGAGGAATGCATTCCTGCTAACTCCCCAGCCTTTAAGAAGCTCCTTGATATCCGAATCAGCCTTATCCACCATGCCGAGGAATAAATGCTCAACAGACACATATGTGTCGCCCATCTGCTTTGCTTCCTTCTCTGCCTGGATGAGAGCCTTTGAGAAGTTATTTCCGGCATACATATTGCCACCGCTGACCTTCGGCAACCTTGCCAGCTTATCCTCCACCGCATTCACGGCACCAGTAACATTCACGCCCATCTTCTCAAATATCTTGGCTATCAAACTGTCATCTATCTCAAGCAAGCCAGCCAAAAGGTGCATCTGCGTAAGTTCCTGATTGTCGTACTCCAGAGCTTTTTCTTTTGCTTTCTCTACAACTTCCAACGATTTACGTGTGTATTTATCCATCTCCATAGCTGTTTACCTCCTAAACTAAACTTTCAGGGAACTGATACCTTAATATCACTTCCCTGTCTGATGATAATATAACACACTTGTTAGCACTCGTCAACACTGAGTGCTAACATTTTTTTTATTATTTTAAATTATTTCTCTCTATGGTAAACTACCACCCCGGCAGCCCCTAATAAACATGCCATCATGACTATGAGCATCAATGCCACATTTCCGTCATCTCCGGTATTTGGTACACCTGCCCCCTTTTTTGAGTCTGCTACAGTTGTATTCTCTGTTGAGGTCACGTTAGTTTTCTCATCGGTTGTCTGTCTCTCTGTTGTTACCTTCTCTGTCGTCTGCTCACTTGACGTTGGTTTTTCAGTTGAAGGTTCATTTGTAGTCGATTCATTTGTTGCTGGTACATTCCCCTTCTTTACCACTACCTTTGCAGCAGGAGATGCATAATAATTTTTGGTCTCCTTATATCTCACATAATAATTTCCATCTGCAAGTTTCTTAAGTACCGTGCTTTCACAATCCAACCATTTTTTCTTGTCGACACTATATTCCATTGACGTCTTCAGATTTGATATCTGACCATCATTTTTCCCATCCACAGTCTCTGCCGTTGCGACCAAACCTGTAGGTGCCTTCTGCTTTGCCCTATCTATTGTGAACTCTTCCACGATCTGTCCATGCATGGTATTCTCACCCTTGATAGTAACTGTAGCTGTTCCCGCATCAATATTATCCGCATATACACATGAGTAACTTTTTCCCTCTGTCAGAGTCTTTCCGCCATAAGAAACCGTAACCGCAGGTTTCTTTTCTTTTCCATCGTACACATATGTTTTTGGATCAATGCTGACAGCGACATCTGCATCATCCGACAAGCTGCGGTAACGGAGAATAAAATCCTTAGCCTTGGCTCCTGTCTCATCATCAATGATTGTCGTTCCTTCTACAGAAAGTCCCTCTGGTACAAACTCCTTCACACCGTCAAATCCATCTGCAATATGCCCAAAGTTGCTAAGTCCGTCACTGTTCTGTACCGTAAATACACAGTCTGTATCCATCTCAAGTTTTTCAAACCAACACTGTGAACCGTTGAGCGTCACATTTGAGCCATTATTCAGACAGATTCCATCTTTTGTCATCCAGTTGATACTATCCGTAATGAATTTGACATTTGACAAAGTCAGCATAGCATTAGTAAATCCAACACTTCCATTTGTGATACCGCAATTTAATGTTCCGTTTTTCACGTATAACGAATAATCAAAATTCATCATCTGCAAAGTGACACTTTTACCGTTGAGATCTATAATGATATGTTTATTATGTTCACCATCATTGTATCCTATAGAAGCCGAAGGATCATATATATCACTAATTATCCATATTGTTTAGCCATTCTGTGCGGCTACAAATGCATCAGCCAGTGTAGCATATGATCCGATCTCATCGCCATTGCCATCCGTCACAATTGCCACATCCCCATCCGCGGCCTGCACCTTCACAGAGTTCTTTCCCGCAATAATCACTACAGCAAATATACATGCCATAATCAACCCAGTTACCAATTTCTTTGATTTCATAATTATCCCTTTCCTCCTGTCTTTAATCCCTGGCAGTTACTGCCAGATATTGCCATCAACATAACAAATAATTATAATACACTGGGGCTTTTAGTAAACTAGCCAAACGGCTAGTTTTAAAAATTAAATGACTAAATGCATAACTTTAGTACGAAAAAGAACCAGCACTTATGTGCCGGTTCTCCCTGTTCTGATATTATTCTATTATCACAGCTCCTCACCATTGGTCTCTATAACATGTTTGTACCAATAATAAGAATCCTTCTTGTATCTGTTCAAAGTTCCACTGTTCTCGTCCTCTTCTCTGTCCACATACACAAATCCGTATCTCTTCTGATATCCGTTGAGCCAGCTGAGAAGATCTGTGTAAGACCATGTGCAGTATGCCAGGACACGGCAGCCATCATCACACGCTTTCTTGAGCTCCTCTATGTGATGTTTCAGGTAATCTATCCTGTACGGATCATGGATCTCCCCATCCTCGAACTTGTCAAATGCACCGAGACCATTCTCAGATATTACGATCGGAAGGTCGTATCTTGAAGTGATCTGTCTGCAGCACATACGAAGTCCCATCGGATCGATAGTCCAATCCCAGTCCGTTGTAGGGAGGAATTCATTTGCAGGATTCTTGTAGAGTCCCGGAACACCCTGAACCTTTGCCGTGCCCTTCTTGCCGGTCGTGTTCATCTCGTGAGTCGTTCCCACTCCGTCTATCGGGTTGTGCTCGACAACGCATGACTGATAATAGTTTACACCCATGAAATCTATGAGACCTGCAGCCTTCCTGAGGATATCCTCGTCACCGTCCTCCATAACCGGAGTTAGATCCTTGCTCTTGAGGTAAGCAGCGGCAGCCCTTGGATAACGGCCATAGGCATACATATCCATCCAGTAGAAGTTGTTCAGATCATCATAATCCATCTTCGCCATCGCATTTTCAGGCTTTCTGTCAAATGCGTATGACGGTGTATATGCGAAGGATGAACCGACCTTAGCATCCGGGCAGATCTCCTTGAGTGCAATAACACTCTTGGCGTGTGCCATAAATGCATGATGGTTTACCTGATAGAACATCTTCTGGTCATCAACCTTTCCTGGTGGGTGCATTCCTGCATTCCAGCCAAGACCTGTAAATACATTCTGCTCATTCATGATTATCCAGTGCTTTACCCTGTCACTGTATCTCTCAAACAGAACCTTTGCGTATCTGACGAAATCATCGACTATTCGTCTGCTCTCCCATCCGTGATACTGCTCCTCAAGTGCCTGTGGCATATCCCAGTGGTACACTGTTACCATAGGAACAATTCCATACTTAACCAGTTCATTGATCAGGTCATCATAGAACTGTAAGCCCTTTTCATTTATCTCGCCATTGCCATCAGGTATGATCCTTGGCCAGGATATTGAGAACCTGTAAGTCTTAAGTCCCATCTCCGCCATAAGTGCCACATCTTCCTTGTATCTGTGGTAATGGTCAACCGCCTTATCACCTGTCGTAGCCTTAAATGTTTTTCCCGGGATCCTTACGAACTGATCCCAGTTGGATGGGCCTTTGCCATCCTCATTCCACGCTCCCTCTATCTGATATGCAGCAGACGCACTGCCCCACAGGAAATCTTTCGGGAAGCCATTTGATCTGTCAAAATACATAAACCGTCCTCCATACTATATAGAATCTGTATAGCATGCCTTCAACATGCCTTTGTCGTCATATGCTACAGACTGCCCAGCACATCTCCTATCTTATCCGCTATCAGAAGATCTGCATTGCTGTCCGACTGTGTCGGGGACATATTTATAACCACCAGTTTCCGCCCCCTGAAATATCTGATAAGTCCTGCTGCCGGATACACAACAAGCGATGTACCACCGATTATCATCGTATCCGCCTCGGATATATACTGGAGTGCCCTCGACATATTGTCCTCATCAAGTGCCTCCTCATACAGCACCACATCCGGTTTTACAGTGCCTCCGCACTTTTCACACTTAGGCACACCATCCGAATTGACTATATAATCCAGGTCATAGAAAGCATGGCATTTCTCACAGTAATTTCTGTGAACAGAACCATGGAGCTCTATGACATTCCTGCTACCTGCCATCTGGTGAAGTCCGTCGATATTCTGCGTTATCACCGCCTTGAGCTTTCCCTGTTTCTCAAGCTCCGCCAGCTTTATATGAGCCTTGTTCGGCTTTGCATCAGCAAATATCATCTTGTCCTTATAGAATCTGTAAAATTCCTCCGGGTTACGTCTGTAAAAGCTGTGGCTGATTATAGTTTCCGGCGGATACTTATACTTCTGATTATACAGTCCATCCACACTTCTAAAATCTGGTATACCGCTCTCCGTCGATACTCCTGCACCGCCAAAGAAAACGATATTATCCGAATCTTCTATGATCTGTCTCAGCTCATTCAACTTTTCTGTATCCATATACATACACCTCCAGACAATGACTACTGTGTCTCAGTAACCTTTACCATAACTGTACACGTATTTACCACGGTGTACTTATCTCCATCAGGGACACTGAGCGTGATCGTATTATCGCCATATGAGAGCTTGGAAGCATCTATGGACAGCTTCAGGCTCTTGGCCGATACCTTGGACACCGCACTTGAGATTCCACTCACGGTTATCGTATTGCTATCACCCATGCTCATCTCATAGCTGTATCCACTCTGCTTGCCCCTCAGGATGATATCCCCTGTGGTCACCGTTATATTTCTTGTAACTGATTTCTCGATCGCTATCTTCACATTGATGTATGCGCTCTCCTTTGTCACGACCACACCCTCTGGAAGATACTTTGATACATCAAGTGTCGTCTCAACATCTGCTGTACATCCGCTCACATCAACATCCGTTATATCAAGGCTTGTTATATCCTTTATTATCGATGCGTCTCCACCTATATCAACGGTCTCCGGTACATATGTTATATCTGATACAAGATATCCATCCGCAGGATCTCCTGTGACATCCACATGAACAGGTATATTCTTAGTCTTGTATACCGGAACTGTGACTGCTATCGATATCTCATCGTAGGATATCGACTTGTCTGATATCTTCTCACCATCAGCGGTTACAAATACAGGCGTACAGTTTGTCGTTATATCATCCTTTGCACTGGTCACATCAACTGTCACCTCTGCACGATCTATGCTCGAAACTATACTTGCAGCACCCTTTATCGTTATGAGGTTTGGAGCTGCCACACTGTTACCAACCGTATATCCGGAAGCAACCTCGCCTGTTGTCACCACGGACACAGGACCTGACACTGACTTCTCGTCCTCAAGTTCAACTGACAGCACGTTGTCCACAACAGTTATGCTGACCTTTTTAGCTATGTTGGTGCTGTTCGCAGTTACAGTGATAGGCACCGCATTTGTTATGGATATCTTTGACATATCCGCTACAGCCTTGAAATCCGACGCATCAAGATCGCTTATAAGTGATTTACGTCCTTTGACGACTATATCCACGGTATCACCTGAAGTTATCGTGTACAACTGATTCTGACTTGTTATGGCGTCAGTATTTACCAGATTGACCGGAATGTCCCTTATGGTCCTTGTCACGGCTGAATCATCGATGTTCAGTACAAGAAGCCACACCAGAAATCCAAGCACAACCGACAGAAGCTTAAGACCTATATTGCTGTATATCTTATTTGCCTTTTTCTTAGGCTCTGCGCTGTTATTTTTCATTCTCATCAGCCTCCTTTCTGGAAGCTTTATTCTTATTCTCCACAACGACTCTCTTTCTCCGCTTAACCGGACGGGCACCTGAAGACCTGTGGCTCTTTCTTCCATTATACTCCTTGCACAGCGTCTGAAGATGCCTTCTCACGCCCTCGCTGTCCAGATTCCTGAAGAGCTCGCCTCCCTGTGCAATGGATATTGAACCTGTCTCCTCAGATACGATAAGAGTCATACTGTCTGACACCTCACTGATACCTATACCGGCTCTGTGTCGTGTTCCAAGCTCCTTGTTGATGGAGTCATTTGCAGACAGTGGCAGATAACATGTGGCAGAAACTACCCTGTTCTTTCTTATGATCACCGCACCATCATGAAGCGGTGTGTTGTGCTCAAATATATTGAGAAGTAACTGGTTAGTCACGACCGCATCGATCGGTATTCCCGTATCAATATACTCGCCCAGTGCAACTTCATTCTCAATGACTATGAGTGCACCGGTACGGTTTGCAGACAGGACCTGGGCCGTCTTCACAAGCTCATATATCGTTTTCTCCGATATAACACCATCATCCTCGCCATCTCGTATAATGTAATTGATCAGCTTCTTTCTTCCAAGCTGTTCAAGTCCTCGTCTGAACTCCGGCTGGAACAGGATCACCACCGCTATTATTCCCACACTGAATGCATTCTTAAGCAGATATAAGATCGTATTGAACTGGAACACCGCCGCAATGGCAGTGAAGAGCACGATCATAACTATACCCTTCAGAAGAGTCCATGCTCTGCTCTGCTTGAACCACAACATGATCCTGTATATAAAGAATGACAAAATAAGTATCTCTATTATATCTACTGTGCCTGGAACTGTTATATAAAACCAATCAAAATACGTTGATATAAACGTTGATATCTTATCCATTTCATCCTCCTTTCGGTATATAAATACTCCGTATAATTAATGTGACCTGACAAAAGTCAGGTCACTCACATGTAAGCTCTTTTCAATGTATCTATCTTGTTGATCCTGTAACAGAATCTTCCTTTGCCGCAGACCGGCTTCTCTGTGCGCCTGATCCGGACGAAGTCGACCTCTTCTGCTGTGGTCTTGGCGATGGCTGCTCTCTTCTGGCTGCCTTTCTCTGGGCACCACCCATGACCTTTGGCACAGCCTTTACATAGTAGTAGTAGTCATCGTCCTCAAACTGTGTATTCTCAACACTTGAGTAGTCCACAACTATCTTGAAGAACTGAACCACTATGGCCACCAGTATCGCCAGTATGCATCCAAGCAGAGCCCCCGCAAGGGATACCTCAACTTCCATGGACAAAGTTCCAACCAGGAACAGTATGATCTCTACCACACCGCCTGTGATGATGGCAACGTACCATGAATATGCAAATGACATTCTATATATTATGTATGTAAGAACTATAACAACTGCAAACACTATTATGGTGAGCAGAAGTGTCTTATCCTGCACCAGATGCTGGAAAATATACTTGTATCCCTCTATCAGATCACCCTCTGCTGAACTTGAGCTTAAAGCAACGTAATCAGCAGTATGCTTCAGGAAGAAGTAGAATATACAGCCAAATGCTGCAGGAACCATTCCTGTGAATCCAGCTGTCATTCCAGCCAGGATCGGCATGAAATACTGGAACTTTATAATGTAAAAGAATGGCATAAACAGAATGATCCATGATGCCTTAGGGAAAAATCTTATATATACACAATACATTATCACAAATATGACAACAAATGAGATTCCAAGCTCCAGACTTGCGCTGGCAACCTGGGCACATGCGTACAGTCCTGCAATGGCAAGTGTGAGCTGGCCTGAAAGGAACGCACACACAAAAGCTGCTGCCAGGACCACTACGATACTGCTTATCGTGCTGTTATATCCTGTAAGATGGTTTATTGACCAGAACACAACAAGTGCCAGTATAAACTTACACAGTGGTGAAACAAATTTATCATACTTACTACAAAAATTCTTTACTCCATCGCGGAAATCCAGAAGTGTTGACATTATCAGTTAGCCCTCCTCTTTTTTTTGACAGAACGGCGTGTTCCGTCCTCGTTCTCATAAAATTCTATCAGTTTCTTAAGATTCTGGTTATACTTTATGAGTTTTGGCTTTGCCTTCATATATCTGTATGTATATAAGACCCACGCGAAAAGCGCAAATGCAATACACACCACTGCATAGCCGCCCACAATGCTGCTCGCCACCTTCACATAGTCAAGCTCTGTGAGCTTCTCAACTATATCTGCAAGATTATAGTATATGTAAGCTGCGGCAAAAACTACAAACAGCACCGTAGATGAAACAATTGTCTTAAGACAGTTAAGCTTCACATAGTCACTTTGAAAATATTTACCCTTTTCGAGATCCTCACGCCCAAGCGACTCCTTGTACATGGCGATCTTCGTCATTAGAATGACCTTTTCTTCATTTACCATTGCTCGATTCTATCTCCTTATTCTGGTCACTTTTCCACAAATGACCATAACTAGCAGTATTATACCCCGCGTCTTAATATTGCGCAAGTTTTATATTTAGAATTTAATGTCTATTAATGTATGATCACCAAGTGCGTCCGCCGTAGTAATCATGTTCATTTTTGTATGTCTCGTATGCATCCATCTCCTGATTTCGTTGCTCAAGACTGTCTCCCTGGATGGCATCGAGCTGCTTTCGTATCTCCGATTCCTTATCAGAAGACTGAGGCTCCTGTGTATCCTCTTCGTTTTCATCGTCACTGCCCTGATCCTTCTGGTCATTTGGATCCTGATCACCTTTCTGATCCTGTTCCTCCGTCTGCTTCCTGAGCTGTTCCTCAAAGGCATCTATCTCATCCTTCAGAGTCTGTGCATCCTCGTAATGTCCATCCTCATCATCCCTATGAGCGCAGTCATTCTCTATGAGAATGTCCTTTGCCCCCTCAAGTATGTCTATCACCTCATCCAGATTCTCTTTGGTAACACCCTCAGGATCTATCTGCTTCACTATGGACAGCGCAAGGTTGACCCTTGTCTTACAGTCGGACTCACCACCCGGCTTCTTTTCAAGTGCCTTACGAAACTCCTGCTCGGCGCCCTCGTAATCTCCCTGACTGTAATATACATCACCAAGATTATAATGGTATATATGTGGCTGAGTAAAGCCAAGCACGGCGTTCACTGTGCTGTCCACATATTGTCCCTTTTTGTATTCACTTATAAAATGCTCATTGCACAGATAATTCACCAGAAGCACCGCCATACACAGCAGGCTGACAGCTCCGGTCACTGCAGCAACGATCTTTATTATTCCTGATCTGTTTTTCATTTTATGACTTTCTTTCTCATATCAAAAAATTCATATACAACAAGTCCTGCAAATAATGCTGCAAACAGATAATATATATCCACATATCCTATGGTCTTACCCTTATCCGTTGACTCAGCGGTTCCCCGTGACTTCTCCACAACCTTATCCAGCGCAGAACCATCGTTCATATTTATATAGTCGACGCCCAGATCATCGGCAATCTTTTTCAGATTATCCTCATCGATCTTCGACACCGCTGGTTTATACGGGTAGTCCGATGTGTCCTCAAGCAGCTCCTTCCGGTCATCGTAATATGATTTCACATACATGTTACCGCCTTCCTTTGTGCCGTACCCCAACACTGCGCCTCCATCAATATATTTTTTCGCCCCGTCAAATGACTTGAGTCTGTCGTCGTTGGTTATTTCACCATCGCTTATAAAGAACACGACCACATTTCCATCATTTTTCTCCTTTGCACGCTTAAGGGTATCCGTCATCACATCTATGCAGACATTCATGGACGACCCCCTGGCATATAGCGAATCCAGCGGATATATTGAATCCAGAACACTTTTTGCAAAATTTGAATCATCCGAATATGGCGATATCAGATTTGCACTATTATTGAAAGTTATGACTGCAAATTTAGCACCGTCCATCTCATCAACTATGTGCTCGCAGTCTTTCTTCACCGCCGTCAGCCTCTCTGTATCCCCAGCATAATCCTGAGCCAGCATGCTTATGGTGTCATCCACAACGAACAGCACATATGTGTCAAGCTTCCGGACACTTGTCTCCACGTTGCTGCTTGGGACCATGATCCTCAGATTGATGAGAAATATCAGTATGATGGCAGCTATCTGCCTTATATATGCGCTTCTCTTCCGCCTTTTCAGGAACGCCATGCCAACGCACAATATGAGCATAAGCCAGATTGGTATAATTGGATCTATTCTCATAATTCTCTCCTGTAACGTCTTATAATTTGAGCCAGCGGCCAAGTCCTAGCATTCCTGCAAACAGAACCAGCATCAATACAAATGGATATAACAGCTCAGGTGTCTCAACATCCACCATCCTCACCTTGACCAGATTCTTACTCAGCTTTTCTATCGATGATACTATCTCTCCAAATGATCCGGATTCCTCCTCAAGATAGAATTTACCACCGGTCTTCTCCACCGCATTCTTCATGGACTCCTTGTTTTCCGGTGTCATCTCCTTTGTTCCAACTCCATACACCGTGACATTGTTTGAAACACATATATCGGCCGCCTCATCCAGAGTTGCCACCGGTGTTCCCTGTATATCATTGTCAGTGGAGAATATTACCACCTTTGTCCTCTCCTTGTCAGCATCCGAAAAATCGATTGCCGCAGCAGCAAGGCCGTCCCCTATAAGTGAGCTTCCCCTCTGCTCATTTCCGATCAGAGTTCCAGATGATATATATGCCTGATAATATATCCAGTCGTACCCCGATGAAAATGCATCGTCCAGATTCACTTCATTTCTGCTCTTCAGACACTGTGCGATCAGATCAAGCTGATCCTTCACATACTCATAATCATCCGTGAGCGGAGTAAGCAGCACCGGACTTGTGTTAAATATCACGATTCCAAAACGTTCGCCCTGAAGCTCATCAACTGTTTTCTTCAACTTGTCCAGCAGATTCTCGTTGAGATAATCCACGGATGTTGATATGTCGATACACAGAATGATGTCCCTGCAATACTTTTCATCCTGCATACGCCTGCTCGTGTATGGTTTTGCCATGAGCAGGAATGCCGATACGACAACCAGTACGCAGCATATGAGCGTGGCTGTAAGCCCGGTCTTATATAATATTTTTCTTTTCCTGAAATATGCCTCATCTTCCTGGCATATGAGCCCTGCGATCTTTTTTCCTCCGGCATATTCCTTTGTCTTTTTGTATTTCACAAACACAAATACCAGCATAAACAGCGCAATAGCCAGGCCTGCATATAGAACAATATGATATTTTATTGCCATCTCTCAATCAAACTCCTTGTCTTCTCAAGGGAAGCCCTCACATCACCATCGGACTTTCTTGCAAATTCCGGCGCATAATACTCAGCCACAAGATAGTACAGCTCCGGCATGTTTAATCTTTCTATATCATACAGAGTATAATTCTGAACCCTTATGCCGGTTGCAGCATGAACAAATCCCCTGATACAACGGCTCATACGCTGATATGCACCTCTTACATCAAGTTTTCCCTGATCATACTGTCCCGCAATATCCGCCAGTTCTGACAGATATCTGGCCTTCACTCTACCCATATCCATAGGCGCAGGCTTCACCACCTTCGGCAGCCCCGCCGCCATTTTTCTACGTCTTCTCAGATACCAGCAGACACCAAAGAACAACAGCACTGCGGCTGTTATCACTCCGGTCAGCACGATCGGCCATACCACATACGAAAGCGGCTCCTGCAAATTCACTGAACTTTCCATATCTTATATCTTCTTCCTCTTATCTCCGGGCATCAGCCCATTTAACTACTTTCCAGAGCTCTCAGTCTTGTGCTTGTTGAGCAGCTCTACTATCTTTTCATCCATGCTGTCAGAAGACCTGACCGTCAGGTACGAAATACCAAGTTTCTTAAGCTTGTCGTCACAGGCACTTGAAAGCTCCTGCCTTTTCCTCTCTTCTTTCTTTGCCAGCTTCATGTCCCTGGTAAAAAATTCAGGAATATATGTGTCACCGGATATGTCATATACATTCTTACCGTTCATCCCGGCATCCTCAACATTTATAAGCAGTATATCATGCAGTACCTTTAACTGCTTTACAGTTGCCTCCGACATATTCAGGATACCTCTGGTGTCCGTCACCACAAGTATGATCATTCTCCTCCTGAAATTCCTCGCAATGAAGCTCAGCGCATCCCCCGTATCCGAGTCATTAGTCATGGTAACGTTCCTGTGGTAACCCGCAAGAATATTTTCGACATTTGCAAAGCCTGTCTTAAACGGATAGTGCTCCACGCCCCTGTCTGAAACATAAGTAGCGCTCACATAATCACCATTGTCACACACCATATATGCCAGGGTTCCTGCCGCCATAAGTGCAACGTCACTCTTCTCCTGAACATCATTGGCATATCCAAGCATACGTTTTCCGGCATCCATCACCAGCATTATATTATGCTTCTTCTCGGCGATATACTGTCTGACCAGAAGCTTCTGGCTCCTGGCAGATGCTTTCCAGTCCATGTCCTTGATATCATCGCCAACGACATACTCCCTGAGCTCATCAAAGTTCATACTCCTGCCCTTATAGATGGAATTGTACGAACCATCGATTATCCTCGACGTTGCCTTGGTAGTATATATGGTCTTATATCCCTTCATATTTCCCTGTATTCTGGATATATATGTCATCTTCATAATTAACTGTCTTCCCCTACGGCGTCTTAACCGAACCTATTATGGCATCTATAATCTTCTCAATCTTCACGTCTTCCGCAACAGCGGCAAATGTAAGCATGATCCTGTGTCTCAGGACTGAATATCTGAGTGCTTTCACATCATCAGGAACACAATATCTTCTCCCATTTATAAGTGCGATCGCCTTTGCTACCTCCATGAACGCAATAGCCGCTCTTGTGCTCGCACCCATGGCAACATACTGTGCAAGCTCAGGTGCAAGTATCTTATCCGTCATTCTGGTTGCCTGAACTATATCAACTATATATTTCTTTATCGCCGGATCTATATAAATCCTCTTGCACAGCTTCTGAAGATACACCACATCGTCAACGCTGGCAACGGACTCTGAAAAAACTCCTGCCTCCACTCTGTTGAGTATCTCCATCTCATCCCTTGCGCTTGGATATGTCACAGTCTCCTTGAGAAGGAATCTGTCAAGCTGTGCCTCTGACAGCACATACGTACCCTCAGATTCGATCGGATTCTGGGTCGCTATTACCACGAACACCTCCGGCAGCTTATATGTCTTTCCTCCTATACTGACTTCTCTCTCCTGCATCGCCTCCAGCATGGCACTCTGTGTCTTCGCACTGGACCTGTTTATCTCATCGAGTAGTACAAAGTTCGAATAAACCGGACCTATCTTATCCTCAAATGTATTGGTCGCCATGTTGTACATCTGGGTTCCAATTATGTCGCTCGGTATAAGATCCGGTGTACACTGGATCCTTGAAAATGATCCATTAACCGCCTCTGTCATAACCCTGGCAGCAGTGGTCTTGGCAAGTCCTGGAACGGATTCCAGAAGCACATGACCGTTTGTCATCATTGCAACCAGAAGTGAATATCCCAGATAAGGCTGTCCCACAACCTTACTGTTATAGTAACTCAGCAAATTGTTGATTATCTCCGAAGCCTTCTGGACTTCTTCATTTGTTATCTCTCTGTTATCCTGCATAACTACTCTCTTTCCTTTATTTATTATGATGTCTGTCTCCCCGGCATCTATGGTATATAGAATATACCTTTACATGTGATTGCTCAAGTTAACAAATATAAAGTGCCCATGCTATATTTTGTCCATATAAACAAAAAAGTGACCAGGGGGTACCTGGTCACCATAATGAGGGGAGAGAGGATTCAAATAAATGAAAACTCTACTCTCACATATTAACTTATGTTCCATCATAAGTCAACTATTTTTTTCGTTAAATATACCTTTTATTTACAATTTGATCTGCCTACTCCGCATCCGCTACTCTAGTATCCGCATTCACATAACTTGCAGGATTCCTGCGCTTGATGACCCTGAGTACAAATATCAGAAGAACCATCATTGCTATGAATATCGGAAGCATGATAAACCACTTAACATGCAGATGGTATGTAAGCGGTCCAACTATAGCATATGACACGAATGACATGATAGCCGCTGTTTTAGGCAATGGAAGCTGTGTTGCCACATGATTTACATGGTTACACTGCGCTCCTGCTGATGCCATGATAGTGGTATCTGATATAGGTGAGCAGTGATCTCCACACACAGCTCCAGCCATACATGCTGATATCGCTATGATCATAAGCTCATTATTCTTACCCTCAAATACTGCACACACAATAGGGATAAGTATTCCAAATGTTCCCCATGATGTTCCTGTTGCAAACGCCATGAGACATCCAACTATAAATATAACCGCAGGAAGGAAACTAAACAGACTTCCCGATGCAGATGTCATTGCTGTCTGTACAAAATCCTTTGCACCCATCATATCGGTAGTTCCCTTGAGCGTCCATGCGAATGTAAGGATCAGTATAGCCGGTACCATTGCCTTAAAGCCCTCTGGTATAGCCTCCATACATTTACCAAAATCCAGGACTCCTCTTATCACATACAGAAGAATTGTAATAAGCAGTCCGAACAAGCTTCCAATTGCAAGTCCAACAGATGCATCACTGTTTGAGAATGCCTCTACAAAGCTTACACCGCTGAAGAATCCACCTGTGTAGATCATTCCTATAATGCAGCAGATAACAAGACATATGATAGGTATTATAAGATCAACTACCTTGCCGTTGCTGTTGACCACATCAGTCTCCTCTGCTGTGACAGTCTTCTTGCCATCTCCCATTGAGAGAAGATCTCCCTTCAGGGCATTGAGCTCATGCTTCTCCATGGAACCAAACTCAACCTTCATAACGATCATTGCGATCATCATCGCAAGTGTGAGGAATGAATAATAGTTATATGGTATGGCCTTTATAAACAGACCAAAGCCATCCTCACCCTTTACAAATCCACTGACGGCCGCAGCCCATGATGATACAGGGGCTATGATACATATAGGTGCCGCTGTTGCATCTATAACATATGCAAACTTCGCCCTTGATATCCTGTGTTTATCAGTTACAGGCTTCATAACGCTACCGACTGTGAGGCAGGTAAAAAAGTCATCGATAAATATCAGAACTCCCAAAAGAACTGTGCAGAGCTGCGCGCCCTGTCTGGTCTTGATATGGGTAGCTGCCCAGTCACCAAATGCCTTGGATCCACCTGCCTTGTTCATAAGTGCAACTATGGTTCCAAGAATGACAAGGAATATCAGTATACCTACATTATATGAATCTGAAAGCTGTGCGATCAGTCCATCCTGCAGTACATTCGATATACTGCCCGTAAAACTGAATCCGGAGGCAAACACACTTCCTATTACAATTCCTATAAACAGTGAACTGTAAACCTCCTTCGTTATAAGTGCCAGCGTGATAGCGACAACCGATGGTACAAGTGCCCAGAATGTCGCATATGTCGATGGCGATGGAATCTTATCTACATATATAGACAGAATTCCGAGAACCGCAATAATGAGAATTACCACGGCGATGGCAATAAGATTTTTCTTGCTGCTCTTCATCTTGATCCTCCCTGATCTTTTTTCGTATGCATATTATCTGTGATAATTCATCTGTGGAATAATGTATTATCACGTCATATAAGTAAAGTTATATCACATAAACATACCATTTGAATAGTACAAATGTCTGATTTATTCCTTTTCAGTCAAAAACAGTCAAAATTTATTATGAATATGTGAATATGACGGAAAACAGTCAAATGCTATTGCATAAATAACGTTTATGTCATATTATCAGCTTGTAAGCAAGAGATACAAAAACAACAGAAACATCTTCAGCTTACACTGGAATTTGACAATTTACTATTTTTTGTTTTTACTCCCTTTTTTCGTAGTCAGAAATGACTACACCCCCCAATCCCTTAATTGACGCAGCCGTCAAGCGGCTGCGTCCCTCCCTTAAAGGTGAGTAACCAAATGTTATGATATATTCAATATCAGCTCACAAAAAATCTTATATAAATAAAAAGAGCAGAAGCATGATCGCCTAATCGTGATTCTGCTCTTTTATTATTATATATCTCTTCTGTATTGCGCAACTTGTCTGTGTGCAACTTGCGCAATATCGTTGCGTTATGTTACATCAGATGATTTTTTACGATTATACATGCAAAAGTAGTCAAAAACAGTCAAAATCGCCAACAAATATGGCATTATAACCTAAATGAGCCAAATGCTATTGCAATCCTGATCCATTTATCATATTATCAACTTGTAAGCAAGAGATACAGAAAGACAACAGAAAGCGTTGACAGCTTACACTGAAATTTGACAATTTACTATTTTTTGTTATTTACTCCCTTTTTTGTAGTCAGAAATGACTACACCCCCCAATCCCTT
>ERZ779932.472-NODE-472-length-18932-cov-2.206071_pt1 | contig 18932 bp, 17 predicted proteins | sample MGYA00511064_ERZ779932 | MGnify/ENA primary metagenome ERZ779932 (study PRJEB29588, sample SAMEA1966821) | human gut metagenome | biome: human gut; feature: human-associated habitat; material: faeces | place: Denmark | collected 2008/2010 ...
AAGTTTATCTGACCGCATCGGCGGATGTACGCGCAAAGCGCCGTTATGACGAATACTGTGCAAAGGGCATGGACTGCGATTATGAAGAGATTTTAAATACCGTCAAAAAACGGGATATGCAGGATATGACACGGGCGATCGCACCGTTAAAGCAGGCGGACGACGCAGTGCTTCTGGATACCTCCGATCTTTCAATTGAAGAGGTTGTTGACCGGATTTTGGAAATCTGCGCGGAAAAAGGCTGCTGAGAATCAGGAGCGAGGAAGAGATTGAAAAATAAAATTTTTCAATCGCGGGATTTGTGTCTGCGCACACTTGACACAAACTCGACATGCGCAAAATGCGTGCGCAGAAATGAGGAAAAGATGGAAGTTTTGCTTGCAAAAAGCGCAGGCTTTTGCTTTGGCGTAAAGCGTGCGGTAGACCGGGTGTACGAGCTGGCGCAGACCAGCGCAAAAATATATACTTATGGCCCGATCATCCACAATGAAGAGGTGGTCGGCGATCTTGAAAAAAAAGGCGTTTCTGTAATTGAGACAAAAGAAGAGCTCAGACAGATCAAAGAGGGCGTGATCGTGATCCGCTCCCACGGCGTAGCAAAGGAAATTTACGACCAGATCGAGCAGCAGGGGCTGGAATGCGTGGATGCGACCTGCCCGTTTGTCAAGAAAATACACAGGATAGTCGGCGAAAATTCATCGCCCGATATCCCCGTGCTCATCGCCGGAGACAGCGGTCATCCCGAGGTCATCGGCATTATGGGTCACTGCCGCGGCGAGTGCTTCACTTTCCGCAACGCCGAAGAACTCCGTGAAATTTTCGAAAATCATCCGGAATATTCCGAGAAGAAAATAACGGTCGTCTCACAGACCACTTTCAGCGTAAAAGAATGGCAGGAATCCCTAAAAATAATAAAAATACTATGTACAAATGCAAATGTTTTTGATACAATATGTAATGCTACGCAGGATAGGCAGAAAGAGGCTTCCGAGCTGTCGCAGCGCGTCGATATGATGATAATCATCGGCGGCTTGCAGAGTTCCAACACGGCAAAGCTCAAGGGAGTGTGCGAAAAAAACTGCCAGACTTATCTTGTGGAGCGCGCAGCGGATGTTAAAAATATCGATTTCTCCGCCTGCGATGTTGTCGGCGTTACTGCAGGGGCATCAACCCCTGCGTGCATAATAAAGGAGGTACTTTGTAACATGTCCGAAATTCTTAACGAACAATCCAAAGAGCTTGAGGAAGGCGCAGTCGAGCGTAAGACCGATGTCGCTGAGGCGGCTGCCGGTGAGCTCGAGGAGAGCGCAGCTTCCGCACAGCCGGCGGAGGAGGTGCCTTCCGAAGAAGCAGACGAGCAGGACTTCTCCAAGGCTCTTGAGGAGTCTCTCAACAGCATGAACAACGACCAGAAGGTCACCGGTATCGTCATGGGCTTCTCGCCCACAGAGATCCAGGTCGACATCGGCAGAAAGCATGCCGGCTATGTCCCCATGGATGAGTACAGCGCAGATCCTGCCGCTGACCCGAAGAAGGAGCTCAAGATAGGCGACGAGATCGGCCTTATCATCATGAAGACCAACGATGCAGAGGGCACCGTTATGCTTTCCAAGCGCCGTTATGACGCTATGCAGGCATGGCGCGATATCGCTGACGCGGCTGAGACCGATAAGGTCTTCGAAGGCGTTGTCACCGATGTTGTCAAGGGCGGCGTTATCGCTGTTACCGACGGCGTTCGCGTTTTCATCCCCGGTTCTCTTGCAACCGCATCGCGCAGTGAGTCTCTTGACGGCCTTCTGAGAAAGAACGTCAAGTTCCGCATCATCGAGGTCAACAACTACAAGAGAAGAGCTGTCGGCTCCATACGTGCCGTCCTCAAGGAGGAGAGAAAGGCCGCTGAGGAAGCTTTCTGGGCACAGGCTGAGGTCGGTCAGAAGTATACCGGCACCGTCAAGTCTCTTACCAACTACGGCGCATTCGTCGACATCGGCGGCGTGGACGGAATGGTTCACATCTCCGAGCTTTCCTGGAAGCGCATCAAGCATCCGTCGGATGTCCTGAAGGTCGGCGACGTTATCGATGTCTACATAAAGGCTCTCGATCCCGAGAAGAAAAAGATTTCTCTGGGCTACAGAAAAGACGAGGACAATCCGTGGGAGATCCTTCGCAAGAACTATCCCGAGGGAACCGTTATCGACGCTGAGATAGTCAGCCTTACCGATTTCGGTGCATTCGCAAGAGTTATCCCCGGCATTGACGGTCTTATCCACATTTCTCAGATAGCGGATCGCCGCATCGAGAAGCCCTCCGACGTTCTCAAGGTCGGCGACAAGGTTCAGGCGAAGATCATCGGCATCGACTTCGACAAGAAGCGCGTCAGCCTTTCGATCAGAGCTCTGCTCGAGCCCGCCGCAGAGGACGAGGCTGAGGAGACCGAGGCTGAATAATCAGTTCTGATTTCACTATCCGGTTTCTGCCGTTTGGCAGGAGCCGGATATTTTTATCCCCGCGCGTATGCTTTTGCATAAATTTTGCACAAAACGCGCCGCGCGCTGCAATATCTTTTCTATCCGCGCAGACGGAAAATATATTGTACCGCGGGGCAAAGAGTGGTATAATTATTTTTATAACCGAAGGGAGGCAGATCGATGAAACGCATAACGCTCGTCTGCGGTCATTACGGCAGCGGAAAAACGAATTTCGCGCTCAACCTCGCAGTCAATGCGGCGAAGCGCGGCGAGAAGATAACGCTCGTCGATCTCGATATAGTCAATCCCTATTTCCGCACTGCGGACTACAAGGTCGAGCTTGAAACGGCGGGAGTCAATGTTATTGCCCAGAATCTTGAGGGCACTACCCTCGACGCACCCGCGCTGACAGCGAGGATGTTCTCGATTTTTGAGGAGAGCATGGGCAGAGTGATAGTCGATGTCGGCGGCGACGATGCGGGCGCTACCGCGCTCGGACGCTTTTCGCGCCAGCTCAACGAGTCGGGCTATGATATGCTCTGCGTCGTCAACAAATTCCGCAAATTTATTTCAAGTCCCGATGAGGCAGTCGGGCTGCTTGGGGAGATAGAGGCAGCGTGCCGTCTGAAAGCGACGGGGTTAGTCAACAACTCGCACTTGGGGGCGCAGACGACTGCGCAGGACATTCTTTCGTCCGTCCCTTATGCCGAGAAAACGGCTGAGCTCGCGTGTCTGCCGCTGATATATACGACGGCACCGAAGAGTGTCGCGGGCGAGCTCGAGGGGAAGATAGACAATCTCTATCCTGTCGATGTGCTCGTGAAGCTCCCATGGTAAAAAATTTTTGACCGATACCGCTTCCGAGGCGAAGCGGCGGATATATAAGTTCGGTATTCTTGATTAGGAGGAACAGATATGGCAAAAGTCACGATCAATGAAAACACCTGCAAGGGCTGTGAGCTTTGCACGACGGCATGTCCGAAGCATATTATCAGCCTTGCTAAGGATAAGCTAAACCTAAAGGGTTATCATCCTGCGTGTGTCACAAATCCCGACGAGTGCATCGGATGTGCGGCGTGCGCTATTATGTGTCCTGATTGTGCAATAACTGTTGAGAGATAAAGAAAGAAGAGGTGTTGAAAGTGTCAGAAAGAGTTCTTATGAAAGGCAACGAAGCTCTGGCAGAAGCCGCTATCCGTGCCGGCTGCCGCCACTTCTTCGGTTATCCCATCACCCCGCAGACAGAGCTTGCGGCATATATGTCAAAGGTCATGCCTAAAATAGGCGGTACATATCTTCAGGCGGAGAGCGAAATCGCCGCCGTCAACATGGTGCTCGGCGCAGCTTCGGCGGGCGTCCGCGCGATGACTTCCTCGTCCTCGCCCGGAATCAGCCTCAAGACCGAGGGTATATCTTATATGGCAGGTTCGGATCTTCCGGCGGTCATTATCAACGTCCAGCGCGGCGGTCCCGGACTCGGCGGAATCCAGCCCTCGCAGTCGGATTACTGGCAGGCGACAAGAGCGCCCGGCCACGGCGATCTGCATATTCTTGTTTTCGCTCCCAGCTCCGTCCAGGAGATGGTAGACCTCGTCGGCAGAGCTTTCGACAAGGCTGATGAGTATCGTATGCCCGCGATGATCCTTGCCGACGGTATGCTCGGTCAGATGATGGAGCCCGTCGAGATAGGCGAGGGCAGCGGCGGTTCGAACGTCGAGAAGCCCTGGGCGGCATGCGGCCACAACGGCGGACGCAAGCATAATATAGTCAATTCCCTCTATCTCCAGGCGGCGGATCTCGAGCGCCTCGTCAGAGAGCGTTTCGCAAGATATGCGGTTATCGAGGAAAAAGAGCCCATGAGCGAGAGCTACATGGTCGACGATGCCGAGTATGTCGTCGTCGCTTACGGCGCATCGGCGCGTGTCGCAAAGGCAGCTGTCCGCGAAGCGAGAGAGCAGGGCATAAAGGCTGGACTTATTCGCCCGATAACCCTCTGGCCGTTCCCGAAGCAGGCTATGCGCGACGCCGCGGAGCACGCAAAGGCTTTCCTCTGCGTCGAGATGAGCATGGGTCAGATGATTGACGATGTCAAGCTCGCTATCGACTGCAGCAGACCGGTTGAATTCTTCGGACGCACCGGCGGAATAATCCCGACCCCCGCCGAAGTCCTTGAAAATATCAAAAAACTTGCAGGAGGCGAAAAATAATGGCAATCGTATTCCAGAGACCCAAGGCGCTTCTTGATGTGCCTACCCATTATTGCCCCGGCTGCACTCACGGTATAATCCACCGCCTTGTTGCGGAGTGCATTGACGAGCTCGGTATAGAGGGCAAGACCGTCGGCATCGCGCCCGTCGGCTGCGCCGTTATGGCATATAATTATTTCGGCTGCGATATGATCGAGGCGCCCCACGGACGCGCCCCGGCTGTAGCAACGGGCGTCAAGCGCGCAAAGCCCGAGGATGTCGTTTTCACCTATCAGGGCGACGGCGACCTGGCATGTATCGGTACGGCCGAAACCATCCATGCGCTGAACCGCGGTGAGAACATCACCATCATCTTCATCAACAACGCCATCTACGGTATGACCGGCGGACAGATGGCCCCCACTACCCTTGTGGGCATGAAAACCTCTACCAGTCCTTACGGACGTGACGTACACCTGCACGGTTATCCGCTGAAAATGGCCGATATAGCCGCCCAACTGGAAGGTACGGCATACGTAACCCGCCAGAGCGTAGATACGGTTCCCGCTATCCGCAAGGCAAAGAAAGCCATCCGCAAGGCGTTCGAGAACTCCATGGCAGGCAAGGGTTCCAACCTCGTGGAAATCGTTTCCACCTGCAACTCCGGCTGGAAGATGTCTCCGGAGAAATCAAACAAATGGATGCAGGAGCACATGTTCCCCTTCTATCCATTGGGTGACTTGAAAGATAAACAATGATGCTAAAAACAGAAGAACAATGAAAGAAGAAATCATTATAGCAGGCTTCGGCGGACAAGGCGTATTGTCCATGGGAAAGATTCTGGCATATTCCGGACTGATGGAAGGCAAGGAAGTTACCTGGATGCCGGCCTACGGACCGGAACAGCGTGGCGGTACGGCAAACGTTACCGTAATCGTGAGCGACGAGAAAATCTCCTCGCCCATCCTGAGCAAGTATGATGCGGCTATCATCCTGAACCAGCCTTCACTGGAGAAGTTCGAGAGCAAAGTAAAGCCGGGCGGCATACTTATCTACGACGGCTACGGCATCATCAACCCGCCTACCCGTAAGGATATACACATTTACCGCATCGACGCCATGGATGCAGCCAATGAAATGAACAACGCAAAGGCTTTCAATATGATTGTGCTTGGCGGACTGCTGAAGATTGCTCCCATCGTAACGCTGGAGAACGTTATCAAGGGATTGAAAAAGACACTCCCCGAACGTCACCACCACTTGATACCCATGAATGAAGAGGCTATCAAACGCGGTATGGAGCTGATTAAAGAGGTCTGAAAAAACAGACCGTCCGTTTGAGGTAAACAGATGGTCTGTCAGCCCCGAACGGACGATGCGTTCAGTATAAACGGATGATGTATTTCAAAGCGATACATCATCCGTTTTTCATTGCCCTCATATCACCAATGGTCAGGCATATCGGAATAGTCCGTCAGTTTTGTGCAATCTCCGAAGCAACGTACATATTCTTGCAGTGCAACGAACTCGGTCGGGTAGTCTCCGCGTTCATACAAGTGTACCTTTTTATTGCCAATATTATTATCAATTATAAGGACAAACTCCCGTATCGCGCATCTTGCATCTGGAGTTTGTAATCTTGCATATCCCCCTTCCGTTGATTACATCATCGGTCAGATTTTCACAAGTCACTTTATACTTGCCTTTCCCTCCCGAATTGCTGGTAGCGAAAAGGACTATATAAAGAATGAGCAGCGCAACTGCCACGAATATCAGAATCCAGGTGATAGTGAACACCGCATAGGTAGTCAATACCATATATCCACAACGCCATGCAATCTGTTTTCTGCCTTCGGGTGCGGCACTGCGTATCTGATACCAGGCATAACCGATGAGGGCAAGCACGGATATGCCCACCAGCCAGCCGATTACCGCCTCACCGTCCGAACCCCAGAACTGCGACAGTACGGCAACCACACCCAGCACAGCACCTATCCAATAATAACTATTCGACTCCGGCACAACGTCCACTCCGGACATCTCACGGAGATGCTTGGGGACGAAACCGTTCCATTTCGTAAAAGACAAGATGACCGCCACAAAAGACAAGATGACAAGCAACAGCAAACCGCCGAACAAACCTGCCAGGTTTACCGCTACGTCGTAGAACAGTCGCCACCTTTCCGCTTTCCTGTTTTCCGCACGACTGCAACGCACGATACGGCGTATCACGCGCCAAACCGGATACACCAGCGTCAACGCTACAAACGTACCTGCAAACCAATACATCTGTGTATCCGTAGGCGTCTTATCTATAAAAAGCCCCACGCTGCAAAGCAGACCCACCATCATCATTACAAACCCCAGCACCCCGGTTACAATCAATGTGCGGAGAGAACGGAAGCTGAATGAGGATACAATCTCCGTACCTGCCTTCTTATTGAACCAACCTTTTACTTTACCGAACCTCAAAAACAAAAGACATGAGAAAACAAAGCCGAACAGACCCAATATTTGAGAAAGCAAAGCCAATAATACGATTATAGTTTCCATAATACCTTGTCTATTATCATTCGTAATAAGTAATGCTACGTTCCGCAATGCCATAGGGCTGTCCGTTAAGGGTTATCACCATGCGTGTCCAGTTGCCCCGGTCGTCCGTTTCCGGATAATCGTAAGACACCTTATTATCATCGGAAGATACGCAGGTTTCCAGCCAGCCTTTTTCGTTATAGGTATACTCCTTTACGGTGAGATAATCGTCCATCTCGCTGTAAGCGGACTCTTTCAGCACACGCCCCAAAGCATCTTTCACAACATAATCGCGTTCCGTATCACCATGCTCTATGCAATTGCCATCCACGTACTCTGTCTTTGAAGCATCCACCGGATACTCATTGGTAGTCTTGTCGCCGCCGATATACATGTCTTCGATTGTACTTGCCAGCTTGCCGTCCCGATAAACATATCTGCGGTCGGTTAGCAGTTCACCGTTCTGAAAGAGTTTCTCATTGCTGACATTCCCGTCCCGATAGGCATAGACCGTAATGTATTTGACGGCGTCCACCACACTCACCACAGAATCGAGCTGCCCGGCAGCATTATAAATCCGGGTATCTTCTTTCGGAAAGAAATCCGTTTCACGATAAGAATCCGGTTTGCCGTCCTTTACTGTTTCATTGCCCTGGGACTTCGCGTTGTAAATCAAGGTTTGCACTTTATGCACTTTACCGTTCAGTCCTTCTTTGTCCGTACCGTTGCCGTTTTGTGTGGATACGCCACCACAGGCTGCCAGCACAATAAGTGCCGCCGGCATTAAAAGCCTGTTCATAGTTGTTTGCCTTTAAGATTAAAGAAGTTTGTTTCTATCAGAAGCCGTAAGCCTGCTTGCGTATAGCCATATAATCTTTCTCTGCCAGAAATACAATCTTGGCAAATTCCGTAAAGTCGTAGGTATGGCAGTTGATGTACACCGGAGCTCCTTCGCTATGGCAAGGTACGCCGGCTTGAACCATCTGTCCGGGAGCATATTCGGCTTTCAAAGAGCTGTTATAAGAATTACCGTTGAAAGGGTTCAACTGTCCGAGCTCAATCAAATGGTCGTTGGCCTTCATCAAGGCGAAATACAGACGGGTATCTTTCAGCGGATATTCGCCTTCGGCACATTGACGTTTGGTTTCACGTACTACAATATCCCGTTTGGGAGTGACCGTAACCCTCACAATTATACTGCCCGCCTCTCTGCCGGCATGATATTCCGCCACTTTAGCACCCGTTATCTGAAAATCAGGGTAGACATCTCCCGTACAGACAATTTCACGTCCGACAAGTTTCTCGCCTTCTTCCGCCGCCTTCTGATAACTCTTGGCAGCATATTCATCAAACTCTTTCAGTTTCTTCTGATACCGGTCCAAATCATCCTCCTTACGCAAGCTTTCGTCCAATGCTTTTTTCTTGGCAGCCACCTCTGCAAATATTGCGGGCACACGGCCCAAAGGCGCATCGCTACTTGCAGCCGAACCCGAAGCGGCTCCACCGCCGCATGCCGACAACACAACCAGTCCGCAGAACATTGCGAATAAAGTTATAACCGTAAACTTTTTCATACTATTGAATTATTTAAATGAGTAATGTTGTCAGCATTTACGGATAGGGATTATCCCTTTGGAGATAGCTGTCATAATGAGGTCGGCCACATTACGTGCATCCAGCTTGTCCATCAGATGACGGCGGTGCGTATCAACCGTATTGGTAGAGACACAAAGTTCCTGAGCTATTTCCTGCGTGTTCTTGCCCTCGGATATCCGTTTCAGTACATCAAGTTCGCGCAAGGTCAGTTCCTCACGCCGCCCTTCGTCCGAACGCCGCATCTGTGCACGCACATGCTCGGCATAAGGGCAATAGTAAGTTCCGCCATCCAGCACCCGGCGAATGGCTTCGGCTATTTTCGTAGAATCGATGGATTTAAACAAGATACCGTCTACTGCACTCTGAATCAAATCTTTGATAAACCAGATTTCTTCGTGCATGGTGTTGACAATGATGCGTGCCCGCGGGTCTTTCTCCCGTATCCGCACAATGATGTCCATCCCGGATATATCGGGCAGTTCCATATCCAGCACGAAAAGATTGAAACGTTGAGATGCGATAAGATGCAATGCCTCCTGTCCCGACGATGCAGTACATACGTTTTTTATTTCCGGTAGCGAACATTCTACTATCCGCTTCAAACCTTGAAGCACCAAATCATGGTCATCCACCAACAAAATGCGTATATCTCTTTCTTTCATCAACCTATCTTTGTGTTCTGAATTATGTTGCAAAGAAATAGCATTTATCAATATGCGGCATCATCAAAAATAGTGATTTTACTCTCCGGCATACCGGTTTTCCATTAAATGGATAACGATATTTCAAGCTTGAACTTTTGGCTTCCGTCCTGAATATCCGTGGTAAACAAACCACCGACGGCTTTGGCACGTTCTTGAATGGTAGTAAGCCCGATGCCCTTTCCCCGCACCTCGTCACCACAGTAGTTTTTACCGTTATTTGAAATTTGCAGAGTCAGCAACTTCCGTTTCAATGTAAGAGTCACATCTATCTCCGTCGCTCCGGAATGTTTCAGGATATTGGACAGCAACTCCTGCATGATGCGATAAACTTCATAAGACACCTCTTCGGGTACTTGGCTCCATTGAATCTCTTCATTTTCCTTACTGAACGCAAGTTGCACCGACGCAGGAAGGGCAAGCCCTTCCACATAGGCCTCCACCGTCTCGGCAAGGGTAGTAACCTGGAACTTAGGCGGCATCAGTTCGTGAGAAATACAGCGTACATCGCTGCGCACCTGCTCCAATAGAGCCAGAATCTCCCGTTTCGATTCGTCCGTAGGCTGCATGTACTGCATATTCATACCGATACCAAGCAGGTCGTTGCACACACCGTCGTGCAAATCCTTAGCAAGACGCGTACGTTCGCGCTCCAAACCGTCTATATAGCTTTGGGCAAGTTTCAATTCCTCCTCTTTCCTGATGCGCTTACGCCGGAAGACATAATAGGCAGCCAGCAGCAGGAAAGCAGAAGAAGCTGCCACTGCCGCCACACTCCATTGCATCGTCTTAGCTTTCTGTTCCAAATGCTGCTGAGTGAGCCGCGCTATCTCAAGTTCCTTTTCCTGATTCTCGTATTTTATGGAGAGTTCCGACAATTCTGTCTCCACCTCTGCTTTATGCAGGCTGTCTGCCGTATGATAGGCCTTTGCGTAATACTCCATAGCCTCCGGATAGTTTTTCATTCCGGCATAGTTGCGTGCCATTCTCTCAAAAAGCCGGTCTACGGGAGTCTGCGAACTGCTGTCCCTCGCAGCCAGCATCCGTTTCTGGATATGCAGGCTCTCGCCATAGCGTCCCATTTTAGTCAGTATGTCACACAGACTTTCATGATATCCCTGCACTTCGGCATTGGTAGCGGGCAGTCCTGCCGCCACTTTATCGCCTTCCGCCATGTAATGATTGATGGAGTCGCGATTGTCCAGCCTGTAATAGGCACTCAACAGATACGCTATGATTTTCAGAACGAATCTCGGCTTCTGCTGCTCCCGTGCTTTGGCAAGTACGGGATAAAGCAGTTGGGCAGCTTCCGCATAATTTTCCCTCAGCGTGAAAATACTTCCCGCCGTAGCGGCAGCATACATCACCATGTCCATGTCATCACTCTTCTTCGATGCCTCCAACGCTTTCCGGATGTAATATTCGCCTTCTTTCAGCCGGGCGGTGTTCGTATAGAGAATGGCTATACTCGTCAGCAACTGTGTCCGTTCATCATAAGCCTCGCGATTATCAAGCAACGCCAATGCCCGGTTATAGCACACCAGCGCCGAATCGGGCATCTCCTTTCTACGGTATATCACGCCGACAGAGGAAAGCACGGAAGCTATCTCGACCTCGTCCCAATGCAAACGTCCGGCCTCTTCGAGCACAAAACGGAAACGCTTTAACGATTCGTCCAACTGCCCCGAAGAAAAATAAGCGTCTGCCAGATTATTCAACAGGTAAAGGTAAGGCTCGGCTTTATCCGTTGCGGCATATTTCAATCCCTGTTCGCAATAATACCGGGTACTGTCCGCCTGGCGATAGGCGTAGTATTCTCCCAAATGACAATAAGCTGCGGCAATACTGTTGCGGTTCTTCTGGCTCATGCCGCGTGCCAGCTCTTCCCGGCAAGCCTGCAACTCCGCATCTTGAGCGTATAAACAAGGATAAATTACAAACATCCCCAAAAGGACAAACAATGTTTTCATGTTATAAGATATGGATTTTAAGTATATATAAACAATCTTTGACACCCACTCACCACAAAGGTAACAAATTCATCATAATATCTGCGCAAATATAAATAACCCGGCACATACAATGCTCCATTTACAAGAAAAAACATTCTTTCCATCTCATTTTTATCGTCAAAAAGAAAGAGATTGCCTGTAAACGCCGAATGTAAAAAAGAAGCAAAAAAGGCTGAATTCCGTAAGCGAATAATTTTTTATTGTATCTTTGCGCCTAATTATGAGACGAATCGTACTGACATACATATTTCTATCTATTATAGGCATCTTGGGCGTCGGGGCACAAAACCCTTTCAACCGTATGGATCCTGTAACAGGCCGTGACCAGTTCGGCAACCAGGTAGACCCCAACACATTACCCGATAATCTGGAAGACAGCACCGATACGGAAATCCAAAGCCTTCCGCCCAAACTCTATATGTGGCGTTTGAGTGAAACATTGGGCAACCGCACTATTATCCCCGCCGATACTGCCAACCTGAACTTCCAGAATACCAATCTGGTAGAAGGCATGTACGGACACTATAATTATCTGGGTAATCTGGGTTCCCCCCGTATGTCACGTATCTTTTTTGAACGCAGAGACAACGAGCCGACCATCTTCATGGAGCCCTTCTCCAGCTTCTTCGTCCGCCCCGATGAAGTGAAATTTACCAACAGTAATGTGCCTTTCACCAATCTTACCTACTATAAAGCAGGAAATAAGGTCAACGGTGAAGAACGCTTCAAGTCCTATTTCTCGGTAAACGTCAACAAGCGGCTGGCATTCGGCTTCAACATTGACTATCTGTACGGACGGGGATACTACCAGAACCAGTCCACATCGAACTTCAATGCCGGAATATTCGCCAGCTATATAGGTAATAAATACCAGATGCAGGCGGTGTACAACAACTTCACTATGAAGATGAATGAAAACGGCGGGGCGGTATTCAGGACGACCGTTACATCACACGCCCGGAAGATATGGCGGAAGGCAAGAAAGAATACGAATCCACCACCATTCCGGTTAAGTTGGAACAGACGTCAAACAAGAACAAAGATTTCTATGTATACCTGACGCACCGTTACCGCCTTGGCTTCACACGTGAAACCACAACTGTGGAAGATGCCAAATCCCCCAAAAGAGCAGTTGCCAACGACAGCGTACCTTTAGCCAAAGATACCATTATAACCGAAGAGTTCGTTCCCGTCACCAGCTTCATACATACCATGAAAGTGGAACGGGCGCGTCATAAATTCTCTTCCGCCAAGGAGACGGAAGGGCAATATCCCAACGCTTACTTCAACGAAGTAGCCAGCAGGGACTCTACTACGGCTTTCAGTGTAAAGAACGTATTCGGCATCGCTTTGCTCGAAGGTTTCAACAAGTATGCCAAAGCCGGACTGACAGCCTATATATCGCATAAATTCAGCCGCTATGAGCTGATGGACACATTGTCGCGAACCAATTTCGACGAACAGGAGATATTCGTTGGCGGCGAACTGGCCAAACGGCAGGGTAAAACACTGCATTACAACGTAAACGGTGAAGTGGGCATCATGGACAAGGCACTCGGACAGTTCCGCGTCAATGCCGACCTCGACTTGAACTTCCGCCTCTGGAAGGATACCGTGAACTTCTATGCACGAGGTTATGTAAGCAACACGCTGCCCTCTTTCTATATGCGTCATTATCACTCCAACCATTACTACTGGGACAATGAAAACATGGACAAGGAGTTCCGTACACGCGTGGAAGGCGAGCTGAACATCAGCCGCTGGAAAACCAATCTGCGTGCCGGCGTAGAGAACATAAAGAACTACACCTATTTCAACCAAAATGCCATGCCCGCTCAGGAAAGCGGTAATATACAGGTGCTCTCCGCTACACTGAAACAGGATTTCCGCTTAGGCATCCTGCATTTGGACAACGAAGTAACCTGGCAGAAATCAAGCAATGAAACGGTATTGCCCTTGCCGCAGCTCTCGCTATATCACAATCTGTATCTGCTTGCCAAAATAGCCAAGAAAGTGCTGACTGTACAACTTGGTGCGGATGTGCGGTATTTTACCAAATACAATGCACCTGCCTATACTCCTGCCATTCAGCAGTTCCATCTTCAAGCAGCAGATGACCAGGTGGAGATTGGCGGCTATCCGATTGTAAACGTATACGCCAATCTGCATTTGAAGCGGACACGCATCTTTGCCATGATGTATCACGTTAATGCAGGAATGGGTAAAGGCAATTATTTCCTTGTGCCGCACTACCCTATAAACCCGCGTCTGTTCAAGATTGGCATTTCATGGAATTTCTACGACTAATGCCGTCTTTCAACTATGAAAAAGAGTAAATTATCAAAATATATCATCCTGGGGGCAATAGCCGCAGTCGTTGCCACATTTATATTGCCCAAAAAGGAAATCCGTAAAGGACATCCGCGCGATTATGCCGAAATAGCAGCAGACGGTACGCTCCATGCCGCTACGGAATATAACTCCATCAGCTTTTATGTGGACGGAGACACCCTGTCCGGATTTCATTACGAATTAATAGAGGCTTTTGCCCGTGATCACGGTCTGCAGGTAGCCATTACTCCCGAAATGAGTTTTAACGAACGTCTGGAAGGTCTGGCAAACGGCAGGTTCGATGTCATAGCCTATGGAATTTTAGCAACCAGCGAATTAAAGGACTCCTTGCTTCTGACCTCTCCGATTGTTCTGAACAGGCAGGTATTGGTACAGCGGAAAACAGACTCTCCCGACGATTCCCTGTTTATCAAAAGCCAATTGGACTTAGCGGGAAAGACGCTGAATGTGGTAGAAGGGTCGCCTTCCATCCTGCGCATCCGTAATTTAGGAAACGAAATCGGTGATACCATATATATTAAGGAAGTAGAAAAGTATGGTTCCGAACAACTTATCGCCCTTGTAGCACATGGCGATATCGATTATGCCGTATGCGAAGAAAGCATCGCTCGCGCAGCAGCCGACAGTCTGCCGCAGATAGACATAAATACGGCTATCAGCTTCACCCAATTCTACTCATGGGGAGTGAGCAAGCAGTCTCCCGTACTCTTGGACAGCCTGAATGCCTGGCTGGAAAGATTCAAAAAAGGAAAAGAGTACCAGAAAATATATAAGAGATACTACTAAAAAGTTAAACGCTGAAAGCTAAAAGGTCGTGTCAAAAAGAACCTGATAATTTCTTTTTGACACGACCTTTTAGCTTTCAATGCTTAATTCTCAAATCTTTTCAACTTCCTTCAGCCACATTTCTGAAGAAGCATCGCTCGGCATCCGCCAGTCACCGCGCGGACTGATAGAAATACTTCCTACCTTAGGGCCATCGGGCAAACAGGAACGCTTGAACTGCTGGTTAAAGAAGCGACGGCAAAAAGTCTGCAACCACTTCTTTATAGTTTCTTCATCATAAACATCTTTAAACGTACGTGCAGCAAGGAAGAAAATCTTGGAAGGACGGAAACCGCAACGAAGAAAATAATATAAGAAAAAATCATGCAGTTCGTACGGCCCTACAAGGTCTTCCGTAATCTGCCTGATATTTCCGTTTTCATCCGCCGGTATGAGTTCCGGACTGATAGGGGTGTCCACAATATCCAATAATGTGGCCCGCGACGTCTCATCGATGTCATTCTCCGCCACCCACTTCACCAAATGTTTCACCAATGTTTTGGGGATACTTCCGTTAACACCGTACATAGACATATGGTCGCCGTTGTACGTAGCCCAGCCTAAGGCAAGTTCCGAAAGGTCGCCGGTGCCAACCACCATCCCCCAGGTCTGGTTGGCAATATCCATCAATATCTGCGTACGCTCACGCGCCTGTGAATTTTCATACACCACATCGTGTACGTTGATATCATGGTCTATATCTTTGAAGTGCTGGATGCAGGCATCCTTTATGCTGACCTCGCGCATGGTTACGCCTAATGATGCCATTAAGTCCACCGCATTGGTATGGGTGCGGTCGGTAGTACCGAATCCCGGCATAGTCACGCCGATAATTCCTTTACGGTTCCAACCCAGTTTATCGAATGTTTTCACACAAACCAGCAATGCCAGTGTGGAATCCAGACCACCGGATATGCCTACCACCGCACTCTTGGCATTGGTATGCAGCAAACGTTGCGCCAATCCCGACACCTGTATGGAGAATATCTCCTCACAACGCTCGTCCAACGCTGCTCCTTGAGGAACAAACGGATGCGGATCGAAAACACGGGTCAGATTCAAATCTTTGGAATTGACATATTCCGTAGAGACACGCACCGGCACTTCCGGTGCACAATTGGCGCGACAGGCTGCAAATGTAGTGTTCACCCGGCGTTCCGTACGTATATGCTCCACGTCAATCTCACTGATAACGACCTGTTCCTCGAACGAGAAACGCTCGCTGCCTGCCAGCAACGTACCGTTCTCGTAAATTAATCCGTTACCTGCAAACACCACGTCTGTAGTAGACTCGCCAAAACCGCATGAACTGAATACATACCCTGCGATACAACGTGCCGACTGCTGGCTGATAAGCGAACGCAAGTAAGCATGCTTGCCTATTCCCTCATTGTCTGCCGAAAGGTTGAAAAGAATTTCCGCTCCTTGCAATGCCAAAGAAGAACTCGGCGGAATCGGAGCCCATAAGTCCTCACAGATTTCAATTCCGAAGGTTGTATCCGCCGTCTCGAAAAGCAGATTCCGCCCCATGGGGACTATTTGCCCGCACAAACGGGCTGTCGTTTCCGAAACTTCACACGCAGAAGTAAACCAGCGCTTTTCGTAAAACTCTTTATAATTCGGAAGATAAGTTTTAGGAACAACTCCCAATATCTTACCTTTCTGTATGACCACCGCAGTATTCAGCAGTACACCGTTCAAAGGCACGGGCATACCGAGAATGGATATAATATCCATCTGACGGGTATTGTTCAAAATCTGCATCAGCCCCATTTCAGCCTCTTCAAGCAGAAGTTGCTGGGCAAAAAGGTCACCACAGGTATATCCGGTAATGCACAACTCCGGAAAGGCAATTATCTGCACTCCTTTCCCATCGGCAATGATTATCTCTTTTTCAATCTGTCCGGCATTGAACTTACAGTCCGCCACTCTAACACGGGGTACAGATGCCGCCACTTTAACATATCCGTAATTCATATATGAATCCTATTAATATTAGGGTGCAAAAATACGGCAATTTATCAATAAACACAAAAGAATCAGCCTTTTCACTTTGCATAGCCGCACTTTCTGATAAAAAATATCTAAAATCTTTTGGATAAACAAAAGAAGTGCCTATCTTTGCAAGAGAATTAAAAATGTAATTATTACAAGTTTGAATTGCAGATGATATGGATGTAGTAAAACGATTGCAAAATCATAACATTAAGCCCTCGGTACAGCGCATAGCCATTATGACTTATCTGATGGAGCATCGTACACATCCCACGGTGGATGAAATTTATACGGCACTTGCCCCTTCCATTCCCACATTGTCTAAAACAACTGTTTACAACACTTTAAAATTACTTAGTGAACAAGGTGCTGCACAGACATTGACAATTGACGAACGGAATACCTGCTATGATGCAGATACCACTCCTCATGCCCACTTCTTATGCAAACATTGCGGAAAAATATATGATTTGGAATGCAATGCCAACATTAAACAGGTAGAAGAAATGGATATGAACGGACACGAAGTGCAAGAAGTCCATTATTACTATAAAGGTATCTGCAAAAGTTGTCTGGGAAATGAATATTTAACCAAAATAACGAATAACTAATTCAACTAATTAAAATCTGAAGTAAAATGAAAAAGTTTAGATGTACTGTCTGCGGTTACGTATATGAAGGAGACGCAGCTCCTGAGAAATGTCCTTTGTGTAAAGCTCCTGCAAGCAAATTCGTTGAAGTAGAAGAAGCACAGGCAGGCGGTCCGTTGGTTTTTGCTGACGAACATGTTATTGGCGTAGCCAAAGGTTGCGATGACGAAATGATTAAGGATTTGAACAACCACTTCATGGGCGAATGCACGGAAGTAGGTATGTACCTTGCAATGAGCCGCCAGGCAGACCGCGAAGGCTATCCTGAAGTAGCTGAAGCTTTCAAGCGTTACGCATGGGAAGAAGCAGAACACGCTGCAAAATTTGCTGAATTGCTGGGTGACTGCGTATGGGATACCAAGACTAACCTTGAAAAGAGAATGAATGCAGAATCAGGCGCTTGCGAAGACAAGAAGCGTATCGCTACACGTGCCAAAGCATTGAATCTGGATGCTATCCATGACACAGTTCATGAAATGGCTAAAGACGAAGCTCGTCACGGTAAAGGTTTCGAAGGTCTGTACAACCGCTATTTCAAGAAATAATCCGAAACAATACGGTAGAATATAAAAAAGACTTGCAGAAGAAATTTCTGCAAGTCTTTTTTTATCGGTAACGGGGAATCACTTCCCCTTAAAAACGTAAACCTAAGGTCAGCAGCACCTGGCTTCGGGTATTTTTTACTTTCGTTGCTTCAGGAGAGCCAATCACTAACTGGCCTCCATCTTCATAGGCATTAATGAACGGATAGAAATCTTCCTTATATGAAGAAAACTTATATGCCAAATCAGCATAAAACATAGCCCCTCTGTAACCGAGCCCCACTGTATAGTTACTCAAAGCTTTGGTATTTGCAAAATCCGTATCCGTCTGAATTGAGTTATAAGGCAAATCCTTATATGCATCACTATTGAAAATGGCAGAGGTATAATTGTATCCTGCACGCAAAGCAAACTGAGGAATCACTTTATATTCGGCTCCCAAACGAATGGTGCTCACCCCTTTCAGCATAGAAGTAGTACTGTTTTCGTACCCAAATGTATCGGAATAGCCTTCCTGGTCCTTGAATTTCATGGACGAATAGTCCTGATATTCATACTCTGCCCCTAAAGCCAAACTGGAACCTACAGTATATCCCAAACTTACATTATACGTCCATGGTGTCTGCAAGTGGAATTGACGCACCATGTCTCCATTCATTATATCATAAGTATCCACAGTATATTGACCGATCACACCGCTTCCTATACCCGACTCGTTAGCTATATCCAAATCATTCAAGACATTCGACTCCAGGCGGGCATTTGTCTTATAATCCAGATTATAATAGGTCGGTGTATGAATGGCTAATCCAATCCTCAAAGGGGAATATTCGAAAGGACGCACGATGGCTCCGAATTTCACATCAAAACCCGAACCGTGTATCTTGTTCCAGCTCTGCAGGTTATAATTCTGTCCGATGCTATTTCCGGCATTATCCAAATAGTCTTCACTATAAAAAGTATATTTATTGTAATCTATGGCATAAGCTCCCACAGTTACGCCTAAATATACCCGGTCATTAATATTGAATGAAATATTGAAATCATATTGTTCAATTCCGCCACGCTCTTCA
>ERZ779932.473-NODE-473-length-18879-cov-2.867828_pt1 | contig 18879 bp, 19 predicted proteins | sample MGYA00511064_ERZ779932 | MGnify/ENA primary metagenome ERZ779932 (study PRJEB29588, sample SAMEA1966821) | human gut metagenome | biome: human gut; feature: human-associated habitat; material: faeces | place: Denmark | collected 2008/2010 ...
CGTGCGTCTTGCTGCGCAAGCCGTTCCCTCGCTCCTCTAAGAGAGCTTTCAAACACTGCGACGCGGCTATTGGAAGTCCGATTATAAAATTCAATTGTGGCGTGCATTTTCAATCTGCAAATACTGAGAAATTGAATTTAACAAAGCTTACATTTAACAAAGCTTACATACAAACACAAAAAGAGCCGCCATATTGGCAGCTCTCGTCTTTTTTTGATTTTACTCTGCGTCGTCGGCGTTTTCCCAGTTGTGCCAGACGTTCTGAACGTCGTCGTTATCCTCGAACATCTCGAGCATCTTGCTCATGTTCTTGATATCGTCCTCGTTTTCGAGTCTGGTGTAGCTCGAGGGAACATACTCGACCTCCGCAGAAAGGAAGGTGTAACCCTTCTTCTCGAGATCCTCACATATTGCGGAGAAATCGTTGGGCTCGGTGCGGATATCATAAACGCCGTCGTCGGTCAGGAAGTCGATAGCTCCTGCCTCAAGCGCATCTTCCATCAGCTTCTCCTCGTCGATATCGTCGTCCTTTTCGATAACGATAACGCCCTGCTTCGAGAACATGAACGAGACGCAGCCGCTCTGACCCATGTTGCCGCCGAACTTGTCGAAATAATGGCGCATATCGCCCGCAGTTCTGTTGCGGTTGTCGGTAAGGGTCTCAACTATAACGGCGATGCCCGACGGACCGTAGCCCTCGTACATGATCTCCTCGTAGTTGTCCGCATTGCCGTCGCCGGCAGCTTTCTTAATAATACGGTCTATGTTGTCGTTGGGAACGTTGTTCGCCTTAGCCTTGGAAATGATATCCTTGAGCTTCGAGTTCGACGCCGGATCGGGGCCGCCCTCACGCACCGCAACGGCTATCTCGCGGCCGATCTTCGTGAAGATCTTCGCGCGCTGGTTATCCGTTTTTTCTTTCTTTCTCTTGATCGTACTCCATTTTGAATGTCCTGACATATAAGCCGCGCCCCGGGCGCGTCCCTCCTTTGACTATCTGATAAAGCTTGTTTCTAACGGTTAATTATACAATAAAACCTCGCAGTCTGTCAAGTGCTACGCCTTTATTTGACTATCGCATCGACTATCCTCTCGGCACTTTTGCCGTCGAGGGCGTCAAAATTGAAGCTTTTGAACTTCTCCTGCCTGTCTTTTCCGAAATCGCCGCCTGATATCACATCGAGCAGTTCGTCGAAAGTTTTCGCCGTTCTGCCGGGCACATAGTCTTCATAATTAAAGAAGAACGAGCGCTCGCGCTCATATTCCTCGAGGTCGAATGCATAGAAAAGACAAGGCTTTCCGAGCAGAACGAAGTCCATGCATATTGAAGAATAGTCGGTTATCAGCAGGTCGCATATCTGAACGAGCTCGCCGACATCCGGATATCCCGTCATGTCTATCGCGCTCTCGCCCGCTTCGACTTCGCCCGTGTGAACCTGCGGATGCAGGCGTATAAGCAGAACATATTCATCAGAAAAGCGCTCAGCGAATTTCTTCGCGTTGAAATTTTTCATTATCTCGCCGTCACGCTTCGGGTCATCGCGGAATGTCGGAGCATAGAGTGCGAGTTTTTTGCCCCTGCACTGCGGATATTTTTCGTCAAACTCCGCTCTGAGATTTTCGGTGTCAGAGGGCAAGAAGAATCTGTCCGTGCGCGCGCTCCCGAGCGGCAGCACTCGCTCCTCGGGCAGGCCGAACGCCTTGGCATAATACGGCACGACATTTTTTGACGAGCAGACCGCATGGGTATAGCGCTTGCAGCAGCGCTTTTCAAGCTCCTCAATCTCCGGCGGAAGCGCCGAGCAGAGCCCGAATCGCTTGAACACGCCCTCGGCGTGCCAGAGCTGGACAACTTTCGTCTCCGGGCTGAAATTTATATAGGCGAGGGGCATAAAATTGTCGTTCAAAAAGACATACTGCGCTGTTGCAAGGCGGTATGAACTGACGAAAAAGAACCTGAATGCGCCTTTTATGAGCTTCGCCGGGTTCTTTGAAAACTCGATGTCGCGGCGGGTAATGAGCTTTATATCATAGCCTCCGCGCCTCTCAAGCTCTGCCTTGACCGCGCCGAGCGAATCGTTGAAATCCGCGTTGTGCGGAGATACCAAAGCCACCCTTCCCCTTTTAACAGGGAAAAGGCGGCATATTCTGAATATCACTGCGTAAATAGTATAAAACAGCTTTTTCATTATTTATCCCAATCGATGACGGTCTTGCCGAAGTTTCTCATATAGTCGGCGTTGAACGCCTTGTGGATATCCGGGATATCGCGAACCTTGAACTCATCGCCGATAAGATTCTCAAGGTAGTGTCCGACCTCCGGATGCTCTGCGAAAATCTGCATCGTGCGCAGGAAATCCTTCCTGCCGCTGCGCGAAGAGCCGAAGAGATTGAGACCTTTTTCAAGCACCATTCTCGTGTTGATATCGACGAAGTTCTCGCTGACGCCCATGAGCGAAATGCTGCCCTCGGGCTCAATGAGGTCTATCATCTGATTTATCGCGGGTCTTGAGCCGGGGCCGCCGACGCACTCGAACGCATGGTCGATGCTGACTCCCTCAGGCACCGCGTCAACATGGAATGTCTCTTTTGCAAAGGTGAAGAAATTGAGCTTGTCCTCAACCGTGCCGAAGATATAGAGCTCGGCGTTCGGATAGAGATAGTGCAGCATCAATGCGGTTATGAAGCCGACATTTCCGTCGCCCCAGATACCGATTCTGCGGCGGTTGGAATTCGCGAACTTCTCGAAGCGCGAGATGGACTGCACGCTGACGCTGACAAGCTCCGAGAACGAAGCGACGCGCATATCGAAGCCCTCGGGCACCTTGACAAGGCGGTCGTGGGGCATCTGGATATAGTCGCGCATGAAGCCGTCATATCCGCTCGAGCAGAAGTGGCTCGAACGCAGATAGTTCTCGGCGATGACCGGGTCGGTCTCGGTGGGTGTATTGGGTATCGGAATGAGCATTTCGCCGACCGAAAACACGCCGCTCGGGTCATATATTACTTCGGCGACGCACTCATGGATAAGAGCCATGGGCAGCTTCTTCATGAGCACGGCGCGGTTGCGCAGACCCTGATAGTAGCGCTGATCCGCCTTGCATATCGACATCTTGACGGGGCGGAGAATGACCTCGTTCTTCGAGAGGTCTATCTCCTTGTACGCCGTGTCAATGAGCTTGGGCGCTATAAGCTGATATACTTCATTTATCATTGTTCACAACCCCCAGAAGTGCGTTTGCAACTTTGAGATCATAGGTGTAGGTTATCTTGATGTTGAACACTTCGCCGTCAACGATGCGGACGGGCTTGTTCTTTATTGTATAAATCTTGCACGCATCGGTCAGCGTGTTCTTCTCATCCTCGGTGAGGCTGTTGAGAACGCTCTCAAGCTCCTTTATTCTGAAGGACTGCGGAGTCTGGCCCTGATACAGCTCGCTTCTGGTCGGGATACTGCTGACATTTTCGCTGTCCTCGCTGCGGACTATTGTATCCGTTGCGGGAATAACAGTGTCGCACGCGCCGTATTTCTTCGCAGCCTCGATATTTTCGTCAATTATTCTGTGGGTGACAAACGGACGGACTGCGTCGTGGGTAACAATAACGCTGTCATCGTCAATGGCGAAATTCTCGTTGATGAACTTGAGCGCGTTTTCGAGCGTGCCGTTTCTTGTCGAGCCGCCCTCAACAACATTTATCTTCTCTGCGATAGCCTCGCCGAGATATTTCTTCACGAGATCCTTCGTGTGGGCTATCCATGCCTTGGGGCAGAGGACTATTATGCGGTCGATTCCGGGATTGACGACAAACTTCTCTATCGTGTGGACTATTATCGGCTTTGAGCCGAGCTGGAGATACTGTTTGGGCATATCTGCGCTGCCCATTCTGCTGCCGATACCGCCGGCAAAAATCGCTCCTATGACCATCTGAAAAACACCCTTTCTTATTTTATTCCCTTGACCATACGGTCGTAGATATCACAGACCTCCTGGCTCGTTCCGGAAGCTATCATCTTGCCGTGATCGAGGATTATGGCCTTGTTGCAGAGTCTGCGCACCTGTTCTGTCGAGTGCGAGACGAAGAGCACCGTTACATTGTTTTCAAACATCGACATGACGCGTTTCTCGCTCTTGGCTCTGAAACGGGCGTCGCCGACAGAGAGCACCTCGTCGAGAATAAGCACCTGCGGATCGACCGCAGTAGCTATCGCGAAGCCAAGACGCGCACGCATACCGGAGGAATAGTTCTTGACCGGGACATGCATGAAGTCTTTGAGCTCGGCGAATTCGACTATCTCATCGTAGCGCTCCTCGATGTATTTTCTCGAATAGCCCATCGTTGCACCGTAGAGGTAGACGTTCTCCTTGCCGGTGTAGTTCATGTCAAAGCCCGCGCCGAGTTCAAGCAGAGGGGCAATAACGCCCTTTGTCGTGACCGTGCCCTTGGTGGGCTTGAGAACGCCTGCGACAGTCTTGAGCAGTGTACTCTTGCCGGCTCCGTTGAAGCCGAGAACACCGAGGCGCTCGCCCTTTTCAATCTGGAAATTGACATCGGTCAGCGCCCAAAAATCGTCATACTTGAGCTTGCGGGTGACGAGCTTTATGAAATATTCTTTTAGATTGTCTACCTTTTCCTGATTCTGAATGAATCTGATGCTGACGTGATTTACATCAACCATTACGTTGCCCATAATTACGCCCTCCCATCAGATGTGCAGGATGAAATCATCCTGCTTCTTGTAGAACACCAGCACGCCTATGAGCAGCATCGCAACGCTGAAGACGGCGGAGTAGATTATATGATTCGGATTCATCGCCCTGCCGAAAAGCACGCAGTCCCTGAACATCGAGACTATCGAATAGAGCGGGTTCGCCATGAGCGCATACTGTGCATACCTGTTGGTTATATGCAGGGTCTCGACATTGTAGAATATGGGAGTCGCATAGAACAGCAGCATGCAGAAAACTTCGTACATATACTCGACATCCTTGAAGAAAACCTCCATGGTGCAAAGTATCATTCCAACGCCGACGCACAGCACAAAGAGGATGAGTATCGGCACGAAAGAAAGCAGGATATACGGAGTCAGGCGCATGGCGGTGTCGGTGAATATCATGTAATACGCCATAACGACCGCAAGCACAAGAAGCGAAATCAAAAACGTTATGAAGTTCGACGCGACATTCGCCATGGGGTATATGTACTTGGGCACATACACCTTCTTTATGACCGATGCGCTGTTTCTTATCGAGCGCATGGCGCGCTTGGTCGCCTGGGAATAGAACTCATAGAGCAGACGGCCGCAGAGCAAATATACGGGGTAGTTGAGAACCTTCGACTCATCGCGTCCGAAGATATTTCCGAAGATGAACGCGAGCACGATCATCGTCAGAAGCGGCTGAAGAAATGTCCAGAACATACCGAGAACCGAGTTCCTGTACTGGAGCTTAATGTTCTTGCGAACGATCTCGGTGAAAAGGAAACGGTACTTATAAAAATTCTTGAAGTATTTCTTCATCCGGATCACCTCCACTTTTTCATATAGTAGAACATCGAGCGGATATGGACGAGCAGGAGTTTGAAGTTATGTTTCGACTCCCTCTCCCATTCGTGATAGACGACAACCGACGGATCAAACACAACGCGGGCATATTTGCGCACGGTGCGGGTTATATCGCTGTCTTCAAAATAGAGGAAATAACCCTCGTCAAAGCCGCCGATTTTGCGAAACAGCTCCGTTCTTATCATGAAGAAGCATCCGGAGGCGTTCTCAATGTCAAAGGGCTTTGTGTAGTCCTCGTCGAGCATTGCGTATTCGCGCAGGAGCCTGCCCGGCTTTTCTTCGTTGCGCAGGCGGCTGGCAAAAAGATATTTTATCTTCGGGTCGCGCTTGCCGAGGATCTGCATACGCCCGTCTGGGAAACAGATTTTCGGGGCAAGCATACCTATATCCTCATGCTCTTCGAGATAGTCCGCAAGGGCGGATATCGCGTCGTTCTTTACTGTAATATCCGGATTTATGACGACATGATATTTTGAATCAAGCCTGTCCATCACCAGATTATGACCCGCTCCGAAGCCGGTGTTTCCGGCGTTGCGGATAAGCTCAAGCTGCGGGTAGTTCTGCTCGATAAATTCCGGAGTGCCGTCGGTTGAGGAATTGTCCACAACATAGAGCTTGAAATCGGCACGGGTGAACTCGAGCAGAGAATCAAGGGTCTTTTTGATGGAATGCATATTGTTGTGCGTCACTATGCACCCCGTGACCTTATATTTTCCCAATTTCACACCTCTTTAAAGTGCTGACTTATCACGGTCAGCGTCAGTCTGCGTTTTTGTATCGCAGTATATCTCCCGCCATCTGAATGCGCCAGGATATCTTCTGCGCGGCGGTGGTCTTGCCTCCTGTCACATTGCCGCCGTGGCAGCGATGCTTAATCAGAGGCTCGTATATGAACTCGACCTTGCCTTTTAGCTCGGCGTTGAGTCCTATCCACCAGTCATGCATGGCGAGATTTTTGGGGAACGGCATGAACGCAGGCTCGAAATCGCGCCTGAACGCCATGCAGCAGCCCATGTATGAATTCTTCAGAAAGTTTCTGACAAATCCCCTCTTCGAGCCGTTGAGGCTGAAGAAAGATTCGTCGGTGACGTTCAGTTCCCCGTCCGTCATCATTGCGTCATGCAGCACGACGTCTGCGCCGTTTTCAATCGCTTTCATGACGCGCTCAACCTTGTTCGGGAGCCAGACATCGTCCTGATCGCACAGGAAGATGACATCCCCCGAACAGTTGAGAATAGCGTTTTCAAAATTTCTGCATACGCCCTCGCCCGTGCCCTCGACATATCTGACGCGCCCGTCATATGCCGAATAGAACTCGACAGCCGCGCGGGTCTTGCCCGCGGGGTTATCGTCGCTGACGACTATCTCGTCGTCCCTGCCGAGCTGAGGGAGTATGGATTCGATCTGTTCTCCTATATATTTCTCGCCGTTATATGCGGCAAGAGCAACCGATATTTTCATATATCAATAGAGCTTTGCGCCCGCAGGGATGCGGCCGGAGACCATGAGAAGATTGAGCTTCTCTTCGCCCTCCTCCGAATGTACGGCGCTCAGGAGCATTCCGCACGAATCGATGCCCATCATCGCTCTGGGCGGCAGGTTGGTTATGGCTATGAGCGTCTTGCCGACAAGCTCTTCGGGCTCATAATAGGCGTGGATGCCGCTTAAAATAGTGCGGTCGGTGCCCGTGCCGTCATCGAGGACGAACTTGAGCAGCTTCTTGCTCTTGGGCACTGCGGTGCATTCTTTGACCTTGACGGCTCTGAAATCGGACTTGCTGAAAGTCTCGAAATCGACAAAATCCTTGAAGAGAGGCTCTATCTCGACCTTCGAGAAGTCTATAGTCTCGGGAGTCTCCTCCTCTTTTTCCTCTTCGACAACGGCTGTCTTCTTGGACGCGTCGCCGTCGAGCGACTTCATCGTCGGGAAGAGCAGAACGTCGCGGATGGAGTAGCTGTCGGTCAGGAGCATGGCAAAGCGGTCGATACCGATGCCGATGCCGCCTGTCGGGGGCATACCGTATTCGAGAGCCATGAGGAAGTCCTCATCGGTGTGGTTCGCCTCATCGTCGCCGGCGGCAAACAGCTCTTCCTGAGCCTCAAAGCGGCCGCGCTGGTCGATGGGATCGTTGAGCTCGGAGAAGGCGTTCGCCATCTCGCGGCAGGTTATGAACAGCTCGAAACGCTCCGTGTAGTTCGGATCGTCGGGCTTTCTCTTTGCAAGCGGGGAAATCTCGACCGGGTGCTCCGTGATGAAAGTCGGCTGAACGAGCTTGTCCTCAACATATTCCTCGAAGAAGAGGTTGAGCAGATCGCCCTTCTTGTGTCTCTCTTCAAATTCGATGCCGCGCTCCTTGGCGAGCGAACGGGCAGTTTCAAGGTCAATCTCCGCGAAGTCGACGCCCGAATATTTCTTGACAGCCTCGACCATCGTCATGCGGGCAAAGGGCTTTGAAAGATCAATTTCCACGCCGTCATATGTGACAACGGCAGTGCCGAGAACCTTGAGAGCAACGGTTCTGTAGAGCTCTTCGACAAGATCCATCATGCCGTGGAAATCGGTATACGCCTGATATATCTCAAGGAGCGTGAACTCGGGGTTGTGGCGCACATCAAGACCCTCGTTGCGGAAAACTCTGCCCATCTCGTAGACTCGCTCAAGTCCGCCGACTATAAGGCGCTTGAGGTAGAGCTCGAGGGAAATGCGCAGGTTGAGATCCTCGTTGAGGGCGTTGTGATGGGTTACAAACGGACGCGCGGCAGCGCCGCCCGCATTCTGAACAAGAATGGGCGTCTCGACCTCGATGAAATCCTTGGAATCGAGATAGTTTCTTATCTCGCGGATTATCAGGCTTCTCTTTATAAATGTATCCTTGACATCGGGGTTGACTATGAGGTCAAGGTAGCGGCGGCGATAGCGGGTGTCCGTATCGCGCAAACCGTGGAACTTTTCGGGTAGCGGAAGCAGCGACTTCGTCAGCAGGCGAAGCGCGGTTGCGTGGATGGATATCTCGCCCCTGCGGGTCTTGAACACCGTGCCGCGCACTTCGAGGATATCGCCGATATCCCACTTCTTGAACTTTGCAAATGTATCCTCGCCGACATCGTTTATGCGCACATAGACCTGAATACGACCCGAGCGGTCACGGATATCGATGAAGTTCGCCTTGCCCATATCGCGTCTTGACATCATTCGTCCGCATATGGAGACCTCTTTGCCCTCCATAGCTTCAAAATTGTCGACTATCTCCTGTGCATGGGCGGACTGATCCGCGGTTGTTATTTTGAACGGATCCTCCCCTGCGGCGCAAAGCTCGTTGAGCTTGTCCAGGCGGATCTGACGCAGGGCGTTTATGTCCTCCTGAGCCTCTTCGCTCTCGGCGGAGACGGGGTTGGTGTTTATCTCATCCGGCATTTTTTTCACTCCTTGGATTTATGTGAACTGTGCTTTTTTTACTTTGACTTTGCGATGCTGAGAATCTTGAGCTGAAGAATCTTTCCGGTCGGCAGCGGAACATCGACTACATCACCCTTGCGGTTGCCGATAAGCGACTTGCCTATGGGCGACTGGTCGGAGATTATGCCCTGAGAGGGGTTCGATTCGCTGGATCCGAGGATAGTATACTCGCTCTTCTTGCCGGTCTCGACATTCTCGACCTTGACCTTTGAGCCGGGGTGAACCACGCCCGCATTCAGATTGTCCTCGTCGAGGATATTCGCGTTGCGGATGTCGTTTTCAAGGCGGGCGATTTTAGCTTCGAGCTTCGCCTGCTCATTCATCGCCTCATCATACTCGGAGTTTTCGGAAAGGTCGCCGAAAGAACGCGCAACTTTGATGCGCTCGGCTATCTCATCTCTGCCGGTGGTTTTGAGCTGTTCAAGCTCCTTGACCTTGGCATCGTAGCTCTCTCTTGTCAATACGATCTGCTTTTCCATTTTAAGGCCATCCTTCTTCCTTAAATTTTAAAAATTGATACACTAAGGCCTTTTCAGGCACTTATCCACAATATTGTTATTATATTCATTTTATCGCCTGTTGTCAATAGTTTACCGGGGCCGCCGAGAGCCTTATAAGCTCCGACGCGGCGCGCAGAGAAAGCGGTTTTCCGCCGTGATATATCTCGGAAAAACAAAGCTGCGCGAGCGAATGGATTCGGCTTATAAGATAAAGCGCACCCGCGAATTTAAGCGAGTCCGCACCCGTCGGAATGAGGCGCGCATATGCGCTCGGGAGCGTTATTTTTCCCGCCGTAAAAACTTCGCCGCCGCAGACAAGCTTTTCGGGCGACGAATCGAGGTCGATGACCGCGTCTGCGCTGTCGCTGATTCCGTCAAGAACCGCCGCGCCGAATTCGTCCATGGCGTTTTCTATCGGGCGCGAATACCCGTCCGGGCACGAAGTAGCGACGCGGATATCCGAAAACAGCGGCACGGCAATGCCGAGTCTCTGGGCAGCGGAGGCGTTTTTGTCTTTTATCAGCAGCTCACCGCGCACCCCGCACCCGCAGGACGAGCGCAATATAGAGCACGCAGTGTTGAAGAAAACGAGCTTTCTGTAATCGGAGAGATCGGGCTCGTCTATCCCGCCGCCGGGTGCTATACCCTCGGGCAGGAGCATTGTGCCCGAACATCTGCCAGCCGCTTCGCATATCGCCGCGCGGTTTATTTTTCCGCGCCGCCTGGCTGAAATTATCTCGCGAAACGGCAGACCGCCGTATACGCGCACATCGCGCACCTGCGGAGCCCTGAACAGCCGCCTTCGCCTGAAAAAGCCGGCATCGTCAGCAATAACGAGAACCGAAAACATACTATCACCGCCGAAAATATCCTTCTCAAAGATATTATATGCCGCGAAGCGATGAAAATAGACAAAAAGAAAAAGCAGGCCTAAGCCTGCTTATCTGTATTAAAATGATATTACTCGGCGAAGCCGGACTCAACAAGCTTCACGAGCTCATCAACAGCCTGCTCCTCGTCGGGACCGCCTGCGATGATGCGGATCTGGGTGTTGCCCATGATGCCGAGGGAAAGCACGCCGAGAAGGCTCTTGGCGTTGACTCTGCGCTCGTCCTTTTCCACCCAGATGGAAGACTTGAACTCGTTAGCCTTCTGAATGAAAAAAGTTGCCGGACGTGCATGAAGTCCTACCTGATTCTGTACCATAACATCTTTAACATACATAATATATAATCTCCCACACACAAATTCAAATTTTATTCTACTGCTTATATATTATATCATAAAACTTGTCCCCGTCAACAATTTACTTGCGACTTTCGCCCTCAAAGGCGATAATTCGTTGCCTGTTCCAAAGTTGAAAATTCGGGCGGGGGCTTTGTTGTGTATTTTGACCATACAAGACACATCTTTTTAATGCAGGTTGCACATTAAATTATTGTCTTCGGGAATCAGTCCTCACTCTTCAAAGACGAGAGAAACGCTCGGTCTTTTCGGTTCAGCTCCGCTTTTTCGAGCATATCGGGTCTGCGGCGATAGGTGCGCTCAAGGCTCTGTTCCCTGCGCCACTTCTCGATGTTCGCATGGTGACCCGAGAGCAGAACGGGCGGCACCTCTTTGCCGTGCCATTCGACAGGGCGGGTGTACTGAGGATATTCGAGCAGGGACGAAAAATGGCTCTCGAGCTCGAACGCATCTTCGTTAGCGAGCACTCCTGGGAGCATACGCGCAACGGCATCCGCAAGCATAAGCGCGGGCAGCTCGCCGCCCGTCACCACGAAATCGCCAATCGAAATTTCCTCGTCGACTATCTCTTCTATAACGCGCTCGTCTATTCCCTCATAGTGACCGCACAGCAGAGCGATATTGTCGAGCTTCGACAGCTCGACCACGCGCTTTTGGGTCAGCGTCTTTCCCTGCGGGGTCAGATATATAAGATGCGGGCGCGTGCCCGTGTCGCGGCAAAGGGACTCGTAGCAGTCATATATCGGCTGCACCTGCATTATCATGCCCGTCCCGCCGCCGTAGGGCGAATCGTCGACGCGGTTGTGCTTGTCGAGCGTATAGTCGCGGATGTTGCGGCAGTTTATTTCAACGCAGCCGCGCTCGCGCGCTCTGCCTATGACGCTCTCCCTGAGCACCTCGCAGCACATCTCCGGGAAGAGGGTAAGAATATCAATCCTCATCTGAAAACAGCCCTTTCAGCGGTGTTAACAGAACGACTCCGTTCTCTATGTCAACGCTCGACACAACATCGGGAATTGCGGGGATAAGCGTCTCGACCCCGTCGCCGTCCGTTATATGCCAGACATCGTTTGCGCCGGTCTGGCTGACATCGGTAACGGTTCCGTAGACTTTTCCGCTGTTTGCGTCCTCGGCGCGGCAGCCGATGAGCTCGGCTATGAACCAGTCGCCTTTCTTGAGATGCGCGTCGCTGCGGCGCATATAGAGCACCTTGCCTCTGAGCGAGGCGGCCTTTTCGACCGTGTCGCAGCCGTCGAGGCGCAGCAGCGCAATATTCCCGTGGGGGCGAGCGCAAACAACGCCCACGCTTTTTTCACCGTGTGCGTCGTAGTAGAGCGTTTTGAACTTTTTGAAGAATTCGGGCGAATCGCACCACGGCTGAACGCGCAGTTCCCCGCGCACGCCGTGAGTGCCGACTATCTGCCCGATTTCAAGATAGTCCTTTATCATCAGTCTATCTCAACTGCGACCTTCTCATCGCAGCGCGTTGCGGCAGCGCGCATAACAGTGCGGATAGCCTTGGCTATTCTGCCCTGCTTGCCGATAACTCTGCCCATGTCATTCTCGCTGACGTGGAGATGATAGACGGTAACGCCCTCATCATCCGGCTCGTCAACGGTGACGGTAACTGCATCGGGCTCTTCAACGAGACCCTGAGCGATGGATATAAGTAAATCCTTCATTTCGATGTTCCTTTCATAGAAAAACAAAACTCCCCGCAGACTGCCGAGAGCCATGTTTTACGCTGAGCGTTATCAGTCGATGACGCCGCTCTTCTTGAGGATATCCTTAACGGTATCGGTGGGCTGAGCGCCGTTGGCGATCCACTGCTTTGCCTTGTCTGCGTCGATCTTCACATCAGCGGGAGTCTTGAGCGGATCATAGGTGCCGATCTCCTCGATGAATCTGCCGTCGCGGGGATATCTCGAATCTGCGACGACTATTCTGTAGAAGGGGTTCTTCTTTGCGCCCATGCGGCGAAGTCTGATTTTAACTGCCATGATAATTGTACCTCCAAAAGTAATACAAAATTAATATATAATGTAAACCCTAAGGCTGACCTATAGGATAACATCCGTTTTTACATTCCGAGCTTGCTCGGGTCGAAGCCCATACGGCGCATCTTTTTCTTTGAGCCTTTGCCGTTGAACTGCTTGAAGAGCTTCTGCATCTGCTTGTGCTGGTTGAGAAGCCTGTTGACATCCTCGACCTTCTGTCCGCTGCCCGCGGCGATACGCCTTTTGCGGGAGGGATTGATTATATCGGGATTCTCGCGCTCCTTCGGGGTCATCGAGCGGATGAGCGCCTGGAGACGGTCGAACTGCTTCTCGTCAACATCCACGCCCTGGAGCTTCTTGCCCATGCCCGGGAGCATTGCGAGCGTGTCCTGAATCGAGCCCATTTTGCGAAGCTGGGTTATCTGATCGAGCAGGTCGTTGAGGTCGAACTTGTTCTTTCTTATCTTCTCCTCAAGCTCCGCCGCCTTCTTTTCGTCAATAGCTGTCTCCGCCTTCTCGATAAGCGAGAGGACATCGCCCATGCCGAGGATTCTCGAAGCCATGCGGTCGGGGTGGAAGGTGTCGAGATCGCCAAGCTTTTCGCCGACGCCGACGAACTTTATCGGCTTGCCCGTGACAGCGCGCGCGGAGAGCGCCGCACCGCCTCTGGTGTCGCCGTCCAGCTTGGTCAGAATCACGCCGTCGATGTCCAGCTTCTCGTTAAAGGTCTGGGCGACGTTGACCGCGTCCTGACCTGTCATGGCGTCGACCACCAGCAGGATTTCCTGCGGATGCACATTTTCCTTGATGCGGACGAGCTCGTCCATCAGCTCCTGATCGATGTGCAGGCGGCCGGCGGTGTCGATAATCAGCACGTCGCGGCCCAGATACCGGGCGCGTTCGACGGCTTCCAGCGCAGTCTTGACCGGGTCTTGCGTGCCGTGTTCATACACCGGCACATTGACCTGCTTGCCGACGACTTGCAGCTGGTTGATGGCGGCGGGGCGGTAGATGTCGCACGCGGCGAGCATCGGCTTTTTGCCCTGCTTTGCCAGATAGTTGGCGAGCTTGGCTGCCATCGTGGTTTTGCCCGCGCCCTGCAGGCCGCAGAGCATGTAGACCGTCAGCGGCCCGGACGACCATGTCAGGCGTGCGTTTTCGCCGCCCATCAGCTGGGTCATTTCCTCGTTGACGATTTTGATGACCTGCTGGGAGGCGCTCAGCGTGCCGGTGATTTCCGTGCCGACGCAGCGCGCCGTGACCTTCTTGATGAAGTCCTTGGCGACGGCGTAGTTGACGTCCGCTTCAAGCAGCGCCATGCGCACCTCGCGCATACCCTCCTTGACATTATCCTCCGTCAGCTTGCCTTTGCTGCTCAATTTGCGCAGCGCGCCCTGCAATTTCTCTGTCAAGCCCTCAAAGGCCATTGTTTTCCTCCTGATCAAAGCGAATCAGCGCGTCAATCATGCGTTCCGCGTCGTCGTAGCGGCCCTCGCGCATCATCGCCCGGCATTTTTCCAGCCCGTTCTCCACGCGCTGAAACCGGGCGGCAACATGGAGCTTTTCCTCCATCTCGAACATCTTCCGCGCCGCGCGGGTGAGCAGTTCATGCACGCCCTGACGGCTGATGCCGACCTCCTGCGCGATTTCCGTCAGCGACAGATCCTCCTCGCAGTGCAGGGTGAGCACCTGACGCTGCTTGTCGGTCAGCAATCCGCCATAGAACGCGGAAAGCCAATTCAGCTCGACTTTCTTGCTGATTTCGTCCTGTGCCATGTCAGCGCTCCTTGCTGTCAAGCATTTTCCGTTGACACCGATATATGATACACGATTTTGCCGCGCCTGTCAAGGGGTTTTGCCTGACAGCGCGAATTTTTCTGCGGACTTTTTCACGATTTTTCTGCGAATTGTAACATTCATGCTGCATTGCTTGACCTTTGGATGCGGCTGCTATATAATGAAAAGGAATAGACCACGATTTTGAACGAGGAGGTTTGCTGATGAAGAAGCAATTTCGCCGCGCAGGGGCGCTGATGCTGGCGCTGCTGATGCTGATGATGGCTGCCCCCGCCTTGGCGGAGGATGCGCCGAGTGCGGCAGACGGCACGCAGATAGAGGAGATTATCGGGGAAGAGCCGGCTGTGACGGAAGCCCCGACGGCGATTCCGACGGAGATCCCCACGGAAGCGCCGACAAATACGCCGAATCCGACGGGAATCCCCACCGAAGCGCCGACGGAAACGCCAATTCAGACCGAAATTCCCACGGAAGAACCGACGAATACGGCAATTCCGACGGAAATCCCCACTGAAACGCCGACGGAGACGCCGATTTCGACCGACGCTCCCACCGAAGCCCCGACCGCCACGCCGGACGAGGACGTGTTTGTGCCGGGACTGGCGACCCTCCGCAGCGGCGCGAAGCTCTACGCGAATCAGCAGCTGACGGGCGACGCGGACGTGACCGAAGTGTCCGGCACGGTCTACGCCGAGGCGCGCACGGACAGCAAACGCGCGGTGCGGATTGCTTTCTATGATGGGGTGATTGTGCGCACGGCGTGGGTCAAGACCAGCAGCACCGAAATGCTGACGGACGAGCAGACCGCTGCATATGACGCGATTCCCCGCAAGCCGGAGGACGACCTGATGGCGGCGCACGGGCACTTGCTTGCGCCGATTCCAGTGCATCCGGAGCAGAAGGAAACGCCCGCGCCGACGGAACAGCCGACGGAAGAACCGACCGCCACGCCGGAAGTCACCAATCCGCCGGAAATCACCGAAAATCCGACCGAAGCGCCGACGGACGAAATCATTTCGGACTACACCCCCGTCCCCGCGACGGACGCGCCGACCGCTACCCCCGCCCCGACCGATGCGGAAGCCACCGAACTCCCAGAACCGACGATTTCCATCGCGCCGGATGAACTTGATGACCTCATCATTGGGCGTGCATTGGAGCAGCCGACGGGCATTTCCGCCTCCTACGAGCGCAGCGGCCGCATTACCCTCAAGTGGACGGCGGTAGAGGGCGCGAATGCCTACGCCATCTACTACAAGCCCGCATGGGGCAGCGAATATTCGCTCCTTGGGCAGAGCAGCGGCACAACCTATTCCACCACCACCCCGCGCATGGGCACGGTCTACTACTACCGCATTCAGGCGCTGTATGTCGTGGGCGGACAGCAGGTCAGTCAGGGCGCGCAGTCGCTGTCCTTCCCGTATATCGCGCTGGGCGATGTCGTGATTGCCGACCCGCGCGGAAAGGATACCTCCACCATCCGCCTGAACTGGACGCCCGTTGCGGGCGCGACGCACTACGATGTTGCCATGTCCCTGCACGACGCGGACGACTACAAGATTGTCCGCACCGACCTCACGGGCAGCCTGTGCGACATCCGCGATATTTCCTTCAACGAGACGTATGACTTCCTCGTTATCCCCAAGCGCAAGCTCAACAGCGGCGACGTGATTACGGGTCTGCCGTCGAGCAACCGCATGGTCGGCAGCCCGATGGAAACGCCGTCGTTTACAGGCTACGAGTGGACGGAGACGGGCCTCAAGCTGACGTGGGATGCCATTCCCGGCGCGATGGGCTACGTCATCTACCGCCGCGGCTTCCACGAAACGGGCTACCACAAGTTGATGGTCTCTGAGAACACCGCGACCACCTACATCGACACCACGATGAAGCCCGGCGAAGTGTACTACTACTTCGTTTACTCCTTCCGCCTTGCCCAGCCGCAGGGATGGCGCTGCTTCTCGCTCAAGGGCGACATCGGCATGGGCGTCTGGCTGCCCAAGACAACCGGGCTGACGGCAGTATCCGCGCAGGAAAACAGCGTCCGCATTTCGTGGGCGGCGACTGAGGGCGCGAACAAGTACGATGTGTACATTTCCACCACGCCCGGCGGCACGCCCAAGGCGAACGGGCGCGTCAGCAACGCCTACGGTTACCACAACAGCGCTGTGCTGGGCAGAACGTACTATTACCGCGTGCGCCCGGTGCGCATTTTCTCCAACGGCGACGTGAGCGTGGGCGACTGGTCGGATGAGCTGGCGTACACGCATCAGGAGACCGTCGGCACATACCGCGCGCTGCTGATTGGCAACACCTATACCGGCGAATCGAACGAACTGCCCGGCTGCGAAAACGATGTGGACGGGATGCGCACCATGCTCGGCCGCATGACCGCGACGCCGTACAGCGTGACGGTGAAGAAGAACATCCGCGCCGAAGAGATTCTCTCCAGCATTTCTTCGACGTTCGGGAATGCCAGCTACAACGACGTGTCGCTCTTCTACTACTCCGGCCACGGCGCGAACAGCCTCGGCGCGGACGGCAATCCGACGAGCTACCATGCCGCGCTGGTCGGTACGTTCCAGACGTATGTCTCGATTGCGCGCCTCAAAACTGAGCTGGACAAGATTCCCGGCAAGAAGGTCATCATCATCGACGCGTGCCACTCCGGGCAGTTCATTGCGCGCGACGGCACGATGACGCAGGTATCGTCCTCCGCGTTCAACAGTCAGGTGGTCAACCTCTTCGCCAATGATGACCAGCTTTCCGGCGATGTCAGCCGCACAGCGGTCGTGCTGGCGGCGGACGGCAGCGAACTGCTCAGCGAGGAAGCGCCCGCCTTCATCGACCGTGCGGGTGACACGAATTTCGCCAAGAGCGGCTACTACGTCATTACCGCGTGCCGCTCCGAGGAAAAGAGCGTCAGCACCGGCTACGACAGCAACGGTGACGGCAAAATCGACCGCTACTTTGGTCTGTTCACCTACGGCTTGTGCTACGGCAACGGCTGGAACCTCGCCCGAAACGCGGCGATTTCGTCCCTAAACGCCGACCTGAACAAGGACAGCAAGGTGACGCTTTACGAAGCCTATGTCTATGCCAAAGTGATGGCGCAGTCCCACAACCCGAACCAAACCGCCCAGATTTGGCCCGAAAACAGCGCGTTTGTGCTGTGGGGAAAATAATGTTTCTTCTTCGCTGGATTCAACATCCGGCGGAGTTTTTATGCAGGAAAACACCGTCTGCGCGGCGAATTGTACGGTGCAAGAAAAGCGTGGAGGAGCAAAATCATGCTGATTCGCAATGCAACGCTGCAAATGAGCGCGACGGAGCGCGCCTGCATGGATGTGCGCGTGATGAACGGCTGCGTGTGGGAGATGGGCGTGGCGCTTGTGAAGGGGCTGTACGAATCCGAAACCGACCTGCATGGCGACGTGCTGATGCCGGGGCGGATGCTGGAAACGCCCATCCCTGCGGCGGACGAAAAGGCGCTTCGGCTGCTGTGCCGGAGGCTCTACCGCGAGGGCGTGCGGTATTTCGTGGCTGATTGCCCGGCGGATGCGCTCCTGCGCGTGCAGAACCGCCCGGAACGCCGCGGCGCGCTGCCCGTGACGGCACTGCCGAACCCCGAACCGCTCCGCTCCGGCACGGGAATGCCCCTGACGCGCTGGACGGCGGCGGGCGAATTTATCAGCATGATGGACGAACACAGCGGCGACTGAGAGGTATATGAGATGAAGCAATCCCATCAAAATAGCGCCCTTTTCTGTGAAAGCGACCTCTATGCGCTGATGCAGCCGGACGTGCGGAAACGGCTGGCGCTGTCCGACGAGGTGGATTTCCCGGCGCTGCGGGGGCAGTTTCGCGGGGAGAATCTGCCGGAAATCTATCGGCGATTATCCGAAATCGCGGGCGCTGACCTCATGCCGCTGTGTGAGACGGAACGGCAATTGCGGCAGAAAATACGGATTCCGGCGGACGGCGAGGTTCCGCTGAACCATCAGCAAAAACGGTTTTTGCGGGAAAATTACGCGCACCTGACGACCTTCACGGGCGCGTATGAAGCTGAGCGATTTCTGGGACTACGCGCGATTCAGGCGATGCAGCTGCGAAACATGACGCCGGGGTATGCCGCGCTGGGGGCGTACCTGTTCAGTCAGGCGATGTGGCTGGCGTGGGAGGTACGGCAAAACGGCTATGCGCGGGTGAATTTTCTGGCGCGGGACGGGTATTACGTTAAGGCGGCTTTCGAGCAGCTGAATGAAGTGCTGCGCCTGCCGGTGGAAACGGGCTATGTGCGCATTTCGCGGCAGGCGGCGCT
>ERZ779932.480-NODE-480-length-18713-cov-2.349126_pt1 | contig 18713 bp, 9 predicted proteins | sample MGYA00511064_ERZ779932 | MGnify/ENA primary metagenome ERZ779932 (study PRJEB29588, sample SAMEA1966821) | human gut metagenome | biome: human gut; feature: human-associated habitat; material: faeces | place: Denmark | collected 2008/2010 ...
TAATGCCATCAGGCTGATATCTGTCCAGAGTTTTTTATTATGCCCCTACTTGAAAAATGCACTATTATGGAGTAAAATACTAAACAATAGCCTGAACTTGTAATATATGTAAGTAAGGGCTTTAGTACAAGAAGGAAAGGCAGGATACGTTATGGATTGTAAAATAACTTTAATTCCCGGTGATGGAATCGGACCAGAGATAGTCGCAGAAGCAGTTAAAGTGTTAAATGCAGTGGCTGACAAATATGGACATAAGTTCGATTATACGAAGATTTTAATGGGAGGCTGCTCTATAGATGAGTGTGGAGTACCTCTTACAGATGAGGCAGTAGCCGTCGCTAAGGCTTCAGATGCGGTGCTTCTAGGTGCAGTAGGTGGTAACGTGGGTAACTCAAGATGGTATGACGTGGCACCTAACCTAAGACCAGAGGCAGGACTATTAAAGATTCGTAAGGACTTAGAGTTATTCGCTAACATTCGTCCTGCTTATTTATATAATGAATTAAAGGCAGCCTGCCCTCTTAAGGAAGAAATCATAGGTGATGGCTTTGATATGGTTATTATGAGAGAGCTTACTGGTGGTCTTTACTTTGGAAAGAGACATACAGAAGAAGTAGATGGACTTATGACTGCTGTTGATACTCTTACATACAATGAAGAAGAGATAAGAAGAATAGCTATTAAGGGCTTTGAGATAGCTATGAAGAGAAGAAAGAAAGTCACATCCGTTGACAAGGCCAATGTCCTTGACTCATCAAGACTCTGGAGAAAGGTCGTTGAGGAAGTGGCAAAGGATTACCCTGAGGTTGAGCTTGAACACATGCTCGTCGACAACTGTGCGATGCAGCTTGTGAAGGATCCTGCACAGTTCGATGTGGTTCTCACAGAGAACATGTTCGGAGACATCCTCTCAGACGAGGCATCCATGATCTCAGGTTCTATCGGAATGCTTTCATCTGCATCACTTAACGAGACAAAGTTCGGTATGTATGAGCCATCAGGCGGATCGGCACCTGACATAGCAGGCCAGAACAAGGCGAATCCGATAGCAACCATCCTGTCTGCGGCAATGATGCTCAGATACACATTTGACCTCGACAAGGAGGCAGATGCAGTTGAGAACGCTGTAAAGACGGTTCTCAAGGACGGATACAGAACAATAGATATCCACTCAGAGGGAACACAGCTCGTAAGCTGTTCCGAGATGGGTGATCTTATCTGCGAGAGAATATAGAAAGGACCATTATTGGAGGAGAATAAGATGAAGAGTGATAATGTTAGGGTTGGAATGCAGCAGGCACCACACAGATCTCTGTTCAACGCACTGGGCATGACAAAGGAAGAGATGGAGAGACCTTTAGTAGGTATCGTATGTTCATACAATGAGATAGTTCCAGGTCACATGAACCTGGACAAGATAGCACAGGCAGTAAAGATGGGAGTTGCCATGGCGGGTGGTACACCTGTTATGTTTCCGGCGATCGCTGTGTGTGATGGTATAGCAATGGGACACATCGGAATGAAGTATTCACTGGTTACAAGAGATCTGATCGCAGACTCAACAGAGGCTATGGCTATAGCACATCAGTTTGACGCGCTCGTCATGATCCCTAACTGTGACAAGAACGTTCCAGGACTTCTCATGGCAGCAGCCAGAGTAAATGTCCCAACAGTATTTGTATCTGGCGGCCCTATGCTTGCCGGACACGTAAAGGGAAATAAGACAAGTCTTTCAAGCATGTTCGAGGCTGTAGGTTCATACGCAGCCGGAACCATGACTGAGGAGGATGTATACGAGTATGAGTGCAAGACATGTCCTACATGCGGATCATGTTCAGGTATGTACACAGCAAACTCTATGAACTGTCTGACAGAGGCTCTTGGAATGGGACTTCCTGGAAATGGAACAATCCCTGCAGTATATTCAGAGAGACTTAAGCTTGCAAAGCATGCAGGAATGGCAGTTATGGATATGTACAGAAAGGGTATCAAGCCTAGAGACATCATCACAAAGGAGTCAATCATCAACGCTCTTACAGTTGATATGGCACTTGGATGTTCAACCAACTCTATGCTCCACCTTCCAGCCATCGCACATGAGATCGGTTTCGACTTTGATATCTCATTTGCAAATGAGATCAGCGCAAAGACACCTAACCTGTGTCACCTTGCTCCTGCAGGCCACACATACATGGAGGATCTCAATGAGGCCGGTGGTGTGTATGCGGTTATCAAGCAGCTTGCAGATGCAGGACTCATCAACAAGGACTGCATGACAGTTACAGGCAAGACAATAGGAGAGGCTGTTGCCAATAGTGTAAACAAGAATCCTGAGGTCATCAGACCTATGGACAATCCATATACAGTTACAGGTGGTCTGGCTGTACTCAAGGGTAACCTTGCACCAGACGGCTCTGTAGTAAAGCGTTCAGCAGTTGTGCCTGAGATGCTGGCTCACAAGGGCCCTGCAAGGGTATTTGACTGTGAGGAGGACGCAATCGCAGCTATCAAGGGCGGCAAGATCGTAGAGGGTGACGTGGTAGTCATCAGATACGAGGGACCAAAGGGAGGCCCTGGTATGAGAGAGATGCTCAACCCTACATCAGCCATCGCTGGTATGGGACTTGGTTCATCAGTTGCCCTTATCACAGACGGAAGATTCTCAGGAGCAAGCCGTGGAGCGTCCATCGGACATGTATCACCTGAAGCTGCTGTGGGCGGACCTATCGCTCTTGTTGAGGAAGGCGATATGATCGAGATCGATATCAACAACCTCAGCATCAAGCTCGATGTCTCAGACGAGGAGCTTGCAAAGAGAAAGGCTGCATGGAAGCCAAGACAGCCAAAGGTTACAACAGGCTATCTTGCAAGATACGCAGCTATGGTTACATCAGGCAACAGAGGTGCTGTTCTTGAGGTGCCAAAGAATTAATTGATCACAATTAAGGGAAAAGGAGAAAGTAAGATGTCAAAGATATCAGGTTCTGAAATTGTTATAGAGTGCCTTAAAGAACAGGGCGTTGACACCGTGTTCGGTTATCCGGGAGGAACTATCCTCAACGTATATGATGCCCTCTACAAGCACCAGGATGAGATCAACCATGTGCTCACATCACATGAGCAGGGGGCTGCCCATGCGGCAGATGGATATGCCAGAGCTACAGGCAAGGTCGGCGTATGTATGGCCACATCAGGTCCGGGTGCCACCAACCTTGTAACAGGTATAGCTACAGCATACATGGATTCCATTCCTGTTGTGGCAATAACAGCAAATGTAGGTGTAAATATGCTCGGTAAGGACAGCTTCCAGGAGGTAGACATTGCAGGTGTTGTTATGCCTATCACCAAGCACAGCTTTATCGTGAAGCACATAGATGATCTTGCACCGACCATCAGACGTGCGTTCAAGATCGCAAAGAGCGGCAGACCTGGCCCGGTGCTTGTGGATATAACAAAGGATGTAACCGCAGCGGAGACAGAGTATATACCAGAGACACCGGAGGTCATCGAGAGAAAGACAGACACCATCCGCGAGGAGGATGTGAACAAAGTCATTGAGATGATCAAGGTTTCAAGAAGACCATTTATCATGGCAGGTGGCGGATGTATCATCTCTGACGCATCAGCAGAGCTTGCAGAATTTGCAGATAAGGTGGATGCACCAGTGTGCGATACACTTATGGGCAAGGGCGCATTTGACGGAAGAAGCGAGAGATATACAGGCATGATCGGTATGCACGGAACAAAGGTGTCCAACCTCGGTGTGTCAAGGGCAGATCTTGTGATCGTTGTTGGTGCCAGATTCTCAGACCGAGTTATCGGAAATGCATCCAAGTTCGCGCCAAATGCAAAGATCATACATATAGATATAGATGCAGCTGAGATAGACAAGAACATCCCTACAAATGCCAGCATAGTCGGCGACGCAAAGGAGGTCCTGAAGCTCCTCAACAGCAAGCTTGCCGCCCAGTCCAACAAGACATGGATGTCTGAGATTGAAGACCTCAAGAAGCAGAATCCTGACGTGTACAGCTTTGACACACTGAACGGACCTGCAGCTATCAAGAAAATCTACGAGCTTACAGAGGGTGATGCGATCATCACAACAGATGTCGGACAGCATCAGATGTGGGCAGCCCAGAACTATACATTCAAGGAGCCTAGGACATTCCTGTCATCAGGCGGACTTGGAACCATGGGTTACGGTGTTGGCGCAGCTATCGGAGCAAAGTACGGCAGACCTGATAAGACAGTCATCAACATAGCTGGTGACGGATGCTTCAGAATGAATCTGAACGAGATAGCAACAGCTGCGAGATACAACGTGCCTATCATCCAGGTAGTCCTGAACAACCACGTACTTGGAATGGTAAGACAGTGGCAGACACTGTTCTATGACCACAGATATTCCAACACCGTGCTTGACGATTCGGTAGATTTCGTCAAGGTAGCAGAGGGACTTGGTGCCATGGGAATCAGAGCCAACACCCTTGATGAGTTCGAGGCAGCAATGAAGACAGCCCTGACAGCAGGCAGACCTGTGGTAATAGATGTAACAATAGCGGGAGACGACAAGGTATGGCCAATGGTAGCTCCGGGAGCAGCCATCGACACCTGTTTCTCAGAGGACGATATGTAATATATGTCAATATAAGCTCGGAAAGGCACCATATTTGTGCGCGTACAAAACATAGATATGGTGCTTATATATATAATCCCTACTTGCCGACAGGCGAAAAGAGTGCTATAGTACAAGGATATAAGCGATAATAAAGTTGTTTTACTTGATAATATAAGAATTTAGTAAAAATAACTTGTTAATCGCAAGCGGGATACACCAAAAGAACAAAGATAAGTCAGAATTTTCATATAAATGGGAACGAAGGACATTTTTGTTAAGTAAAATATCTCGCACACATTTAATTAAGTCACAACAGATGATTTTGCCTTGAGCGAAGAACAAGATTGGAAATTGCTGTATTCCTTTCGCAGGGCATTTGAGGTCGCCGGTACTTGGCGATACAAAGTGAGCCTTAGTACCGCTGCAGACCGAAACGAGCGAGAGCGTCCCCAGAAAAGAATACAAGTATTGACAATCTGTTCGTCAGGAAGGAAAAATCATCGTCACAACTAAAAAGAAGGAGAGATAACAAAAATGGCAAGAGTGTACAACTTTTCAGCAGGCCCTTCAGTTCTTCCTGAGGTGGTATTAAAAGAGGCAGCAGAAGAAATGCTTGATTACAAGGGAACAGGCATGAGCGTAATGGAGATGAGCCATCGATCTAAAGCCTTCGACAATATCATCAAAGAGGCAGAGAAGGATCTCAGAGATCTCATGAACATACCTGACAACTACAAGGTGCTTTTCCTTCAGGGAGGAGCTTCTCAGCAGTTCGCAGCAATTCCAATGAATCTCATGAAGAATGGCGTAGCTGACTACATCATCACAGGTCAGTGGGCAAAGAAAGCATACGAAGAAGCAAAGAAATATGGAAAGGCAGTTGCAGTTGCATCATCAGCAGACAAGACTTTCTCATATATCCCAGATTGTTCAGATCTTCCAATAGATGACGATGCTGATTATGTATACATTTGTCATAACAACACTATATATGGAACAACATACCACACACTTCCTAACACAAAGGGCAAGATACTTGTTGCAGATATGTCATCAGACATTCTCTCACAGCCTGTAAATGTTGAGGATTACGGTATGATCTACTTCGGAGTTCAGAAGAACGTTGGTCCTGCAGGCGTAGTAGTGGCTATCATCCGTGAGGATCTTATCAGAGATGACGTAATGCCATTTACACCAACCATGCTCAAGTACAAGACTCAGGCAGATGCAGACTCACTCTACAACACACCTCCATGCTACGGCATCTATATCTGTGGCAAGGTATTCAAGTGGGTTAAGGAGATGGGCGGCCTTGAGGCTATGAAGGCTCACAACGAGAAAAAGGCCAAGATCCTCTATGATTTCCTCGACAGCTCAGAGCTCTTCAAGGGAACTGTAGTAAAGGAAGACCGTTCACTCATGAACGTACCATTTGTAACTGGTGACGCAGACCTTGATGCAAAGTTCGTCAAGGAGGCTACAGAGGCTGGATTTGTCAACCTCAAGGGTCACAGAACAGTAGGTGGTATGAGAGCATCTATCTACAACGCAATGCCTATCGAGGGTGTTGAGAAGCTTGTAGAGTTCATGAAGAAGTTCGAGGCAGAGAACAAGTAATATATAGTAATAGAAAAGGGAGAAAAAGACATGTCAGTAAAGATTAATTGCTTAAACCCTATCGCCAAGTGCGGTATGGAGCTTTTACCTGATACATATGAAGTAACAGACAATTTCGCAGATGCAGATGCAGTTCTGGTCAGAAGTGCATCCATGCATGATCTTGAGCTGTCAGACAACCTTCTGGCAGTAGCCCGTGCAGGTGCAGGTGTCAACAACATTCCACTTGATAAGTGCGCTGAGAAGGGTATCGTAGTATTTAACACACCAGGAGCAAATGCAAATGGTGTTAAGGAGCTTGTAGTAGCAGCACTCCTCATGGCTTCAAGAGACCTCGTTGGCGGTTACAACTGGGTCAAGGACAATGCCGCTGAGGCAGATATCGCCAAGATGGTGGAGAAGCAGAAGAAGAACTACGCAGGCAATGAGATCCTTGGCAAGAAGCTCGGTGTAATCGGACTTGGTGCCATTGGAGCAAAGGTTGCAAATGTTGCGCTTAAGCTCGGCATGCAGGTATACGGATATGATCCATATGTGTCAGTAGATGCAGCATGGGGACTTTCAAAGGATGTAAAGCACATCACAAATGTAGAGGATATCTACAGAGACTGTGATTATATAACAGTTCATGTTCCAGCTCTTGACAGCACAAAGGGAATGATCAATGCAGATGCATTTGCACTGATGAAGGACGGCGTGAAGATCCTCAACTTCGCAAGAGACGTACTGGTCAACGATGAGGATATGAAGGCGGCACTCGACTCAGGCAAGGTTGCAAAGTATATGACAGACTTCCCTAACCCAGCTATAGCAGGTTACAAGAACGTGGTAGCATTCCCACATCTTGGAGCTTCAACAGCAGAGTCAGAGGACAATTGTGCAGTTATGGCTTGTAAGGAGATCAAGGCATACATCAACGATGGAAACATCAAGAACTCTGTAAACTATCCAAACGTAAACATGGGACAGTGCAGTGATGTAGCCAGAGTTACTATCTGCCACAAGAACATCCCTAACATGCTCACCCAGTTCACAGGAGTATTCTCCAAGAAGGGCGGCAATGTATCAGGAATGATCAGCAAGGCAAAGGGCGATTACGCATATTCTATCCTTGATATCGGTGTAGAGCCAACAGCAGACGACATCGCAGAACTCTCAGCAATCGAGGGAGTAGTTAAGGTAAGAGTCATAAAGTAATAAAAGATAAATAGGAGAGAAGAAAAATGAGTGACAAGTTAAAGGTAGGTATCCTTGGCGCAACAGGTATGGTAGGTCAGAGATTTATCTCACTTCTTGAGAACCATCCTTGGTTCGAGGTCGTTACAGTTGCAGCCAGCCCAAGAAGCGCAGGCAAGACATACGAAGAGGCAGTTGGTGACAGATGGAAGATGGATACACCGATGCCAGAGGCAGTTAAGAAGCTTGTAGTATACAATGTCAATGAGGTTGAGAAGGTCGCAGCCACAGTTGATTTTGTATTCTCAGCAGTAGATATGACAAAGGATGAGATCAAAGCTATAGAGGAGGCTTATGCCAAGACAGAGACTCCTGTAGTTTCAAACAACTCAGCTCACAGATGGACTCCTGATGTTCCTATGATGGTTCCAGAGATCAATGCAGACCATGCAGAGGTTATCGAGTTCCAGAAGAAGAGACTTGGAACAGAGAGAGGATTTGTTGCAGTTAAGCCTAACTGCTCAATCCAGAGCTACGCACCGGTACTTACAGCATGGATGCCATTTGAGCCATACGAGGTTATCGTAAGCACATATCAGGCAATCTCAGGAGCAGGTAAGACATTCAAGGATTGGCCTGAGATGCTTGGCAACATCATCCCATATATCGGTGGTGAGGAAGAGAAGTCAGAGAAGGAGCCACTCAGAATCTGGGGTAAGGTAGACAAGGAGAATGGTGTGATCGTTCCTGCAGAGGGAATCACTATCACAAGCCAGTGTATCAGAGTCCCAGTTCTCAACGGACATACAGCAACTGTATTCGTAAAGTTCAGAAAGAACCCTACAAAGGAGCAGCTTATCGAGGCTATGACAAGCTTCAAGGGCGCGCCTCAGGAGCTTGGTCTTCCAAGTGCACCAAAGCAGTTTATCCAGTACCTTGAGGAGGACAACAGACCACAGGTTGCTCTGGACGTTGACTTCGAGAAAGGTATGGGTATCAGCGTTGGACGTCTCCGTGAGGATTCAGTATATGACTGGAAGTTCGTTGGCCTTTCACACAACACTGTAAGAGGTGCTGCAGGTGGTGCAGTTCTCTGTGCAGAGCTTCTGAAGGCTAAGGGATATATCACAAAGAAGTAATAAATTATATGGATATTTGAAGTGTCTGTGCTAACAATATCATAAAGATTTGCCGGGATAATGTTGCTGCTATGAAGTGAACATGTTCCGGCAATTTTTTTGTTTTGCATGGCGTTATATTATGCAGTATTATTGATAACATTATGTTGACATTGCACAAACAGGTATACTAAAATTAGATTAATTGTAAATAAACCATGAATTACTAAGGGAGGTATTTTATGAGAAAAGGGAAGAGATGGCTGGCAGCGGCTGTGAGTGCAGCGATGATTGTCCAGTCACTGGCCAGTGTTGGCCCGGTTTATGCAGCGGATGATGGCGTATCCATAGCTGACACGTTTACGGATTCGTCGTTTAGAAGCTATGTGTCGAGTAATTTCGATAAAGACAGTAATGGTTATCTGTCAGATGCGGAGATCGCGAATGTAACATCTATAGATGTTTCGAAGTGTTCTCCTGCTATATCAAGTTTGAATGGCGTAGAATTGTTCACCAATCTGTCAAAGCTGGATTGTAATGAGCAGTCTATAAGGAATCTTGATATAGAGAATCTTGAGAATCTTGAATATATAGATGTCTCAAGTAACAGAATAGACAGTCTGACCTTGCCGGTAAGTGCAGAGAAACTTACATATCTTGATATAAGTGGAAACAAGATCACAAGCCTTACATCTCTGGCTGATTACAATAATCTTGTACTGCTCAATGCCAATTCAACAAACCTTTCATCGATAGATGTCAGCAATATGAAGGGGCTTAAGGTGCTTGGCGTAAGTGGAACCACCATATCAACACTTGATCTTGGCTCAAACATGGAGCTTACAACACTTTATTGTGACAGCATGCGTTCACTGCCTGTCCTTGATGTGTCAGGTCATGAGAAGCTTAAGAATCTTTATTGTGCTGGAGCAAAGAGCGACAGTGGAGTTGTTGTTCGTTCGTCAATTACCAAGCTTGACGTATCCGGTGATATAGTCCTTGGTTCGCTTGATTGTTCAAATAGCTATGTGGCTGAGCTGAACATAGACAATACCCCGGCGCTTACAACACTTGATTGTTCTAACACGAGACTTACATCAATAGATGTGTCAAAGAACACAAGTCTTAGCTACCTTGATGTCAGCAGCAATGTTCTGGGTGCGGTGGATTTTACTGCGAATACAGCACTTAGAGAGCTTTATGTCAAGGATACTGGCATAAATAAGCTTGATGTATCTACTCTCACCAATCTGGTTAATCTTGACGCATCATCAAATTCTCTTGCAGAGCTTGATATAGCATCAAACAGTTTATTGGAGAAGCTTTATATTTCAGACAATAATATCCAGGGTATAAAGCTTGATGGTCATCCTGACCTTAAAGAACTTGAGATTGACAACAACAATCTTGTGGCCATAGATATATCAGTGTGTCCTAAACTTTATGGCGATGATGGTGTGTTCAGTTGCAGTGGGAATAGCAGGGATATAACACTTGATACTACGAACTATGATTATGATTTTAGTGATTTTTCAAAAGTCTATGGTTTGCATAAGGCGTGGTATGACTATGAACTTCCTGTTGCTGTAGATAACAACGGCAAGCCTTTAACGGATGATAATGGGGTTGAAATTCATAAACGAAACAGGAATACTACAGGATACGCAGGAATACAGGGCATAGATGCCAGCAATGAGGCGTCATCCGTGACCGGAGGACAGCTTGATGGATATATATTTACAGCGGAGCCGGATGCGGAGAAGATTACATACAATTACTATACAGGAGCAGGAATGGGGAAGGTCAAGTTCACACTCAACATTCTTAACCCGCTCAAGGTCACAGTATGGTATACAACTGATGGAAATGTTGTAAAGTCAGACAGTTCTACACTCAGCTTCAGAGTTGGTGATACGACTACACTTACAGCTACGGATGACGAAAAAAATCCACACAAGAACATAACATGGAGTTCGTCAAATGAAAGAGTTGCACAGATAGACAGGGAGACAGGAGAACTGACCTGTGTTTCGGCGGGAACAGCTCAGATTAACATTCTGCTGAATGATCGTGCTATAGGATATGTGAATATGGAGTGTCACAAGCCTGTTACCGGACTTTATCTTGTAGATCAGAACGAGAAGGATGATGCAGGCAACCAGATAACATACGAGAATGGCGCAGTCATCAACATGGACTGTGGAACATATCCAAGAAATGGCTCTAAGAAGCTGGATGTAAAGTGTGTTACCGAGGATGGTCTTGCGTCCAAAGAGATATCAGGATTCACTTGTAAGGTGACTGATGCGGATGGCAAAGAAAACAATAAGGTTTTGTCGTTTAATACATCAAGTAAGACTATAACAACAAGAGGTGCAGGAATCGCATTCCTTCATTTTACATCAACTGATAATCCTGATGTAGAGACAGTAATTCAGGTAAATGTTGAACAGAGAGTAAACAGCGTGACACTTTCACAGTCTAGAATGACAATCATTGCAGGTGGAAGCAGTAATCTCGTTGCTACGGTTTCTCCAAATACTGCAGTGGAGCAGAGCGTTGTATGGTCATCATCAAATGAGAGCATTGCTACGGTCGATGCCGAGGGAAATGTGAAGGCTGTCAATCCGGGAGAAGCTGATATCATATGTACATCTGTTGATACTGAGCAGGTGTACGGCAAGTGTCATGTGACTGTACAGCCTCCTGTAAAAGGTTTGACTCTCAATATGAACAGTGCAGAATTGTTGCTCGGAGCAGATACGGAAAGCAGAACAGTATCACTTGAGGCTGTTATCGATGCGGATGATGCAAGTATTTACAAGAATTTGAAGTGGACATCGTCAGATACAAACGTTGCTTCGGTGTCATATAGTTCAACAGATAAGACAAAGGCTACAGTTACTGCCAGATCAGCAGGAACTGCTGTTATCAGATTTTCAATTTCAGATGATGAGTATGTGGATTGCAACATTACAGTAAAGCAGAGAGTTACAAGCCTTAGAATAAACAGAGACAAGACAACAATATATGCTGGTGATACACTGCAGGTAACAAGCACTGCATCCCCTGCAACTGCATCGAATCAGGAAGTCATCTGGGCATCATCAGACGAGAGTGTTGCAAGCATTGACAAGGATGGTTTGATAACAGCCCTCGACAGAGGAACCACAGTTATCACAGCTACAGCAGTTGATGGAAGTGAGAAAACAACATCATTCACTCTTACAGTAAAGAAGTATGTAAGTGCTATAACACTTGACAAGGATAAGCTCACTCTGTATGTGGGTGAACGAGGAACTGTTAAGCAGACCGTACTTCCAGAAGATGCAAATGACAGAAATGTTATATGGCAGTCAAGTGATCCGGGTGTTGCAACAGTATCAAACGGAACAATAACAGGTGTTAAAGCCGGAACAACAAACATAACATGTACAGCTAGAGATGGCAGTGGAGTATCAAAAACATGTGAAGTTACAGTAGTCCAGCAGATATCATCAATAGTATTGGGTGAGAGCACTAAGACTGTGAATGTAGGTGATAAGTTTACCCCGAATGTGACTCTCAATCCGGAGAATGCTTCAAAAACAGAGCTGAAGTGGACAAGCTCGAGTGAAGCAGTAGCATCTGTAGATCAGAATGGAGAGGTAACAGCAAAATCCCGAGGTACAGCGACAATCACATGCGAGGCTGTCGAAGGCATTGAAGGAAGAAAGGCCAAGGCAGCTCTCAGACTTACAGTTAACCAGCCGGTTACAGGAATAAAACTTAATCAGACAAAACTGAATCTGTTTGTGGGTAAACAGGGCAGAATAACATCGACTGTAGCTCCTGCCAACGCAAATAACAGAAATGTTGAGTGGACAACTTCTAACAGCAAGGTAGCAACTGTAAACAATGGTACTATCACAGCAGTATCAAAGGGAACAGCAGTTATCACATGTAAGGCTAAGGATGGAAGCGGCAAGCTTGCAAAGTGTACTGTTACGGTTTCACAGCCTGTAACATCCATCAAGCTCAATGCAACAAACAAGACTATCAAGAAGGGTGCGACATTCACACTCAAGGCAACTGTAGGTCCTGCAGCGGCAAACAATAAGGCGGTTACATGGTCATCATCGAACACCAAGGTTGCAACAGTTTCGTCAACAGGAGTTGTCAAGGCTGTTGGAAAGGGTTCGGCAGTTATCACATGTAAATCAAAGGACGGAAGCAATATTACTGCCAAGTGTACAATCAATTCAGTTATTATGGTTTCTTCGATCAAGTTAAACAAGAAGACAGCAACCATAAAGAGAAAGGGAAAGATAACACTCAGGGCAACAGTAGGTCCTGCAACTGCAAACAACAAGGCAGTTACCTGGGTTTCCTCAAATAAGAAGATAGCTACTGTAACAACAAGAGGAACAGTAGTAGGTAAGAAGAAGGGGCGTGCGGTAATTACATGTAAGGCTAAGGATGGCAGTGGTAAGTATGCAAAGTGTACAATCAGAGTAAAATAAAAATATAACAACATACAGTTGGGAGATATGATCTTAACCGTCAGGCCTGCAAAACAGGTCTGACGGTTTTTTACGTATATTGTTCTTTGCTGTTCTTTATTTTTATTTAACGTTAAAAAATGTTGTAAGCAAATAGCAATTGTGATAAACTATTAGAAAAATTGATTTCATTTACATGGAGGCATTTATAGATATGAAGAAGCTTATTTTAGTTACATCACCACCAGCATGTGGAAAGACATTTATTTCAAAGCAGGTTGCAAAGGCACTTCACAATTGTGTATACCTTGACAAGGATACACTTATCGTACTTTCAAAGCAGATATTTGTAGTTGCCGGACAGGAGTACAACCGTTCATCAGACTTCTTCCAGAAGGAGATCAGAGATTACGAGTATTACTGTGTGCTGGATCTTGCATTTGAGGCATTGGATTACAATGATACAGTTCTCATCAATGCTCCGTTCACAGAGGAGATCAGAGATGATGAGTATCTTGACAATCTTCGCGCTAAGCTTGCAGAGAAAGATGCAGAGCTCTTCGTTATCTGGGTAAATACAAGAAAAGATGTATGTCATGAGAGAATGATCAAGAGAGCTTCAGACAGAGATACATGGAAGCTTGAGCACTGGGATGAGTACATCAACAGCCAGAACTTCAATCCGCCTACAAACATCAAGGATCTCTTCATATTCGAGAACTCATCAGAGGAGGAATATGAGGATTCGATCAAGAAGGTTGTCAAGGCTGTGAGAGGTTAATTGGCACATACAATAAAATATTTATGACAGGAGTAGAGAATATGGCAACAATCAGAAGTTTTAGAGCCTATAGACCGAGACCAGATGTTGCAGGCAGAGTAGCTGCCTTGCCATACGATGTGTATAACCGTCAGGAAGCAGAGATAGAGGTCAAGCGCGAACCATTATCATTTTTGAAAGTGGACAGAGCAGAGACATCCTTTGGACCAGATGTGGATACATATGCTCCATGTGTATATGATAAGGCTGGTCAGCTGCTTCAGGGCATGATAGATGATGGAACATATATCATGGAGCGCAGACCAGTCTATTATATTTATGAGCTTATCATGGATGGCAGGCATCAGACAGGACTCGTGGCATGTTCTTCTATAGATGACTATATGAATGGAGTCATCAAGAAGCATGAGAATACCAGAGAGGACAAGGAGATAGACAGAATAAAGCATGTCGAGGCATGCGGAGCGCAGACGGGACCTATATTCCTTGCGTACAGAGCGATAGATGAGGTTGACGAGATCATCGATAGAGTGAAGAAGGGTGATAAGTTGTACGGCTTCACATCACCTGACGGGATCACTCACAACGTATGGATAATAGATGGCCAGGAAGATATAGACACCATCAGAGCTGCATTTGAAGGAGTGGACGATATCTATATAGCGGATGGACACCACAGGGCGGCATCGGCCGTCAAGGCGGGAATCCATATGAGAGAGAAGAATCCGGGATATACCGGGGATGAGGAATTCAATTATTTCCTCTCTGTACTTTTCCCTCATGACCAGCTTATGATCATGCCGTACAACAGAGTGGTAAAGGATCTCAACGGACATGACAAGCAGGAATTCATGGATGAGGTTTCAAAGATATTTGATGTGACAGCCAGTGATGTTCCGGTGGAACCACAGGTCAAAGGACAGGTGGGAATGTACATGGATGGAAGCTGGTACAGACTGGATGTCAGAGAAGGTATTGTTCCGGATGATGTCGTGGGCAGACTTGACGTATCGGTACTTCAGGACAATGTGCTTGCACCGATACTTGGAATACATGATCCGAGAACTGATCAGAGGATCATGTTCGTAGGTGGAATCAGAGGACTTGCAGAGCTTGAGCGTCTGGTGGATGGAGGAATGGCGGTTGCATTCTCGATGTATCCGACATCCATCACTGAACTGTTCGACATTGCAGATGCGGGACTTCTCATGCCTCCAAAGTCAACGTGGTTTGAGCCAAAGCTCAGAAGCGGAATATTTATACACAAGATAGACTAACATTAGGAGAAGGGGTTTTATGGAGATATTTGTATTGAAATCAGATGAGGTTGCAGCGATAACAAGGGGTACGCATGGCAACCCTCATCATATTCTTGGTATGCACCAGTGTCTTAATGACTGCTATGTAAATGCATACCTTCCGAGGGCTACGGCTGCGTTTGTTCTCAGGATAAATGAAGAAACGGGGGAGCCGATATTTAAATATCCTATGACCGAGATAGGTTCACAGGGATTTTTTACAGTGAAGATCGAGGATAGCGGGGCATTTGCATATAAGCTCATAACAGAAGGCGAGCAGGCGGCTGAATTCTATGATCCGTATTCATTCGGATACAGCGTGGATCCGGTCAATGTCATGAAGGTGGTAAATGGAGACGATGGAATATTGTCGGATTTCCATGTAAAGGATCTGTTTGGAGCAAGACAGATCACACTCGATGGTGTACAGGGTGTATCGTTCTGCATGAATATGCCGGGGGCAACCAGGGTCAGTGTGGTCGGAGATTTCAACGGATGGGATGGACGCGTGAATCCTATGAGAAGGATTGACTACACTGATATGTTTGAGCTGTTCATTCCGGGCGATCTCATGAATACCAGATACAAATTCGAGGCATTATACAGAGATGGAAATACAGATATATTTGCAGACCCTTACGCTGAGGTGTATGAGGTGGCACCGGGAAATGCATCGGTACTTGCAAAGCTTGAGTATAGCTGGTTAGACTCTTCATATATGAAGAAGAGAGGCAGTGTATCTGCCCCGGTAAATATATATGAGGTCCACATGCCGACATGGAAGAGAAACTCAGATGGATATCCTCTTAACTATCTCGAATTTGGCAAAGAGGCTGCCATGTACGTGAAGAATATGGGATACAACTACATACAGTTTATGCCACTTATGGAATATAGAGATGACAATGGCTGGGGCTATGATACCGTGGGAATGTTCGCTCCGACATCGAGATTTGGAACACCTACGGAGTTCATGGCTATGGTCGACCATTTCCACAGCAAGGGAATAGGCGTTATCATGGATATGGTATCTGTGAGGGATGTGGATTGCATCGCATATTGGATAGACACATATCATCTGGACGGAGTAAGGCTGGAGGACGAGGAACTTATCAGAGCATTGAGAACAACCCTCGGCACTGCAGGCGATGCTGTCATGACAGATCTCAGGTGGAATAATGAGGCTGTGTCCAGAGTGACAGATTTCATGATGATACCTCCAGTGAACAGAGGAAGCTTTACGGATTATACATGTGGTATACCATTTGACGAGAATGATGATACCGTATGGGCGCTCAGCCATGATGAGGTTGCATATGAGCGTGGAAGTTACGCATCCAAGATGTCGGGTGGCTATGAGGACAAGTATGCTGATCTCAGACTTCTGTTTGGTCTCACCATGTCACTACCGGGAAGAAAGCTGACGTTTATGGGACAGGAATTAGGCGGATTTGCCGGGTTTGACGGAAGAACCCAGATCGACTGGTCGGTTCTTGAGTTCGATGCAAACAGCTATTTTCAGAAATATATAAAGGAACTCAACAAATTATACGATACAAAGAATGCTCTGTGCGGTGATGGCAGGGACCTTGCCGGCAGTGCACTTGATATACAGGAGAAGGGACAGGTAATATCATTTGTAAGACATGGTTTGGATGTCGCAGATGATGTGTATATTGTCTGCAACTTCGGACTTAAAAATGTGACAGGATATAAGCTTCCGGTTGAGACGGATGGAAAGTACAGAGAGATCTTCTCAAGTGATAACCTGAAATATGGAGGCGAGGGCAACAATAACAAAGGATATGAGACTGCTGCGGATGGCGTGATAGAAGTGAGTGCTCCTGCACTGTCATTTGCAGTGTTTGCCCATGTAAAATAGGAGGAATAGACATTTATGCTATTGATTGGTGATCTGTATAACATGGCGGCTGATACTGCGACCACAGAGAGTGTGGTCGGGGATGCGGTGAAGGAGGCCACGGATCAGGTAAGTATCGTAGGGCAGTATATCCAGAAGCTTACAGACTGGTGTATGTCCAAGCTTGGCAGTATAGTTGTGGCTGTCATATTCATGGTCGTCTGCTTCAAGCTGGTGAAGTTGCTGCTCAGGATACTCAGGAAGAGTTTTGAGAGGTCAAAGCTGGATCCAAGCGTTGCTGGTTTTTTCATATCTGCGGTCAAGATTGTTCTGAATGTGTTGATCGTGCTCACTGCGGCGAGCATTGTGGGATTTCAGATCACTTCATTTATAACTATACTAGGCACAGCGGGGGTTACCCTCGGACTTGCACTTCAGGGAAGTCTGTCGAATCTTGCGGGCGGCTTGTTGATTCTCATATTAAAACCATTCAGGGTCGGTGACTATATTGTGGAGAACAATACTCACTGCGAAGGAACAGTCGTGTCCATAGACATATTCTATACAAGGCTGATAACTTTCGACAACAAATCAGTCGTCATACCGAATGGCAACATATCCAACACATCCCTTGTGAATGTGACAGAGCATGATATGAGGAGGGTGGATATACCATTTTCTGTTGCGTATGATTCTGATATGGAGAAGGTCAAGAGGGTTACCATTGAGACCATTAAGGATGTGGATGGTTATCTTCCGGATGAGCAGATTCTGTTCTATATAGATGAATTTGCAGACAGTGGGATCAATATGTATGTGAAGTTCTATGCGACGATAGAGAAGTTCTTTGATGCCAAGTGGGATGCCATGTGGAAGCTGAAAAAGGCATTTGACGAGAATGACATAGAGATTCCATTTAATCAGATGGATGTACACATGAAATAAATACTCAATAATCCACATATGATGTCTGATTTCTTGCAAAAATAAAAGCAATCGAGTATAATCATGTGGATGTAGATATCAAAGACCGTGTATTTAGTATACATGGTCTTAATATAAATTTGTTTAAGGAGTGATTGATATGACAAAGATTGATATTATCTCAGGCTTCCTTGGAGCTGGCAAGACAACGTTGATCAAGAAACTTATTGAGCAGGCATTTAAGGGAGAGAAGCTGGTTCTCATAGAGAACGAGTTTGGTGAGATAGGAATCGATGGCGGTTTCCTGAAGGATGCCGGCGTTCAGATCACAGAGATGAACTCAGGTTGTATCTGTTGTTCACTGGTCGGAGATTTCGGTACTGCACTTAAGCAGGTTATCACAGATTACACACCTGACAGGATCATCATTGAGCCATCAGGAGTTGGCAAGCTGTCTGACGTTATCAAGGCAGTAAAGGATGTATCAGGAGATCTTGATGTAGAGCTCGACAGCTACACAACAGTTGCCGATGTGTCAAAGGTTAAGATTTATATGAAGAACTTTGGCGAGTTCTTCAACAACCAGATCGAAAGTGCTAACACTATCATCTTGAGCAGAACACAGACTACTACACAGGACAAGATAGAGAAGGCTGTAGCCATGATCAGAGAGAAGAACGATCATGCAACCATCATTACAACTCCATGGGATGAGATCGATGGAGCAGCCATCAGAGAGGCTATGCAGAACTACAAGTCTCTTGAGGAGACAATGATGGATGAGGCTAAGAAGGGACATGATCATGACCACGACCACGGCGATGAGTGCACATGTG
>ERZ779932.484-NODE-484-length-18693-cov-3.834854_pt1 | contig 18693 bp, 6 predicted proteins | sample MGYA00511064_ERZ779932 | MGnify/ENA primary metagenome ERZ779932 (study PRJEB29588, sample SAMEA1966821) | human gut metagenome | biome: human gut; feature: human-associated habitat; material: faeces | place: Denmark | collected 2008/2010 ...
GCCGCAGGTGGTGCGGCAGTGCATCCAGCGCCATGGCGGGGGAGAGCGGTGCGACGTCGTTTGCCAGCACGCCGCCGGATACCACCATATGCGGGAACAGCTGCGTCATGTCCTCCAGCAGCCTCGCCGGACGAAAAGCCGTGCCGTCCTGCCCGCCTTGCGAACAGGTGACGGTCAGAAAGCGCCGGGGGAGGGATAGTGTACGGTAGAAGTCCGACTGCCGCAGGGCGCACGTCTCCTGCTGCGTAAGACCAATCGCACGCTGCGCCAAGTCGCACAGCGTGCGCCGCTCCGTCTCGGACAGGAGCGAATCCGCCGTACTGCCCAGCGCGCCGTCCTGCATTCCCATGACGAGCAGCGCATCAATCCGCCCGGTCATCAAATGCCCCGCTTCGCCGATCATCACCGTGTCCGGCTGTGGCGGCAGGGACGAAATCGACGCGCCTGTCAAACCTGATTCCACGAACCGTGCCAAATCCCGCTGATTTGCCTTTTGCGTACTCAGCAGCGCGTACAGCTGATCAAGCAGCGTCATCAGGATTGTCCATACCTGCCGATTCTGCGTTGCTTCCGCCGCCATCCCGCGCGAAAGCAGCGCTTCCTCGCGCGCCATCAGGCGGTCATACGCATTGGTATCCTCCAAGAAGCGGAAAATTGCCTCGACGGAATCCCCCGCTGTTTTTGCGCGGCGGAGCGCATCCCGAAGGGCTTCCACAGGCGAAATCAGCCGGACGCGCAGTTCGTCCATATCCGCCGCGTCGTCGCCATAAGGGAACGGACGCAGCCACTTGCCGCGGTTGATGCCGTGCGTGATGGCGTAGTTCTCCAGCGAATCGGCTTCGTCGCGGGTCAGGGAAGAAAAGCCGCTTTTTGCCACTTGCAGCACATCCGCGCGGAGAAATCCGCCGGAGATGCAACGCAGTGCGCCGACGAGCATCCGGCTGAGTCCGTGCCGCGCCGCACTGTCCTTCCGCGCCTGATAGCAGGGAATCCCCGCGCTTTGCAGCGTGACGGCGAGGATGCCGGCCATACTCTGCGCATCTGCCAGCGCGACCGCCATATACTGCCACGGAATGCCGCGCTCGTGCCAGCTTTGCAGCGTCTGCGCGGCGAAAGCAGCTTCGGCATACGGGTTTGCGGCGGCATGGATCGTCAGGGCGGACGCGTCGCCGGGGTACACCACGCCGTCACGGGCGAACAGGTGCGCTTCGAGGTGGCGGAGGGCTTCGTCGCGCCCATCGGGTTCGCTTGGCAGCCACTTCCACTGCACGGGAATGCCGCGCTGACGCAGCCATCCGGTCAGCTCCGCCGCACTCCTGCGCTGGGAGGTGAAAACGTGCCCGTCGCTTGCAGTGTCCTTGTCCATCGTGAACGCAGCGACCATGCGGGTACACTCTGGCGCGGCAGTCGCCAACAGGACGCACAGCGGCGTTGGCAGCATGTCAAACTGGTAGACAAACACGGCGGCATCGCGCATCAGCCCGCTTTCCGGCAGCCGCTCCACCAGCTCAAACTGCTGCGTCGGCTCATCCTGAAAGCGCTCGGCAATCAGCGCGTCATACGTCTGCCAAAGCAGCAGCAAATCATGCGCTTTTGCCTTCAGCGCGCCGGATGGCAGCTCCTCCGCATAGGCGGCAAATTCTTCGCTTGACAGCCCCGTGCGCTGGAAGTCCATCAGCAGCGTGGACAGCTTCTCCGGCAGCCCGGGTGACAGCGCGACGCGGCGATAATAGTGCAGCTCCTCCTGTTTCAGGGAAAGCGCCTGCGCCAGTGCCATCCGTCGCCCGCTTTCGTCCAGCGCGGCTTTGGGCGAATGGCCAGCGCTCTCCCGGATGCGCCGCCCCAGCCTGCGCGGCGACAGTACATCCAAATCCAGCAGCCCCGGCAGATGAAGCTGCTCCACCAGTTCTCGCTCGGCTTGCAGCGTGTACTGCTCCGGTACAAGCAGCAGGACACGCTGACCAGCTTCACGGCATTGGCGGATTTCTTCAAACAGGCGGGACTGCGTCTGCCCGGCGCGGGCACCCCAGATTTCGACGGTGGTCATAAAATCCCCCTCACAAAGCGGCAAATGCGGTCAAATAGCGAATCGCCTCCGTATCATGGCGGCGGTTAAACCCATGCGCTCCGCCGTCAATCAAGTGCAGTTCTGCGTTCGCATACGCTTCCGCCGCCTTTTTCGCATAATCCGGCTTGACGATGCCGTCCGCCGTGCCGTGGACAATCAGCACCCGCCCGGTGTACGGCGTGATTTCGCGGAAAACGTCCATGTGCATGACGGCTTCTGGATAGCAGCGCCCCAGCGGCATCGGCCCGCAGTGAATCTTCTCCGGCAGATTTTGAGGGTCGAAGTGCGCCATCATCATGTGCCCCGCGCGCGCGTCGTCGGGGATGCAGAAGGCCGGGTAGAACAGCACGAGCCTGTCCACTGCATCCGGATGCTTCGCAGCGGTCAGCGCGGACACCATCCCGCCCTGCGAACAGCCCATCAGCAGCAGCGTATCGCTGGTATAGGGAAGCGACTGCGCATAGCGAATGACAGCTTCCAAATCCTGCACCTCGGTCAGCACCGACATGTCCGTCGTCGCGCCGTCACTCCGCACCAAGGGTGGAACGCTGCCGCCGCAGAAGTCGAAACAGTACGCACAGTAACCAATTTTCGCCAGCAACCTCGTGTACTGCCGGACGGTCTGCTGATTTGCCATAAAACCGTGGCAGACAATGGCAATCGGGAGCTTTTCGCCATTCGGACGGTACTCTGTGCCGCGGATGGTCAAATCACCGCGCATACAGGAGAACGTCCGACGACGGATGGGGGAGGAAGAAAACAGCATCGAAATCGCCTCACGGAAAATTGTTTCTTCTATTGTAGCATAGTCGCGCGAAAATGAAAAGATGGAAAACAAGACTTGAAGCGGCAGGGAGAAGCGTGTTATAATGGAGCGAACCCACAGAGAATGAAGGAGCATATACACGATGAGCAATTTCCGCCGACCGAAGCACCTGACCACCCGCCGAATGCAGGAAACGCGTCCGAATCCGCCGAAGGAACAGGCGAAAGCGCAGCGTCCGGCGCGCGAAATCCGCTGGAACTGTCCCGCAGCGGCAAAATGCGGCGGATGCCAGCTGACTCGCCTGTCCTACGCAGAGCAGCTGCAATGGAAGCAGCAGCGCGTGGCGGAACTGCTGGACGGAATCTGCGAAGTCCGCCCGATTCTGGGCATGGACGACCCGTTCCACTACCGCAACAAGGTTCATGCCGTGCTGTCAGTGGACAAGGCGGGCAAGCCCATCAGCGGCGTCTACGCCATGGGGACGCACCGCGTCGTGCCCGTGCGGCACTGCCTGATTGAGGATCGCCGCGCTGACCGCATCATCCAGACCATCGTCGCCATGCTGCCTGCCTACAAGCTGCGCATCTACAACGAGTACACGCACCGCGGCTTCCTACGCCATATCCTCATCCGCACGGGGCATGTGACGGGGCAGATTATGGTCGTGCTGGTCGCGACGAGCCTTGAATTTCCGGGCAAAAAAGCATTTGTGCAGGAGCTGATTCAGCGCCACCCGGAAATCACGACCGTGGTGCTGAACTGCAATCAGCGCGAAACCAGCATGGTGCTGGGCACGAAGGAAATTACCCTCTATGGCGAAGGGTACATGGAGGACGAGCTGTGCGGAAAGCGCTTCCGCATCAGTCCGCAGAGCTTTTATCAGGTGAACGCGAAGCAATGCGAAGTCCTCTACCGAACGGCGATTGACGCGGCGCACCTGACAGGCGCGGAGACCCTGCTGGACGCCTACTGCGGTACGGGTACGATTGGCTTGTGCGCGTCGGACGGCTGCAAGCAGCTCATCGGCGTGGAGCTGAATGCCGATGCCATCCGCGATGCGAAGGAGAACGCCCGCCGCAACGGCGTGGAGAACGCGCGTTTCCTCTGCGACGACGCGGGGCGCTTCATGCAGAAGCTCGCCAAGGAGGGAAACGCGCCCGACGTGGTGATGATGGATCCGCCCCGCGCCGGCAGCGACCAGAAGTTCCTGCAAAGTCTGCTGATGCTGAAACCAAAGCGGGTTGTGTACGTTTCCTGCAACCCGGAGACCCTCGCAAGGGACTTGCGCGTGCTGGTGGACGGCGGATATCGGGCGGAATGGGCAACGCCAGTGGATATGTTTCCGGGGACGGAACATGTGGAGACGGTATGTGCATTGTCCAAACTTCAAGAGGGAAAAACATATCGAGATTGAAGCATTTGGGAATGATTTAACTTCAACATAAGGAAAACCCGAAGCAGCACTGGAAAGGTACTGCTTCGGGTTTTTAGTGTTTATCCTTATATGCTTCGCCCCATGCCCGCATGGAATCCAAAATGGGTTTCAGACTTTTGCCAAGTTCGGTCAGCGCATATTCCACCCTCGGCGGCACTTCGGGATAAACCGTGCGGGTGATGATACCATCGGCTTCCATCGAGCGCAGGCTGTCTGTCAGCACCTTTTGGCTGATTCCCTCCAAGTCCTTTTTCAGTTCATTGAACCGCCACGGACGGGCCAGCAGATTTCGTATGATAAGCAACTTCCACTTGCTTCCAATCAGCGCTACGGTAGTTGCTACCGGGCAAGCGGGCATTTCTTCTTTTGTCAGCATCGCAGCACCCCCAATAGTTCAAATTAGAATGTTACATCTAAATTATAATACAGTGCACTCTAATTTTCAAGCAGTTACTTTCAGATGAGCTGTGTTGCTTCTTGTGCCCCAGTAATCAATTTGTGCGTACTTGTGGCTGGGCATTGGTCTGTACCTGGAAAAGCAGAAGGACGGCAGCTGCATCAGGAATATGGTGTTTGCATTCCCTGTTCCAGTGAGCGGTCAGAAAGTGAAAGAACTTTCCTTGGAAAATGAAGCAACAGTCGAAATGGTATGCCTCTTAGTTCTGAGAAATCCAACGGCACATATCAACATGGATGTGGATGTGGACGAAATGGTGCAAAAAAGGCTCTTCACGGAATCTTGTTGGTTGCCCCAAGATTCCGCGAAGAACCAAGCGATGTGAGAATCACTCCGTAATGTAGGTGTACTGCATATTGTAATCCTTTGCGTACTGCTCAGCGGCGGAGTCCGGCAGGACTTCCAGGACAAGGTTCGGACAGTTATGGAAAGGGCTGTTAACGAAAGGCGAGTAGCCAAAACTCGTTAGCTTGCGAAGATTGCCCAGCAATGCAAGCGACTCGCATCCGGAGAAGGCAAATTGATCGACCCTTTCCAAACTGCCCAGATTCGGAATTGAGGTCAACTTTTTGCATTGGTTGAACCCGTATGATCCGATAATGGTTACGTTGCTCAAATCGCCGATGCTTACCAAAGAGGTGCAGCCATCAAACGTCTCAGAGGGAATCTCTTTCAGGCTGCTTAAATCACCGACGGTTTCCAGCGCAGTGCATCCCATGAAACACTGCATCCCAATTGATTCCAATTTAGGCATATTGCCGATTGATTTCAGCGCGATGCAGCCCCTAAAGACAGAACTTTCAATGCTTGTAACATTGCTTAAATCACCAATGCTGACAAGCGCTTTGCAGCCAAAGAATGCACTACTCCCAATGGCGGTTAGTTTGTCAGAACAGTCAACGCTGATTAACGATACACAGTGTGAGAAAACATCGTATTCCAAGCGCGTCAAGCTGTACAAATCATCAACATGCTCCAGTGCACTGCAGCCGCTAAAAGCACCTTGCCCGATAGTTTCCAAGTTGTGCAGGGAACCGATGCTCTTCAGTGCAGTACAGCCCTTAAACGCATTCTGACCGATGCTGGTAATCTTGTCAAGTTCATCAACGTGTTCCAAGGCGCTGCAATTCACAAAACCGTTAGAATCAATGGATTCGACATTACTCATGTTGCCGACACGCACAAGCGAAGAGCAGCCTTCAAATGCGTAAGAATCAATCGAAGTTACGCTGCTCATGTTGCCTACGCTCTCTAATGCGGTGCAGAAGCCAAAGGTGGAATATCCGATGGATGTGACTTTGCTTAAATCGCCAATGGTTTTCAGCGCTTTGCAGCTATTGAAGGCACAAGTGCCGAGTGTTGTGACATTGGTCAGATTCCCGACGCTGGTTAAAGCGGTGCAGTCAGCGAATGCACTGCTGCCGATGCTATTCAGCCGGGGCAGTTCAGGAAGGCTGGTCAATGCTTTGCAATTAGAAAACGCATATTCGCCGATGGTGCGGACGTTGGACATGTCCCCGATACTCGCCAGCTTGCTGCAGCCATAGAATGCATCTTTCCCAATGCTGGTAGCGCTGCTTAAATCGCCGACTGAAAGAAGATCCTTCAAACAGTAGAACAGCTTGTCAGGAACAGCCTTCAAGCTGCGTAAATCGCCAACCGTGGTTAGCGCAGTGCAGCCATCAAAAACTTTCTCGCTGATGCTTGTCACACTGCTTAAATCACCAACGGTTTTCAGCGATTTGCAATTGCGGAATGTCTCTCGATTCAAGACGGTCAGCTTTTCCAAGCCGCTAATGCTGGTCAGTGATTCACAGCCGTAGAAGGCACCATACGCGATGCGTGTAACATTGCCGAGTTCCCCAATGCTTTGCAGGGAAGTACACTGCTTGAACGCATTTGCGCCGATGAAAGTAACGCTGCTGAGACTGCCGACGGTTTTCAGCGAAGTGCACTGATAGAAGGCGTTTTCGCCGATGGAAGTAACGCTGCTGAGATCTCCGATGCTTTCCAGTGACGCACAGGCATAGTCTTTTGACATGCCTTCGTCCGGAATCCAACGGCTGGAAACCCCAAAGGCAGAGTCGCCGATGCTTTCCAAATGGGGCATATCACCAACCCGAACCAAGGAGGTGCAGCCTACAAAAGCACTATCGCCAATACTTGTTACATTGCTCAAATGCTCCATGGATGTGAGCGATTCGCAATCTCTGAAAGCGTAAGCACCAATAGTGGTTACATTATCGGTGATATCAAGTGTTTCCAACGCATAGCATCTGGAGAATGCGTATGCGCCAATGCTCGTCACATTCTCCAAACCTTCTACGCTTTGCAGATTGAAACAGCTGGCAAATGCGCTATCCGGAATGGCAGAAATGTTCGTTAGACCGCTAATGGTGGTCATGGCGCAGGACTCGAAAGCACCGCTGCCGATGCTTGTTACGTTGCTTAAGCCCTCGATGCTTGCAAGAGAATTGCAACTGAAAAATGCTTCCGCCCCAATGTGGACGTCATTTCCTCCGATTTCAAGCGTATTCAACTGACAATCGTAGAAAGCCCATCTTCCAATCTTTTTAATATTGTCTAAGCTGCTGATTTCTTTGAGTGAAGTGCAATACCCAAAAGCCCAATCCCCAATTGTTGTGACATGCTGCAAACTTCCGATTTCTGCTAAAGACGCGCAGCTGAAAAAGGCTGAATCACCGATTTGTTCGACATTAGAAATGTCGCCAATACGCTTCAGTGAATCGCAATATTGTTCTGTTCCATCGTCCCAACTGATACTGTATGAAAAAGCAGACGCGCCGATACTTTTCAGATGGGGCATATCACCGAGCTGCGTCAGTGATTTGCAGCCTGCAAAAGCAGATTCGCCAATGCTCGTCAAAGAAGTCAAATCTCCAACATCTTGCAGTGAAATGCAGTTATAGAACGTGAAGTCGCTGAGATTTGTCACATTCTCCAGCCCCTGCAACTTTACCAGCGCCGTGCATCCATCGAATGCGTGCGCGCCAATCTCTGTCACGCTGCTGGGAATCGTGATCTCTTTCAGGCTCGTGCAGCCCGAGAAGGCGTAATCCCCGATGGCAGTTACAGAATCAGGAATTTTCACGCTGACAAGGCTCGTGCTGTTTGCAAACGCATATTCATCAATGCGTTTTACGTTTGCGGAAATTTCGTAAGTCGCGACATTTCCGCCGCTTGGAGCGTCCGCGCTGTCCGCCAGTGCGGGTAGGACCAGACAGCTTCCGATCAGCAGACTGGTCAGCGTAATCGTCAAAAGTTTCTTGGATTTCATGCGTATCAACCCCTTTCTCGATTTCCAGCATACAGCAATTTCAAGAAAAAGTCAATAGAAGAATCAAGAAAATTAAGGGAAAATACAGAAACTAAATCGAATGCTATGTCATGCACCGTCAAATCAATAAGGTGCTAATGCTATATTCAGAAGAAATTGTCAAGAAACGATTACCAATCATGTTGACAAGCTGGGAAAACCTGCGTATAATAAATATGGAAAACTGGCAGTTTGCAACAGGGAAAAAGCGGATGGAGGAGAATTGCACATGAAACGTTGGAAAGTCACATTCGGACTGTTCTTGCTTCTTTTTGCGCTGGCAACGACAGTTGCTTGCGCGGAGACAAAGGAAGCGAAAATGGATTGGAACGATCGGACTGTCATTTTTGCCCAGCCGGGGGAAACAATCCACTTTACCTACGATGTTCCAGAAGATTATGTTGTGACAAAAGAGGAATGGCTATGGTATTTTTGCTATACGAATGGTCGTAGCGCTACTCTCTATGATGGCGAATATGGTGAGAGTCACATGGAAAGCTATACCTATGAGCCAACGGGAATCCATGTCGAATGGGATGGAAAAGGCAGCATTTCACTGTCTGCCAATGAAATGGTGCGTATTCAATTGCACTTAAATGAATACGAATATCTATTTGCATATGTGGTTGTTGCAGACCCGGCAGAGTACTATACCTATGAGATTCAGAATGGGGAAGCGACGATTACAGGATATAATAAAGACCTTCTGCGCCGTAAAGTGCTTATTCCGCAGGAAATTGAAGGGTATCCGGTCACGACCATCGGCGACCGCGCGTTTTATGATATGCCGTCGGGCATCGGCAAAGAATTTTACATTCCAGACAATGTAACTACCTTTGGCAAGGAAGCATTTGCAGCCAGTGCCTATTTGGACTCGGTTAGGATGCCGCAGAAGCTGACGAAAATGGGCGAGGGCGTATTTGCGGCATGTTTGCAAATGCACTTCTTGGAAATCCCTGATTCGTTGACAGAGATTCCGGACTATGCTTTTACAAACTGCTGGGGCTATGGAGAGGTGAATAAATACAGTGCTGAGCAGTCTATTGGTAGAGTTGAGCAGTGTGTTGGTAAAAATGTGACAAAAATCGGAAAATATGCGTTTGCTGGATGCTGGAATATGGGGAAGGCGTGGGGCGATGGTCGTCTGCCTGAAAAGCTCGAATCCATCGGGGAAGGCGCATTCCAGTATTGTTATAAAATAAAATCATTGGAAATTCCGGCTGGTGTGACGGTCATTCCTGACCGCACATTTCAGGGCTGCGAAAGACTGGAATCAATCCAGATTGATGGCGATATTACGATGATTGGTGCGGAAGCCTTTGACGGCTGTGTTGCGCTGACTTCGATGCCGCTGTCGAAGTCGCTGAACCTGATTGGCGCGGATGCATTCCGTGACTGCACGGCGCTGACGGATTTCCAGCTGGCAGAGGGAAACACGCATTTTCAGGTGCAGCAAGGTGCACTGATGACGGCAGATGCCACGCGGCTGCTGACTTATGCCGCCAGCGCACCGCAGCAAAGCTTTGTCATGCCGGAAACGCTGACACAGATTGATGATGGCGCACTCAAAAACCTGCGCTATCTGGAAACGCTGACTTTCTCGCCGATTTTCAGCGATTATCAGGCGGGCATGTTTGAAAATGCAACGGGCTTGAAGACGGTGAATTTCGGCGAAGGTACGCTGACGGCGATTCCTGACCGATTCTTCAAGGGCTGCACGTCGCTTGTTTCGCCCAATGCGTTCACGGGCGTGACGTCTGTTGGCGAATCGGCATTTGAAGGCTGCACGGCGGTGCAATCGCTGTCGTTTGATGATTCGCTGTCGAACATCGGCACAAAGGCGTTCCAGAACTGCATGGCACTGGAAAGTGTGCATATTCCGGACAGCGTAACAAGCCTGAGTGCAGCGGCGTTCCGGAATGACGTTTCCTTGACGGCGTTCCAGATGCCGGAATACCTCAATACCGTCTCTGCGTCGGCGTTCAGCGGCTGCACGTCGCTGAAAACGGTGACATGGAGCAAGTATCTGCAAACCATAGAAGCAAATGCGTTTGAAAATACGGCCCTGACGGAAATCATCTTCCCGGAGAGCCTGACCAGAATCGGTGCGTATGCGTTTGCGGGCATTGGCACGCTGGAAAGCATCGTCCTGCCGGAAAATTTGAATACGATTGGTTCGTCTGCTTTTTCTGCCACTGGGATTCAGACGCTGAAGCTGCCCAAGAACGTCACGACGATGGGCAACGGCGCATGGATGAACTGTGCCGCCCTGCGGGAAGTTCAGTGGGACGCCGCGTTGACGAAAATCCCGGCGAGCACGTTTGAGCACTGCACTGCGCTGACCCAAATCGAACTGACGGACGGCATTGTGGAAATTGGCGCAAGGGCATTCAGCGGCAATGAAAGCCTAACCAATGTGACTTTGCCGCGCACGGTGCGGCGCATTGAAAGTGCCGCTTTTGAGGGATGCAGTGCGCTGACGGACATTCTGCTTTGGCCGGACGTGGAGGAAATCGCGGCGGATGCTTTTGCGAACTGCGAGAATCTGACCATCCGCGGCTGGAAGGGGTCTGCCGCTGAAAAAGCAGCCACGTCACAGGGCGTGAATTTTGCCGCGGCGGATCAGGAGATTTCCTACACGCTCAATGCCGCGCAGGATGGCTATCTTGTCAGCGGCTGCGATGAAAACGCGGTACTGCTGGTGCTTCCGGCTGTGCATAACGGGTTGCCCGTGGTCGGTACTGCGGAAAACGCCTTTGCAAACTGCAAGTACCTGCAAGAAGTGCGCGTGGAAGCGGAAAGTGTGTATTTGCAGGTTTGTGACGGCATCCTGATGGACGCGGCGGGCAAAACGCTGCTGCTCTATCCGGCACGGCGCGCAGGAGCGGATTTGGTGATTGACGAAAACGTGACCGCCATTGCGGACTATGCGTTTGCCTACTGCCAGAATCTGCGCAGCATCACCATCGGCACGCAGGTGGAGACGATTGGCGACCATGCGTTTGACGCGGTGAACGATGCCCTGTGCCTTGTTGTGCAGGATGGCAGCCCGGTGCAGCTGTGGGCGAGCGCACACGGGGTGCGCTATGCCAGTGAAAGCACATCGTTTACCTATCGCCTTGAAGGGGACAAAGCGTATATCACGGGCTACACGGGTACGCTACCGGACGTGGTTGTTCCTGCTGTGATTGACGGCTACCCGGTCTATGCAATTGAAAACCTCCGCAGTCCGATTCTGACGCACGTTGTTGTCAGCGAAGGGATTGAGGAGATTGGGGAATTTGCCTTCATGCACTATTTAAATCGCGATGAAGAGTACTATGTTAACAATCTGGTGAGTGTGAGTCTGCCGCAGAGCTTGAAGGTTATTTCTGACTGGGGATTTAGTGGACAGGAAAACTTACAAGAAATCACGTTTGGTGGTGTGGAGCAAATTGGCCGAGGCGCTTTTAGTGGCTGTTCCAAGCTGACACAAATTACATTGCCAGATACACTGACAACGATTGAGTGGAAAGCATTTGAATATTCCGGTCTAACGTCGCTGACGATACCGGTCAATGTCTCGTTTATTAGGGACACGTCCTTTATTGAAAACTGTTCGTCACTGACAACGCTTCGTGTGGCGGAAGGAAATCCTTACTACGAGATGGAAGATGGCATCCTATACCAAACCGCTTCCAAGTCTGTGTTTTATACAATGCCTAATATTGAAGGCGTAATCACAGTACGAGATGGAACAGAACGTATTGGCAATGATGCTTTCAGCGGAAGAAATATCACGGGCATACAGCTTCCGGATACGTTGATAGAGATTGGCGAGAAGGCGTTTGCAGACTGTAAAAAATTAACAGCAATTGAACTTCCTGAAGAACTGCAAACAATCAAATGGTATGCATTTGGTGGATGCACTAATTTGGAAAAAGTAACGCTGCCAGAAGGATTAACAACCTTAGGATCGGCTGCATTTGCACACTGCACGTCACTGACTGAAATGACGATTCCTAATGGCGTTACTGAACTTTCTGCGACTTTCGTGGATTGCGTTTCGCTGTCGAAACTTACGTTGCCTGATGACTTAAAGACAATGAAGAATGGCGTTATCGAGGGTTGTAATTCCTTGGAGACGCTGAACTTGCCTGCAACACTGCAAAGTATTAGTGGCACTTGGCCCGGTCATTTAAAAACTATTACAACTGCGCCTGCTTCTGTGCGTTATATGTCGGAAGATGGTATTTTGTATGACAAACAGGAAAATGGCATCTTATTCGTCAACGCCTCCATTACAGGTCATGTTACAGTTCGTGAAGGTATTGCAACGATTGGTGAAACAGCGTTTAGCGGTAGAAAAGGATTGACAAGCATAACGTTGCCAGAAAGCTGCATTAGTATTGGCGATGCTGCATTTAAGGACTGCACAGCGCTCAGCAGCGTTGAGTTTCCTGATAAGCTGGAAAGCATCGGCAAGGAAGCGTTCTGCAATACAGGATTGCAGTCAATAGAGTTTACTCAGCAAAAGCTGCAAATTGCATCTCGCACATTTGCTGATTGCGAAGCGCTTACAAATGTGGTACTGCCTGATGGAGTAGAATGTATTGAAGAGGAAACGTTTAAGAATTGCAGTGCATTGGTCAAAGTTGAATTGCCGGAAAGTTGCACGTCTATTGAAAAATCTGCTTTTGCAAACTGTACAGCACTGAACGATATAGAATTCCCGGAAAAATTGGAGTCAATCGGCTACCACGCATTCCGTAATACCGGCATTACATCGCTGAAACTTTCGCAGCCGGGGATTCACGTTGGAGGCTTTGCATTTGCATATTGCCATCAGCTGAAGTCTGTGGAAATCACATCGACGGACTTTGACTTGATGGAGTGGGCATTTGCAAGATGTGAAAATTTGGAGACAGTAATTCTGTCGCCGCAGGTTTTCCGCATGGAAGGCGGATGCTTCACGGAATGCACGTCCCTGACTACGGTCGTTTTGCCGAAGAACATTACGTTCGTGCATGGCTTTAAGGGCTGTACGTCCCTGAAAACTATTGAAATTCCGGACAGTGTGACGAGCATCGGCTATGAAGCATTTGCAAACTGCAAGTCGCTGGAAAGCATTCATCTGCCGGATGGGGTAACGAACATAGGAGACCTTGCGTTTGCACGCTGCTTTGCCTTGAAGGATGTTAACTTCCCGGCTGCGTTGACCACGATCGGAAAAGAAGCATTCCGAAGTGTTCCGATTGCTGAAGTTGTTATCCCGGCGAATGTGACCGAAATCGCGGACATGGCATTCTATTATAATGAAGAACTCCGTTCGCTGACGCTCCCCAAGGGCTTGAAGAAGATTGGGGAGAGTGCCTTCTGGAACGCGAGCAAGCTCCAAACTGTGGAATTGCCTGAAAGCCTAACGGAAATTGGAGAAACAGCATTCCGTCAAAGCGGTTTGACCTCGATTACCATTCCCGGAGATGTAAAGCGTATTGGTACCGGGGCATTCGCTGCTTGCGAAAATCTGGAAAAGGTATCAGTTGCACCCGGTGTCGAAACGATTGGCAGTGAAGCGTTCACTGGCTGCACAAAGCTGACGGAAGCAACGCTTACCAGTTCTGTTACGACTATCGAAGGCGGCGCGTTCTACGGCTGCAAGGCGCTTCAAAGCATTAGCGGCGGTGCGCTCATTCAGTTCATTGGCGAAAACGCCTTCATGAACTGCGAAAACCTTGAGGAACTCAATATTTCGCCGAATTTGACAGAAATTCAAGGCCATGCGTTTGATGGCTGCAAGACGCTGAAGCACGTTTCGCCGTCGGCGGAGCAGAAGGGCGTTTCTCTGCCGCATGTGAAGTACATCGGCGAGCGGGCATTCAACGTCTGCAAAGCAATTCCGTCCTTCTCTCTGGGCGATTCGCTGGAAACGGTCGGGGATTATGCGTTTGCTTCCACGTCCGTTACGTCCATGTATTTCCCGGATACCGTGAAGCAAATCGGCATCAATCCGATGTGGATGAATTATGCCATTCTGTCCGTGCATTTGCCGAAATCACTGACGGAAATCCCGCAGGGGATGTTTGCGCAGGCCGCGCGGATACAGACGCTTACCATCCCGCAGGGTGTGCGCAGCATTGGCACACAGGCATTCCACGGCAATGTTGCTTTGGCAGCGCTGAAACTGCCGGATGGCTTGGAGCGCATCGGCGCAAATGCATTTGGAAACGCGATGCTGCTGCTGGAAATTCCGGCATCGGTTACGGAAATTGCGGATGATGCGTTCAGCGAAGCGGTTGTGGAATTCTACACGCCGTCGGGCAGCGCGGCGCATCAATACGCGCTGGCGCATCAGATTCCTGTGCATTTGGATGAGTCGATTCCGGCAGAATACCTCGGCACGGCTGACCAGCTGGCAGCAAAAATTGTCGCGCAGGTAATTACGGATGACATGACCGACTATCAGAAGGCAGAAGCGCTGGTAGACTGGATGCTCAGCGAAACGAAGCTGTCAGACATGCTGCCGCACACATACAGCGGCAAAATGGTGCTTACTTTGCGTAAAGGTACGCGCTGGGGCTGGGCATTTGCATACAAAGCACTGCTGAATGCGGCAAATGTTACCAATGATATCTACTTCAATGCGAAGGGCATCGTTGAAGGCGAGGGCATTGGTGATCAAAGCTCGGTGTTTGTTTCTTATTTTGACGGCGATGCCGTGAATATGATTCAGATTGATGGGCAATGGTATTTCACGCATCCTGCCTTTGTGGAGCATTTCGGAAAGGCGAGATACTTCATGCTCAATCGAGAAACGTATCGCTTGTCGTTTGGGGATGATCCGAAAGTGAAAGACTGCGACAACTACGACCAGACCTTCCTCTATCAGGCGTACTCCAAGAATATTGAGGCGGAGGTTGTGGCGCAGGCATCTGCGTCCTTTACAGAGGGAAAGAAGCTGGTGTATGCGGAAGTTCAGCCGATTGAGGAGCTGATGGATACGAGCTATGCGTATGTGCTGGACTTCGCAGGGCGGCATATGGATACGCTGGACTGGCAGAACGCACAGGGCGAATTTGAGCCGACTATCATTGGCACAAACAACGGCTACTGGCTCAGTGACGACCTGACGGGCGAGTATGCGCAAGTGACGGTGAATACGCAGACGCTCTATCCGTATGGCGCGGAAGTGCGGCTGGATGATCCGGAATACACGGCGATGCTGTGCGACTGGAATGTGGATGGCACGCTGACGCTGACGGAAGGCACCGAAGAAGCAAACGTGGCGCTGTTCACCATAGAAAGGGGAGAAAATATAGAAAAGAAACAGACCATTACTGGCAGAAAGGTCTATCATGCGACCTTCACCCCGACCCTGAGCCAGTACATTAACACACTGGCACCGACGGAATTTGACTTGGTGCTGGAATGTCAACTGCCGCGCATCCTGGATGTTTCGGAGCTGGTGGACAACAAGCTGACGCTGACGCTTTCGGATTCGCACATTTTCCCGGAGAATGCGCAGCTGGATTTGATTTTCTGGCCGCAAGACGGCATATCGAGTGCTCCTATAACGCACTTCTATGTGGAGGATCGTGCAGAACTTTACCCGGACGGCAAGCGCGAAATTACGCTTGACCTCTCGGCGCTTCGCTGCGACCTGGGATATGCTCTCTACATTGCGCAGACAGCGGACAACTATGTGGAATCGGAACAAAGTTATGTTACGAGCCGCATCGACATACCGCATACGCCGTACATTGAGACGGTGCAGCCTGCAACATCGACGGAAAATGGGCGGATAAGTGACATGGTTTGCAAGATTTGCGGCACATGGCTGGATAACGGCTATGTGATTGCATCGGATCATATTTTGCAGCTGCCTGTGAATTTGAAGGCAATTGAGGAAGAAGCCTTTGTCGGCATGTGGCAGGTGCAGCAGGTGAATATTTCGGATGGTGTTACTGCGATTGGAAAGCGCGCCTTTGCAGACTGTACGTTACTGCGGCTGGTCATTATCCCGAACAGTGTGCAAACGCTGGCGGATGATGCCTTCAGCGGCTGCCATCCGGTGATTCTCTGCGACGCGGAAAATCAGCAGGTGATTGACTGGGCAAATGCACAGGGATTGATGGTCGTTTTCAAGGAAAGCAAATAATACATTCCTTTGGCTGCTTCGGGGACACAGCTTCTCCGAAGCAGCCCCTTTTCTTTTCAAAAAAATCTCGAAACGGGATTGACAAAATGGGCTTGATACACTATAATAGAGACAAGGTTGAGCGTTAAACCTAACGAAAATACGCCACGAACTCGTGAAGGAGGTTTTCCCATGAGAGGGTCGATGAAATTGGTTTCCATGCTGCTGGTGCTGTGCCTGACGCTGGGTGCGCTGCCGCTGGCGATGGCGGAAGAGGTCGTTGATGCGGACTTGACCTGCACGATTACGCTGGGCAACTGGCCCGCGGATACGGCGGCGGAGGCGGAAAAGGCGCTCTTTGAGAGGTACCGCGAGACGATGAAGAAGCAGTACCCGAACGTGACGCTGGTGCCGGATTACTACTCCTACACCCTGAGCAGCTACGTTCCGATGGCGAAGGGCGGCACGGCGCCGAGCATCTTCCAGCCGCCGTTTACCGACCCGCAGCTGCTGATCAGCCAGCATCTTGTCGGCGACGTGACCGATGCGCTGGAGCGCGCGGGCGTGCTGAATGAGTTCAGCCCGTCGTACCTCGAAATGCTGTCCGACGAGAACGGCCGCATCTACGGTCTGCCGCGCGACGGCTATGTGCTGGGTATGCACATCAATGTCGCCCTGTTCCGCGAGGCGGGGCTGGTGGACGAGGAAGGTCTGCCGATTTACCCCAAGACTTTGCAGGAAGTGGCGGAATACGGTCAGATTATCCGCGAAAAGACGGGCAAGGCGGGGCTGGTGTTCCCGGCGAGCGAGACGTATGGCGGCTGGCTGTTCACCAATATCGCGTGGAACTTCGGCTGCGTGGGCGAAAACGCGCTGGAATATCAGGATGAAGACGGCCGCTGGGTGTGCAACTTCACATCCGACGAGTGCGTGGCGGCGATGGAGTACATCCGCGACCTGCGCTGGAAGTACAACATCCTCAATGCCGACGCGACCACGACCGACTGGGCGGGCGCGCATTCTCTGCTGGGCACGGGCGAAGCGGCGATGAACTTCGCGGCGGATGACTCGGTTGACCAGCCGACCTCCAACAAGGGTCTACCGGTGGAGGACTTCGCGCTGATTCCGTTCCCGGCGGGCGACGCGGGACGCTATGCGCTGGCGGGCGGCACCTGCTACATGTTCGCGCCGAACATTACCGATGATCAGGCGACGGCGCTGATGGCATACCTGACCGTGCTGGGCAAGATGCCCTACCTGAATGACCAGATTATCGAGGGGATGCGCGCGGACTATGCTGCCAAGCGCGACCGCGGCGCCCCGGTTCTGCCCGCCATCAGCGCGTGGAACGATGCGGACTACAACGCGGCGAAGCAGGCGATTATTGACGAATACTGCAACGTGGATATGCGCCTGTACAACGACTTCTTCGATTCCATCACGCAGGGCACGATTACGCTGCGCTCGGAAGAACCCGTCTTTGCGCAGCAACTGTATCGCGAGCTGACCGCTGTAATTCAGCGCGTCATCACTCGCGAGGGCGCGGACGTGCGCAAGGCGCTGCAAAAGGCGCAGGATTCCTTCCAGGAGTATCTGGATGATGAAATCAATGATTATTAATTTCTGATTCTGCATGGCATTGCACTGTTTGTTGCAGAGGGTTTCGCCTCTGCGGAGGCGACCAAAGGGCTTTCCGATCGCCCTTTGGAAACCTTCGGCGCCGCTGCACTTTGGGTTAGCCCTTGTTGGTGACGAGCGAAAGTCAATGCGGACGGGGCAGTGCGGTGCCATCGGGCAATTATTGCTAATTGCTAATTCCTCATTTCTAATTGGAAAAAAGAACACCGGCGGAGGAGAACCGATGCCGGTTTCTTTTACACAAAAATCGCTCAAATCTTCGCGGAGGAACGCCTATGAGCAGAAAAAAGGCGCAAGTCGGCTTGCGCGCACGGACGGTTGACCACCTCAATGCTTGGCTGATTATGCTGCCGAGCCTCGTGCTGATGCTGTTCTTTGTCTGGGAACCGCTGTTCGAGAGCGTGGTGATGAGCCTGTACAAGACGCGCAACATCGAACTGGTGAACTTCATCGGCTTCAAAAATTACATCAGCGTCATGGGCAAAGACGACTTCCTGCAGGCGCTGACGAACACGTTCTCGTACACGTTCTGGTCGCTGCTGCTGGGCTTCTTTCTGCCGATGGTGCTGGCGCTGCTGATTGGGGAGACCGTGCGGAGCAAGAGCTTCTTCCGCACGGTGGCGTATCTGCCGAATATGCTGCCCGGTCTGGCGGTCGTCATCCTCTGGTCGGCGTTCTTCTCCGGCGAGAAGTCCGGCGTGCTGAACATCCTGCTCAGCCACTTGGGCATTGCGCCGCAGACGTATCTGACGCGCTCGGACTGGGTCATCCCCATCATCATCCTGATTGCGACGTGGAAGGGCGCGGGCGCGACGGCGCTGATTTACATGGCGGGCATGTCCAGTGTCAGCCCGGAGCTGTACGAAGCGGCGGCGA